>Ga0209189_1001604_pt1 | contig 16763 bp, 16 predicted proteins | sample C_130820_EF_Meta_FD_187308 | JGI IMG/M metagenome (GOLD analysis project Ga0209189, IMG submission 187308) | Freshwater microbial communities from Lake Croche, Canada to study carbon cycling - C_130820_EF_MetaG (SPAdes) (version 3) | ecosystem: Environmental > Aquatic > Freshwater > Lake... | reverse complement strand
GTATAAAAAGAGCAACAACCAAAGAATAATTTTTGATGGTTGTTGCAAAAATTCTGCTTTTATATATTAGTTTTCAAAAAACACAAATTCTACTCGTCGATTTTTTATTCGATTGTCTTCAGTATCATTTGGAGCAATTGGACTTTCTTGTCCTTTGCCAGTAACTTTTATTCTATTTGCGGATATACCTTTATTAAATAAATAATTCGATATAACCGTTGCTCTAAAATAAGATAATGCGAGGTTTAAGCGTGGGTCTCCATTATTATCAGTATATCCCACGATTTCGAGTTTTACGTTCGGGTTTAACTGCATGATATTGAACAACTTATCAAGTTGAGGCAAAGATTTAGGCTCAATTTGTGAACTACTTTTCTCGAAATAAAAATTGCTTAATCTAAATTTTTTTCCAAGGCCTAAATTCTTAAATATTTCAGCATTGAAATCTTCGTCCACAATAACTTTTGCCTCATCTACATAAGTTTTTTCATCTTTCTTTTCTACTTTTTTAGTATCGGACTCTGGCTTTTTCTGGACTTGTGTTTCAGGAGTCGTCTCTACTACTTCGATTTCCTTTTCAATCTGAGTAACAGTGTCTGGTTTTTTCTCTACTATTTTTGGCTCTTCTTGCTTAAGTTCTAGTTGTGGTTCAACTTTCTGTTCAACCTCTTTTTTTAACATAAACACCTCACGCTTGAAATCAGAAGCCGAGGCTAAACTTGTTACTTCAACTACATCAGTATAATTAATATAGCCTGGAGCTTCAAGTTCTATGTTATATTTTTTGTCAGGAATTAAATTTGTCTGAAAATCTTGTGTTTCGATGGCATAATTGACCATAAAAGATTGATTTGCTTCATCGGTTAATTTAAGTGTCACATTCGGTATCGGCTGTTTTAGTTTTGAATCGAGAGCCTTAAAGTTAAAGCCATAAGTTTCTTTTTTTAGTGGAATTACTATCATTCCATTCACAGCCTTGGCAATGTTTAAGGTATCTTTATAAGTTTTAAAGCCTCGTGGGTTCAATTCTATTTCATAAATTTTATCTTGTATGAAAGTCGCTTTCATTCGTGTACCGCTTTTTAAAAGCGTGCCATTCACTAATACACCTTCAGTTATAATTTTAAAATCTGAAATTATACCTTTCTTTGTCAAAGCATCAATTGGTGCTAAGGAAACATCCTGAGTTGGTATTTTTTTGATTTTCAGCTTAATGGTCTTATTCAATGGAATTTTTGGTAAACTACCTTTGTAAGGTAGGTAACCATCGGCTTTAATTTCAACATTATATGACTCATTATTTTCAAGTTCGGCCAACCACTCTGTCGAAAGGAGATTTGCGACAATCGAAATGGGTTCATTATTGGAATTGAAAACTTTGAGATTAGCATTTGCTACGAATCCACCTTTTTCTTCATCTTTTACCATCAACTTGGTTTTATCAAAGTCGTATTTAAAAAGTGGGATTTCTTGTTCAAATTTACTATTTGATGCCAATGCCTTAACATTAATTTTTTGCAAAGAATTTTCGTATCCTTCTGATTCAGCAGTAACTAAATAAGTTTCTGCAATTGTTAAATTTACAGTAAAACTATTTTTGTCACTAGTTGTAATTACAGGTTGGTTAGTATTAAAATTGAGAACCGATAAAGTAGCATTCTTTAGGGCTTGTTTCTTTTGAGCATCAATAATTTTGAATGTGAAAGTGTAGGTGTCTTTTTGTAGTTCAATTACTTTTCTTTCATCTTTTTCAGTCTTACCAGTTACAAAACCTGGGTTTTCGGTGATTGTTTTATAACCAACAGCTGAAACTTCCAAGATATAATTTTTCTGAGGAAAAAGGCTTATTTTATATTGTTTGGTTGCATCAGAAGTTCCAATTAACATTACATGGTCTGAACGTATTAGCTTATATTTTGCTTCAATTGGTTTTTTGGTTATCCCATCAATTGCTGAATAGAACACAGCCTGAAATGCCTTCTCCATACTAATACTAATCAATTTGCTAAAACTGCGTTGAAGCGTTCCAGTTTTTTCCATGTATCCATTCGCTTCAATTTTTTGGAAATAATCTTTGTTCTTTTCTAAGACTATTTTGTATTCCCCTGTTTTAGCATTTAAATTTAAAGGAACGAGCTGCTTTAAATCATCAAAGATTTTTACATCAGCCCCTTGAATCATTTGCTTGTTTTCACCATCGACGACCAAAATTATGTATTCCTCAACTGAACTTTCGAGTGTTATTTTATGACTTATTTTTCCAGCACTTATATTTTTTAAATTATATGGTAGTTTCTTAGTAGTATAGTTAGGATGGCTTACTTCTACTGTATAAATTCCTCCTTCTGTTGCTTTAAATTTTATGTCAGAATCTGATGTTCCTTGAATTTCTTGAACATTATCTTTGAACGAAATTTTAAATTTTGCAGGAAGACGTATGCCAGATACTCTATCGTATGCATCAAAAGAAAAGAAACTTTCAATGGGCATCGTTATTAATAATTCCTTTTGATTTGTGGCTTTTATATCTAATTTTAATGAGGTATAACCAAGTTTTTCTATTGAGACTAAGTATCTTTTTGTTGAGTCAAACTTCACAACGGCTTCACCTTCGGATAGAAGATTGTCAAATAAAGGTAAATTATCAGTTGTATTCGTTATTTTCAAACTTACACCTTTCAATACTTTCTTTGTATCATCACCAACGATTAGAATTTTTACGTCACTCGAGGGCTTTTCAAGTCTGATTTCCTTGGTGTAGGATCTTACTGAGTCACTAATTTCTAATGTAAAACTTTCGCGTTTTGGCTTATGGATGTTTGAAGTCACTTCAACTGTATATAAATCAGTTTTTGTTATAATAATTTTATAATAAGGCACACCTTTTTCGGTTTTGCCAGAGTAAGTTTTATCTCCAGCCGTAATCGTAAATGTGGCATCAATAGCGTCGCCTGTTGCGTCGTCTAGGGCTTTTAGAATCAAAACCGCAGAAGGTTGAGGTTCCATATCTAGTACTACAGTAAAACCTTCTTTATCTTGTTCAATGTCAATTATTTGGTTTTTTTCTTTGGTATGATAACCATCTAATTGAGCTGTGATTTTATAAGATTCACCGCTTTTAACCATTAATGTAAATCTCCCATCTACTTCTTTAATGGGGATATCTTTGCCATCTACAATAGAAACTACAGTAAATTTTGGCTGCAATTGAATATTATTACGTATATCTTTTGCCGATAAATTGAGCGGAATATCAATAAAAGTATTGGTATAATTTGTTTTACTAGCAGAGTTTGAGTTTTCCAAAATCGGCAAGTAATTGGAGGTAAGTAGTAAGTATAAGTAAGTAAAAATCCTTGTCATGATTTTTTAGAAAGTGTTGTCGTTTGATTAACAAATTTCAGAATTAATCCATACATTTTAACAGTTTTGCTGAAATGAATTGTATATTTTTTTTAAATTATGTTTTTTTGCTAAATGAAAACATTAGAACTGTCAGTTTTGATTGAATTGCAATATTTACCCAGTATAGAGTTTTTTAGTTGCATTGAATCTTTCAGTGAAATAATACTCGAATCAAACGAAAACTTCATTAAGCAATCTTACCGAAATCGGAGTTATATTTTGGGTTCAAACAAAACCGAAATGTTGGTGATACCAGTAATTGACGGCAATAAAAAGGTTTTGATAAAAGAAATAAAAATTGATTACAGCCAAAGGTGGGACGTAAATCATTGGCGAACATTGAGTGCGGCTTATGGAAAATCCCCATTTTATGAGTTTTATTCAGATTATTTTAAAAATATTTATGATAAAAAACATGCCTTTTTGTGGGATTTGAATTATGAAATACTGACTATGTGTCTGAAGTTACTTCGGGTGAACAAGACAATTCGTCAGACTGAAAATTATGAAAAAGAAGCCAATTCGACTGTTTTTGATGCTCGCAATCTTATAAATCCTAAAAACGACTCAAATAGTGGTCAATTTTATCAATCAAGCCCTTATCATCAAAATTTTGGCAATGAATTTGTTCCTAATCTTTCCATAATTGATTTGCTATTTTGTCGTGGAAACCAAGCCTCGGAAATTTTAAAAAAATCTAAGCCGATTTGAACACACTTAATCAATAATCCGTTATATTGCAGTACAAATAATGAGCGAATGTTTGAATGATTGATTGATAAAAAAAGTTTTGGTTTATTTTTCCTAAACTTAGTATCAAACGAGTAATTCTTTAAACATTTTATCATTCATCAAATCACTCATTCAATATTATTTTAATGGAGCCTAAATTTTCACAGAAAGTCAAAGAAATCATAACCTTAGCTCGTGAAGAAGCATTACGACTAGGGCATGATTATATCGGAACCGAACACTTGATTTTGGGGATGATAAGAGATGGTGAGGGGATTGCTCTTAATCTATTGAGAGATTCAGGCGTACAACTTGACGAACTACGCATCACTATTGAGCAAGCCACAAAAGGCACTGCCACAAATAATATTAAAAATCTGGCGAATATTCCGCTTACTCGCCAGTCTGAAAAAGTTTTGAAAATTACCCATCTAGAGGCTAAAATTTTTAAGTCACAATTGATAGGTACTGAGCATTTACTTTTGGCCATTTTACGAGATGGCGACAACCTCGGGGGACAGATTTTGCAAAAATTCCAGCTTAATTACGAACAGACAAAGGAAATGCTTGAGTATCAACTAACTGGTCAGAAACCTGTAATGGAACGTCCGGAAACGGATGATGACGATGAAAGGATTTTTGGCAGTGCTACTGGTGGATATCAGCAAAAAGGAGAGCAGAAAAATCCTGAAAAATCTAAAACTCCTGTTTTAGATAATTTCGGACGTGACCTTACCAAATTTGCCGAAGCTGGTAAACTGGACCCGATTGTAGGACGTGAAAAAGAAATTGAGCGTGTTGCTCAAATTCTTTCAAGACGAAAGAAAAATAATCCAATTTTGATTGGTGAGCCTGGTGTTGGTAAAACTGCCATAGCCGAAGGTCTTGCTCTCAGAATTGTGCAGAAAAAAGTTTCAAGAATTTTATTCGGGAAACGAGTAGTTACGCTTGATTTGGCTTCATTAGTGGCGGGTACAAAATACCGAGGCCAGTTTGAAGAGCGAATGAAGGCTGTTATGAATGAGTTGGAAAAATCACCTGATGTGATTTTGTTCATTGATGAGATTCACACAATCGTAGGTGCAGGTGGTGCAAGTGGTTCACTCGATGCCTCAAATATGTTTAAGCCTGCTTTGGCTCGTGGCGACATTCAATGTATTGGTGCAACGACACTTGATGAGTACCGTCAATATATCGAGAAAGATGGAGCTTTAGCTCGTCGTTTCCAAATGGTTATGGTTGAAGCAACTTCAATCGACGAAACCATCGAAATCTTGAATAACATTAAAGATAAATACGAAGACCATCACCACGTAAGTTATACGCAAGGTGCTTTGGAAGCTGCCGTAATATTATCAGAAAGATACATAACTGACCGCTATTTGCCCGATAAAGCAATTGATGTTTTGGACGAAGTTGGTGCGAGAGTACACATCAATAATATTTCTGTTCCACAAGATATTTTGTTATTGGAAGAACAAGTTGAGTTAATTAAGAAAGAGAAAAATCAGGTTGTGAAAAGCCAACGCTACGAAGAAGCTGCTCAACTCCGTGATCGTGAGAAAAAACTTTTAGAACAACTCGACAAAGCCAAATTGTCTTGGGAAGAAGAAGCGAAATCTAAACGTTATACTGTAACCGAAGATCACGTTGGTGATGTTGTGGCAATGATGACTGGTATTCCAGTGAAGCGTGTCAACATGAATGATGGCGAGAAAATTTTGAACATGGGTGACGCTCTTCGTGGAAGAATCGTTGGTCAAGACCCAGCAGTTGAGAAACTCGTAAAATCAATTCAGCGTACTCGAGTTGGATTGAAAGACCCTAAAAAACCAATTGGTTCGTTTATTTTCTTAGGCCCAACCGGTGTAGGAAAAACCGAATTGGCTAAGACTCTTGCAACATACCTTTTTGATAAAGCAGATGCTTTAGTAAGAATTGATATGAGTGAATACATGGAAAAATTCAGTATTTCTCGTTTAGTTGGAGCACCTCCAGGATACGTTGGCTACGAAGAAGGTGGTCAGTTAACTGAAAAAATTCGTAGAAAACCTTATTCTGTTATATTGCTCGATGAGATTGAAAAAGCACACCCAGATGTTTATAATATCTTGTTGCAAGTACTTGATGATGGCATTTTGACAGATAGTCTTGGTCGCAGAGTTGACTTCCGTAATACAATCATCATCATGACTTCAAATATTGGAGTTCGTGACTTGAAAGATTTTGGTACAGGCATTGGTTTCGCAACTAAATCACGTACCGACAATCAAGATGATATTGTTAAAAGTACCATTCAAAATGCTTTGAAGAAAACATTCTCACCCGAATTCTTGAATCGTCTTGATGATGTAATCGTGTTTAATTCTTTGAGCCGTGATGATATTCATAAGATTATTGACATCGCCCTTGGTCGATTGATTGCTCGTATTACAAACATTGGCTATAATATTTCTTTGACAGATAAAGCCAAAGATTTCTTATCAGAAAAAGGTTATGACCAACAATACGGAGCAAGACCGTTGAACCGTGCGATTCAGAAATATGTTGAAGACCCATTGGCAGAAGAAATCTTGAAAGGAGATGTTCAAGAAGGCGATACAATTGTGGTAGATTATAGTGGGGAAGGTGAAGTACTTTCGTTTAGTCGTACCAACAAAGAAGAGTCAATCGAAAATAATCAGTAAGACAAGATTTTATCTTGTGAATAGCAAAAAAGCACGGCAATCTGTCGTGCTTTTTTTGTTTTTAAGAAATAATATGACTTAAATGATAAGAAAAAGTCCAAAAATACTGGATTTTACCACGTACTTTTACCCATTGTATTACAAAAAAACATTTTTAGCTTTTCCACGAACTAATATAGTAATAGATGAAAAAAAAGAGATAGATAAAAATACATATTAGCGTTTTAGCTGAAGAGCCTGTTTCTGAAATCGGGAAAATTTCAAAGCACACAGGAAGTTCGAGCATAAACGCCACGGTATGCGTGGCGTTGCTTTGTATGCAAGTATTATCTGAACCTCAGAAACAAAGTATAGGTAATCTTCACGCTTTTTGTTTTTAGAATTTATTAAAGAAAAGACAGAACGCATTATTTTCTTTAAGTTTAATATTTCTTGTAGATAGTTTAACCTAAAAAATAGCACGAACAATGAAAAAACTAAGTTTTGTACTCTTATTTTTATCACTTTCATCTTGTAGCCTTTTCGAGCCTAAACCCGAAAGTGAAAAGTTCTATTGTAAACTCAACGGAAAAGCATGGAGACCAGAAAAAAACAGTACCTCACTCGGTACTAATCTTAAAGCTGAATGGAATAAAAAAGGACTATTTAATATTTATGCTTATAATATTCCAGAAGTAATAATTTTTTCTTTAAAGGTTGATAATACTGGTTTACAAGTCAAAAACTATACATTATTTAGTCAAAAAGGAAATTCTATTGGCATTTTTACATATAATGATAATTCTCCCAATGATAGAGAGGAATTACTTTCACAACAGGGCTTTGTAAATATTACCAAAGTTGAAAATAAACAAGTATCAGGCACATTTGAGTTTACAACTCATAGTAACCTTCAAAATAAAAACTACAAAATCACGAAAGGACAATTTAACAATCTATATTATTCAGAATCGTAATCATTCCAACCAATGAAAAAACTAACTTTTGCACTAATTATATGCTTATTTTCTTCTTGCCAACTCTTCGAGCCTAAACCCGAAAGTGAAAAATTCTATTGCAAAGTAAATGGAAAAGCATGGCGACCAGAGAAAAGTTCATATTCTTTAAGTTCGCCAATAAGTGCTGAATGGGATAGAAAAGGTAAATTTAAAATATTGGCTTACAATTACCCGCAATATGTTTGGCTAACCTTGAAAGTAGATTCAAATGGCCCACAAGTTAATGAATATAAACTATCCAAAGATATTACACTTTCTACTGGTTATCACTCCTATGACTATTCAGTAAAAAATAGTGAAGTATTACTATCAAAAGATGGATATGTGAGAATTACAAAAGTTGAAAATAATAAAATATCTGGCACATTTGAGTTTACAACTCATAGTAACCTTCAAAATAAAAACTACAAAATCACGAAAGGACAATTTAACAATCTATATTTTTCTGAATTTTAAAACATCATGAAACGCTACTTGTTTTCATTCTTGACATTATTTTCTTTTTTCTCGTATTCTCAAAAAATCAATTTGGATAACGAAACAAAAGTTTCATTGAAAACAAATATTCTGCAAATTCCTAATACAAATGTCCATTGGAATTTAGTTTACGAGAGTAAATTGACTGGAAAATACCAAAGTAATAATTTTTCAGTTGCCTATGCCACTAATAACTATGGTAACAAAAGCAAAAGAGAGAGATTTTATATTGCTTATGAAAGAAGATTTTATGCGAATAATGATAATCCAAGACTTTTTGTAGCTCCATATTTGCGATTTCTATACAGAGTAGTAAACCAAAACTCCGATGCACAAAATATATATGATTTTTTAGCAACCCCCAATAAAAAGTTTAGTTCTTTTTCTACACCTGCCGGGTTTACTTTTGGAGCAAAATATTCAATTAGTAAAAGATTAGCCTTTGAAATACCTATAAGTGGTGGATTGGGTTATGTGTTTTACAGTAAGCTAAAAAGTGGCAATCCACCAACAAAATTTCATTTAAATGGTCAAATTTTACTTCATGCGATTTTAAAAATATAATTTCAATTAATCAAAATGAGAATTTTTACTAAATTTTAAACAATCAAACAACATGAAACAACTTTATGCTATCCTTTGCCTTTTGGCAACGGGCTTGACTTCTTTTGCCCAAATTCCAAACTGTAATGCCCCAATGTCTATCAACGAACAGGCTTACAATATTCTCAAAAACGTTGATAAATCACAAATCCCTACGGGTGTGCTTTATGATTTTGTATTTCCGTGGGCAGATGTCGAGTATTTCGATGGTACTGAAAATGCTGATACAACGAACTTTTCACATTTTCTACAAGCATATTCCGAACTTCACAACTCAACAATTAACCGACAAAATATCTTACACCCTTTAGAGTATGAGAAAGCTATTCAAACTTTTCACCCCGACAAAATATTCCATCATCCTATCGGAATCATTGACTATCAGTTCAATACGATAAAAGATGATGCCGTAACTAATAATTTATTTTCAATTTCAAACGGTCAATTATTCGATGTGGTAGAGCGAACCGAAACGCCATATCTTGCAAAAACTACTGCCATTGCTTCAATTTTATGGCAGACGAATCAGGACTTTCAGCAGGAATACATTATTTGCATTTTGCTCCCGAATTTGTTCTTTCAAATACTGGTTTTTCTCTTGCCGATGTTACCGAATACAAAATTTTCAAAAATGGTATACAAATTAGTGGTGGAACAGTAGCAGGAATTATCAATACTGTTATTCCTATCGTCATAATAAAAAATGCAGTACCACCAATCATAAAAATTGTTTTGACCTTGGGGCTGGGCATAAGAATATACAAAGGTATCACTAAAAACAAAGATGAAACATTTGAACCTACACCATGTGGTGGAACAGATGTAGTAGAAGTATTCGGAGATTCTTTTGGTACAGGATATGACAATGCTTATAGTGCAAGGGGCGTTGCCACTATTTTCTATGCCACTGGTAATTGTGCTGATAAGAAAATCACAAAACCCCTAATTTTTGTTGATGGTTTTGACCCAACCAACGGACAACACGCTGGCGAACTTTGGACAAAGTACATAAATAAAGGTTTCCAAGACCTAAATGGTAATATTGTTCAATTAGGAGATTCCCTTCGTAGAAGTGGTTTTGATATAATTACCTTTGACCAAGGAGATGTAGGCGTTAATCGTGGTGGTGCTGGTCGAATGGAAAATAACGGTTTAGCCCTCGCTAAATTCTTGGAAACTTTCTATGCTCAACACAGTTCCACTATGCAACAAGGTTTCATTGTTGTAGGAGCAAGTATGGGCGGTAAAGTTGCTCGATATGCTCTTACTCACTTGGAACATAACAATATTCCGCATCATACCAAACTTTTTGTTTCATTCGATAGCCCACAACTTGGTGGACAAATCCCTCTCGGTATTCAACAATTTGCCGATGTCATTACCCAATTCGGGGGCTTGCGTAATACGCCTGCTGTTCGTAATGCTATTCATCAAAGCGATGCAGCTAAACAATTATTAGTAGCACATTCTTCTACCGAATCAGAATTTATTCAATCGCATTTGCTCAAAACTACTTTTGATAACAACATGACGAACATAGGTAACTGGCCTACTCAATGCCGTATGATTGCCATTGTTGATGGAAACCGTGAAGGTGTTCGTAAACCAAGTACAGTTACTCCCAATCCTTTTGGTTATGAGCCTGTTTTTCCTTGTGGTACGGAATTAGATTTTGCTATCAAAAGAAGGCTTTTACCTAATTGCAATGCCAATATTTGCTATAAAATGAGAAGCCTTAGTTCGGCTCAAACAGAAACGACTCGTTGCGAATCCCTTGATTTTAAGGTGAATAAAGATGCGTGGCTTCTTAAATTGGTTTTCGGGTCTGACCAATTTACAACGAGAACACTTTATACACAGCATCAAAATGATACAAGTTATGACATCGCTCCTGGTGCAAGATTTGGAGCTGACCCATTAGATGCTATTCAATCTTGGATGACCGACATTGCTCTTGTAGTTACTGGAAAACTCAAAATTCCGACCAATATCATAACCAGTACCAATTTTATTCCTACTGTAAGTTCAGTAGCTTACACTTTTCCAAACAACGAAACTTTCAGTGTTTATAAAGACTTCACAGGTATAAATCTCTCAAAATGTGCAGGTACTACGCCTTTCGATACCGTTTATGCACCTTCAACTGATTTGTACCATGTTGATATTAACCAACAAGTGGCGGGTTGGTTTCTTGATGAAATATTCAACGATAAAGTTTCTTCTTGTAACAATAATTCTGATTGTCCCGAATATTTAACCCTCAATTCCGCAATCCCAAATAATTCAAGAGTTTTGAAAAAAGCACAAAAAGCTATTTTCATCGAACCCAATTTTAAAGCTGATGGAGCATCGGAATCTGTCGTTTTCAAAGCCGCTATTGGTTGCGACCAAGTTCTTCAAAACCAAGCAATGAAACCAGTTCAGTTTCCAAATGCCCAAAATAACGTCAATAGTTGTTCGCAACCTTTTGAGTTCGACCAAGCACGAAACTACAAAACTTGTGATAATGGTTTTACAACTTTTCATGTTTTCGTACATAATATTGACATCAATACCTATACCGAGTTTTCGACCGATGGTGTAAATTGGTACAAAGCAAATATCTTAGATAATGGCTTTGAAATTACTCTTCCAAATAGTACAAATGCTCAGTATTTTCAAGCACGAACAGCAGATGATAGAAGTAGAAATATATCCGGGTATTTGGATTATTGTAATTAAAATATCAGCGATATAATGCAAAAAAAGCACGGCAATCTGTCGTGCTTTTTTGCTATTTTTGTGTATGATTCTTGATTACATTAAATATCTTCTAAAAGCCAAAGACGAACATTCGTTGCATTCTCCTTTTGTTTTTGAATTTTATACCCAAGTTTTAAAAGATAAGACACATTCTGCTGAATATGATGCAATCGAGTTCTTAAGAAAAAAACTCTTGAGAGATAAACGCTTCGTAAATATTATGGATTTCGGTGCAGGTGCAAAAACTAACAACAGTATTAAACGAACTATTGAAGATATTGCACAAAAATCACTCAAAAAGCCAAGTTTAGCTCAACTTTTTTATAGAATTATTAAGTTTTATGAATATAAAAATATTTTGGATTTAGGCACTTCTTTGGGTCTTACGACTGCATATTTTGGTAAAGTAGATAAAAATATCGAAGTGAAAAGTTTTGAAGGTTGTGCTGAAACAGCTAAAATAGCTCAAGAAAATTTTGATAAACTGGCTTTAAAAAATATTAAAATGATTGTCGGAAATATTGACGAAACATTATCAGAAAAATTAAATCAAACGGCACAATTAGATTTTGTTTTTTTCGATGCTAATCATCGCTATGAGCCTACGATTCGATATTTTGAACAATGTCTTTCAAAAGCCCATGATGAAAGTTGCTTTGTTTTCGATGACATATACTGGTCGGAAGAAATGAGACAAGCTTGGCAAACAATTCAGAACCACGAATCAGTAACTGTAAGCATTGATTTATTTTGGGTCGGAATAGTCTTTTTTAGAAAGAAACAACCCAAGCAACATTTCGTTTTAAAATTTTGATTTATTTAGAATTATTCCAAACTAAAAACTATACTTGCTTGTTATTTAATATGGCAGCTATTCAAAATCGCCGAAATGGAATTACAAAACTGGAAGCAATTGATGAGTCTCCAAAAATTACAAATCTACAATAATCAATATATGTCGGTATTAGATATTAATAAAATTCGTCAAGATTTTCCAATTCTTGATGAAAAAGTAAATGGTCGTGATTTAGTGTATTTTGATAATGCTGCCACAACTCAAAAGCCATTCGTTGTTTTAGAGGCTTTAGCAAACTATTACGGTCATTATAACGCTAACATTCACCGTGGGATCCACTTTTTAGCGGAAAAAGCAACTTCTGCATTTGAAGATTCTCGTACAACTATTCAGAAATTTTTAAATGCAGCTCATAAGGAAGAAATTATTTTTACTTATGGTACAACCGATGGAATCAATTTAGTTGCTCAAACTTACGGACGTAAATTTCTGAAAGAAGGCGATGAAATCATTATTTCAACCTTAGAACATCACTCGAATATTGTGCCTTGGCAAATGCTTTGTGAAGAAAATGGTTGTGTTTTAAGAGTTATTCCGATTGATGACAACGGCGATTTGATTTTAGAAGAATACGAGAAAATGCTTTCGGAAAAAACAAAGTTTGTCTCGGTCATTCACGTATCAAATTCACTCGGGACTATCAATGATGTGAAATTTATCGCTAAAAAAGCTCACGCAGTTGGTGCAAAGGTATTAGTTGATGGAGCTCAGGCATCTTCGCATTTTACGATTGATGTTCAGGATTTGGATGCAGATTTTTATGTTTTTTCAGCACACAAAATCTTTGGCCCAACTGGAATGGGCGTACTTTACGGTAAATCAGATATTTTAAATGCTATGCCGCCATATCGTGGTGGTGGAGAAATGATTAAGGAAGTAACTTTCGAGAAAACTACTTATAACGAACTTCCGTATAAATTTGAGGCAGGAACGCCTAATATTGCAGATGTTGTAGCAGTGAAATTTGCTATAGATTATATTAATGATTTAGGAAAAGAAAATATTGCCGCTTACGAAGATGAACTTTTAAAATATGCCACTGAAAAATTATCCGAAATCGGAGGATTACGAATTGTTGGGCAAGCAAAAGAGAAAGTTTCGGTTGTTTCGTTCGTTTTAGACGGTATTCACCCACAAGATGTAGGTGTTATTCTTGACCAACAAGGTATCGCCATACGTACAGGACATCATTGTACTCAACCGCTAATGAACCGTTTAGGTCTTCCCGGAACTTCAAGAGCCTCTTTTGCTGTTTATAACACAAAGCCTGAAATTGATAAATTGGTAGCAGGAATACATAAAGTAAAGAAAATGGTACTTTAAAATTGTTAAAATTATGTTAGCGATTAGAGAAACGTACATTATTGATTCAAAAGGTAAAAGAAAACAGGTGGTATTAGATTTAAGAGATTATATCAAAATTCAAGAGGAGCTTGAAGAATTAGCTGAAATTAAAGCTTTTGATAGAGCAATGGTTGATTTTAATAGAGACGACTTAATACCTTTTGACAAGGTTGTTAGTGAAATCAAAGCAAAAAATAATGTCTTATAAAATCTTATTTACCCGACAGTCTGAAAAGGATTTGTCAAACCTACCCAAATCAGATTTTAGAAAAGTAGAAGTAGCTATAGCAAAATTGGCAGATAATCCAAGACCTCCAAAATCGAAAAAATTGACTGCAAGAGATAGTTGGCGAATAAGAATAGGAAATTATAGAGTGATTTATTTGATTGAAGATGATAATTTAATAGTAATTGTGATTGAAATTGGTCACAGAAAAGAAGTTTATAAATGATAATAAACGAAATACAAGATGAAATCATTGAAGAATTTGAACTCTTTGATGATTGGGAAGGAAAATACGAGTACATTATTGATTTAGGAAAAAAGCTACCTAAACTCTCAGACGAACATAAAAATGAAGATAATATCATCAAAGGTTGTCAATCAATAGTTTGGCTTCATGCTTATAAGCAAGATGGAAAACTGCATTTTGAGGCTGATAGTGAGGCGATTATTGTAAAAGGTTTGGTGAGTATGCTCGTTAAAGTCATGACAAATCATACACCAGAAGAGATATTAGAATCAGATTTATATTTTATTGATAAAATAGGTCTAGCAAGCCATTTAGCACAGACCCGCTCAAATGGATTGGCTTCGATGGTGAAGCAAATGAGGTCTTATGCCGTGGCATATTCGAGTTTATAAAAAGATAATTTATGATAATTACATCGCTTTCGCAACTTGACCTAGATGGTACTTATTCTTATGCTGATTATTTGAAATGGCGATTTAAAGAAAGTGTTGAACTTATTCGTGGCAAAATTTTTAAAATGTCGCCCGCACCAAGTGTGAAACATCAAGAAATTTCAAGGCAACTTTGTAAGGAACTTTTTAATTATTTTGATAGAAAAAACCCATATCAAGTTTTTAGTGCACCTTTCGATGTAAGGCTTTATGACAAGAAAAAATCATTAAATGCTATTGATGATATTTTTACAGTTGTGCAACCTGATATTTGTATTATTTGTGACAAAAATAAATTGGATACAAAGGGTTGTTTAGGTGCTCCCGATTTTATAATCGAAATTCTCTCGTTGGGAAACAGTAAACGAGAAATGAAAATCAAGTTTGAGTTGTATGAAGAATCGGGTGTAAGAGAATATTGGCTTGTGTATCCTTATGAAGAATCGATTACGAAATTTATTTTGAATGAGAAAGATAAATTTGAATATGCAGGACAATTTGCTAATGATGACATAATTTCACCAACTATTTTTCCCAATCTTTCGATTGATTTGACTGAAATTTTTTACCACCCTGAAGATGAAAATGATGACGAAGAGGTAAATATTGTCCGTATTTAATGATTTTTTTTAATAATAATTTTATGAATACCGATCAAGAATTAAAAGATAAAGTAATAGTAGCAATCAAGCAGGTTTATGATCCTGAGATTCCTGTTGATGTATATGAGCTGGGCTTAATATATGACATAAAAATTTTTCCTGTAAATAATGTCTATGTTTTAATGACCCTTACCTCGCCTTCTTGCCCATCAGCAGAGTCGATTCCTGTAGAAGTTGAACAAAAAATCCGTGAGATAGAAGGTGTAAGCGATGTAAGCGTTGAACTCACGTTTGACCCACCTTATGCAACTGATATGATGTCGGAAGTAGCTCAATTGGAGCTTGGGTTTATGTGATAACCCGTGCGACGGTCGCACAGCCTCTGTAGGGGGCGAATAAAATAAAATAAAAAATGTTGAATACCCCAGCAACATTAAAACCATTAAAAGAAAGCTCTCCTTTAGGGGCAGGAGGGCAGTTTAAATTATGTATCCTCCTCATTTAGTGTCACCGATGAAAGCTGATTTAGTTAATGTAGGCTTTCAAGAATTATTATCTGCCTCTGATGTAGATAATTTTATTACTAATCAACAAGGTACCTCGTTGGTTGTTATTAACTCTGTATGCGGTTGTGCAGCAGGTACTTGTCGCCCAGGTGTGAAATTGGCTTTGCAACGCTCAGAGGCAAAACCTGAAAGTTTAGTAACTGTTTTTGCAGGTGTTGATACTGAAGCGGTTCAACAGATGCGTTCATACATCCCATTCCCGCCATCATCACCGGCGATTGCGATCTTCAAAAACGGTGAGGTTGTTCACTTTATCGAAAGACATCATATTGAAGGGCGTTCAGCTGAAATGATTGCTACACATTTAGTGGCTGTTTTAGAAGAAGTTGTAGGCGAGGAAGCTTAAAAATATAATTCTGAGCGGTCCGCTGCCGCGGTTCTGAATTTAATACTCAGTTTTGACCGCTGTGGCGGATCACTCAGAATTCAGAACTCTACCGCTATCGCGGTTCCGTTCAATACTTTTAGAAGTTTGGTTTTAATAGGTATTTACCGTAGAATTCATTAATCACTTTCACCGCATCATCTGCTGTATCTACCAATTTGATTAAATTCATATCCTCAGGGTTGATATTTTTTTCCCGCTCACACATTGTTTGATTTAACCAATCAATTAGGCCTTGCCAATATTCTGTTCCTACCATGACGATAGGAAATCTAGCAATCTTTTTTGTCTGAATCAGGGTTAATGCTTCGAAAAGTTCATCAAGTGTACCGAATCCACCAGGCATAATTACAAATCCTTGCGAATATTTCATAAAACATACTTTTCTTGCAAAAAAGTAGTCAAAATTTATGCTTTTATCGTGGTCTACAAATCTATTTGGCACTTGCTCGAATGGTAGTT
>Ga0209189_1001603_pt1 | contig 16783 bp, 16 predicted proteins | sample C_130820_EF_Meta_FD_187308 | JGI IMG/M metagenome (GOLD analysis project Ga0209189, IMG submission 187308) | Freshwater microbial communities from Lake Croche, Canada to study carbon cycling - C_130820_EF_MetaG (SPAdes) (version 3) | ecosystem: Environmental > Aquatic > Freshwater > Lake... | reverse complement strand
GACATCCTTTAATAAAGGTGATCGTGTTTTGCTGGTGATGGCGATTGGTCTTAACTTTCCAGCCTTAATACTGGGCATCGCAGAATACATCTGATCAAACATCATAGTTACATTGCCGCCCATTAAGTCAGTTAATCCTGCGGCCCCGCTCTTATACGGCACATGAATCATTTCAATATTGGCACTTTGTTCAAATAACTCAGCTGACAACTGATGACTACCGCCAATTCCTCCTGAAGCAAAGGTTAATTTACCGGGCTTAGCCTTTGCATCTTTAATCACATCATTAATTGAATTATAAGGAGAGTTAGGCTGAACAACTAATACCAAAGGGCCTCTTTCAATTAAAACAATTGGAACTAAATCTTTTTCTGGGTCGTAACGCAAACTTTTAAATAACGCCTTATTTACGGCCAGTGGTGCGAAGTTGCCCATGCCGATGGTATATCCATCAGGTGGTGCCTTAGCAATATACTCTGTTCCAATATTGCCACCAGCTCCCGCTTTATTTTCAACAATGACAGGGGTCTTAAGAAGTAAACTAAGTTGTTGCCCAATTTGACGACTTCTTGAGTCTGCCCCACCCCCAGCGCCATAGGGGACTATAAATGTAATTGGTTTAGTCGGATATTCACTTTGCGCAAATACTTTGGAGGAAAAACAAGCTATCAAAATTGGGGCAATTAGCAACAAACTTTTCATTTTTCTAAAATGCATAGTCATCCATCTCCTGTTAAGATTCTTTGTTCCCTAGTATATTTTAAATATTAGAAATTCTCTACTTATATGCGATTAATCAATATGCGACTTTTAAAAATTGTTTTTACTACACTTACTTTTTGCACATTTTTTTGGAGTACTAGTTATGCCTCAGACTACCCTAATAAGCCTGTTACTATCTTAGCTCCAGTCGCTCCTGGTGGAGGACTTGATCTCGTCGCTCGAACAGTTGCTGAACGTCTAACTAAATCGCTTGGACAAAACTTTCTTGTTGATAACCAAAGTGGGGGAGGCGGAATAATTGCCTCACAAAAAGCTGCTCGAGCAGCCCCAGATGGATACACCCTGATGCTGTCCTATGTTGGTACTCATGGCACAAATCCCGCAGTTCGTAAAATTCCTTACGATGCAATTAAGGATTTTTCTCCCATCGCCATGGTCGGCGGGACGCCTAATGTTTTAGTGGTTTATAGTGGCCTGCCTATTAAAAACTTAAAAGAGTTTATTCAATATGCCAAAGATAATTCAGCGAAAATGAGTTATGGCTCTGCTGGCCCTGGAACTCTTACGCATTTATCAATGGAACAGCTAAAGCAACAAGCTAATTTTGAAAGTACTCATGTCCCTTACAGAGGAATTGCTCCGGCTTTCATCGATACAATCGCAGGACAAACCCTTTCGATGATGCCAGGCTTGGCGGCTGCAATGCCTCATATTAAAACAGGCAAAGTAAGGCCTATTGCTGTCACTGGCCTTAAAAGACATCCTTTAATACCAGATGTGCCGACATTTAAGGAACTAGGACTTGAAGGTTTCGATGGCGTTCAATGGTATGGTATTTCAGGTCCAGCCAATCTGCCGCCAGCTATCATTACGCTTTTAAATTCTGAGATCAATAAAGCCATTCAAAACCCTGAGCTAAAAGAGCGCTTATCTGGAGAGGCGATCCAAGCAATGCCTATGACTCCTGAGCAATTTGGACAATATATCAAAGATGATATTGCCAGGTGGAGTAAAATTGCAAAATCCCGAAACATTCAAATAGACTAAATATATGGCCATCAATACGCAAGTAAGTGCAGATCATAACGCACCTCCAATTACCCAAATCCTCGCAAAATTTATTAGTTCTCATCCGTCAAAAGGGTGGGATGACTCGGTAGACCACGAAGCACATCGTACCTTTATGAATTGGTTAGGCTGTGCTGTTGGTGCTGCAAGGCATGAAAGTGTTGTAGCAACTCTGGCCGCTGTTCAGGAATTTGATTCAGCCCCCCAAGCAAGTATTTTAGGGAGATCAGAAAAAGTAGATATGGCCAATGCTGCTCTAATTAATGGTATCAGCTCACATACCTTTGACTTTGATGATACGCACCTGAAGACAATTATTCACCCTGCTGGTCCTGTAGCTTCTGCTATATTGGCTCTTGGAGAAAAAATAGGTGCAACCGGTCGTGAGATTATCGATGCCCTTGTCATCGGTATCGATGTTTCTTGCAGAATTGGTAATGTGATGTACCCGAATCACTATGATCGTGGTTGGCATATTACTGGCTCTACTGGAACTTTAGGTGCGGCGGCAGGATGTGCTCGATTACTCAAATTAACTGAGACTCAAACAATGATGGCTTTGGGTCTCGCAGCATCTCAACCGATCGGTTTTCGTGAACAGTTTGGTACGATGACAAAACCCTTTCACCCAGGTGGTGCTGCTAAAGCAGGATTAACTTCTGCATTAATGGCAAAGCATGGCTTTACCTCTAGTAATAAAGCTATCGAGGCACCACGCGGCATGGTTCAATCAGTCTCTACAAAATACGACTGGTCTGAAGTAACGACTGAACTCGGTGAACGTTTTGAGATTTCATTAAATACCTATAAGCCATTTGCATGTGGCATCGTGATTCACCCCAGTATTGATGCGTGTGTTCAGCTTCGCAATCAAGGCGTAACCGCTGATAACTTGGAGCGCATAGAGCTAAAAGCACACTCATTAGTCCTAGAACTCACTGGTAAGAAAACCCCAAAAGATGGTTTAGAGGGTAAATTTAGTGTTTATCACGGTTGTGCGTGCGGTATTGTGTATGGTCAAGCAACGGAAGATCAATACCATGATGAAATCGTTCAAAGCCCTGAAATGGTTGCTTTACGCGCAAAAGTTCAAGCTACGGTAGATGACTCGATTGATGAGGCTTCAGTGGATGTCACTGCATACCTCAAAGATGGCCGAAAACTACATATTTTTGTTGAGCATGCTATTGGTTCTTTAAAAAACCCCATGACAGATGAAAACCTCAATCAAAAATTTACTAATTTAAGTACCCCAATTATCGGTGTAGCTAATACGAGCTCTTTAATTGCCAAATGTTGGGACTTAAAGAATCTTAATCATCTCCAAGATTTACTTCAGTACTCTAAGCCGTTTTAAATCATAGGGCTTGCGCCCTATGATGACTTAGTGCGCTCGTGTTGCTTTTGAGAGTAACATTTTTTGTAAAGTCCCGTCTTTCATGACATATTCTCGCCAAATCGCCATGATGGCATGTGCGCCAATAAATAAATAGATGGCATTACCCCAATATTCATGGATATATTTAAATGTCTTTTTAAGGTCTACATTTTCCGAAATTAGTATTGGATATATCTCCCCGAAATAGGGAATGGGTTTTCCGGCTGATTGCATCAGCAATATTCCTGTCACTGGCATACCCAACATAAATATATATAAACAAGCATGAATCACTTTTTTCAATAATCTAGATAATGTTCTTTCTTGTTCAATGGGATTGATAACAAAGAACTTTGTAATAACTCTTAGCAACACAACTAACAATATCATTTGCCCAATGAGCATGTGATAAGTTTTAAGATCTGCTCGCCATGGATTATCTCTTGGTACAAAATTTTTAATTTCAATTAATAGTAATGCACCAATAATTAATGCAAAACTAAACCAATGAAAAAAAATAATCAGTGGATGATGGGTTGATTTATTCATAAAACTCCTCAAAGTAGGGGTGTTAAAAATGGCGTATCTACTTTGATGTCTTTATGTAACTATCGTGGATAGTATGGATGCATCTCTACAAATATATTACTGCATATTGAGAGTGAGCCTCTTTTGATATCCTAAAAAAAATAAGGTTGATATCAATCAACCTTATTAAATAAAGAACAAAATGATTTACTTCAAATTGGCTGCTTTACTAATACGGTAAGCAACTACCATTTCATTACGAATATAGGTATTAAAAGCATCTGGTGTCATGGTCAGCGGTTCAGCGCCAAGTTTTGCAAAACGTTCTTTAACTTCTTTAGATTGCAAGGCTTTAGCTACTTCGTCATTCATTCGTTTAACTATGTCGGCAGAAACTCCAGACGGCGCTAAAATTCCAACCCATAATACATAGTCAGAATCTGGGATGCCTGCCTCAAGAGTGGTTGGAACATTAGGTAATAAACTCGTTCGTTTAGGTGTACTAACTGCTAGGGCTTTTAACTTTCCACTTTCTACTAATGAAATAACTGACCCCAGTGGTGAAAAGAACCAATCTGCTCTTCCGCCAATCACATCAGAATTTGCCTCTGGAGTGCCTTTATACGGTATATGAAGCGCCTTGATATTTGCGGCCAAATTAAATTTTTCTGCATTTAAGTGAGTTGCACTGCCAACACCTGCAGAAGCAAAATTCAATTCGCCTGGCTTTGCTTTAGCTGCAGCAACTAAATCTGCTGCATTTTTCCAAGACTTTGAAGGAGAAACAACTAAAACATTTGGAGTTGCCCCAAGTGTTGCAACTCCTTTAAGGTCTTTTAATGTGTCATACGGCAAATTATTATAAATAAATGGATTTAAAGCGTGCCCAGATGAATGAACTAAAAAGGTATAACCATCTGCATCTGCTTTTGCTACTTGACCTGCCGCTATGGTGCCCCCAGCGCCAGGTTTATTTTCAATAATAATTTGCTGCCCCAAACTAGAACTCATCACATCTGCAACTGCCCGACCAATAATATCTGTTGCACTTCCGGCAGTAAAAGCAACTACAAAACGAATTGGTTTATTTGGGTAGTTTTGGGAGTTGGCTTGTGTTGTCGCCATAGCTAAAAAGCAAATGAGCGTCACTTTTAAAAATGAAAATTTTAATTTGATTTGTTTGAACATGGCACGACTCCTATGAAAGCCCTAAGGCTTGAGTTATTTTTTTTGCTGAAACATTTAGTTGCTCAATTTGAGGTGCTAATTGAACGTTTAACAATTGACCATTTTTCTTTTTCCACTCTCCAGCAATCATCACGTTTTCAATATTAGCCAAACTTGTTTGCATAATGACAGCGCTCACTGGATCATTGACTGGTTGCATATTTAAATCGCTTGCTCTAATCATTACTAAGTCAGCTTGTTTGCCTGCGCGTAAGGTTCCAATTCGATCGAGCTGACCAATCACTTTAGCTCCCTCAATGGTAATCCAGCTAAGTGCTTCTCTCGTTGTAATGGTACTCGTAGGTGGAATCGTATTGTGCTTTTCTCGGTAAGAAAAATTATCTAGACTTCGTTGAATACCTAATGCAATCCGAGCCTGTATAAACATTTCACCACCACAAACACTTTCTAGATCAACTCCTAATGATGGTGCTTTACCAAAATCTCTTAATCTACCGGTCAAGGGATGACCATGACCTTGGGACATCTCACTCTCTGCCGTCGCAGAAAAAGTCATACCTAAATCACAAAATCTTTTAAGCTGTTCATCACTCAGCGCATGTCCATGCACAATATTAATAGCAGGTCCAAGCAAGCCTTTTGACTCTAAAACCTCCCACCCTTCTGGAGTTCGTGCAGGACCACCACCTTGATGCATTGAAGCAATCATATTTAATTCTTTCGCCATCATAAAATCATGAAGCGCTACATCTAGAGTTGAATAGTGTGGTCCTAAAATAGCCGTGCCGATGGTGATGAGATCTTGACTACCGTATTGGAGAACTAGGCGTTCTAATTCTTTTCGTGGGTGAGGGCGCTCCCAAAACGGAATTTCCCCCTCTTTAGGTTCCGGTTTCGGAGTTCCATGGAAAAAGGCGGCTCTGATGCCAGACTCTTGAAGTCCCTTAATAGCAGCATCATTATGCTCAGGCGTCTTATTGTTGTGACACCAATCAACTAAGGTAGTTGTCCCACAATTGATTTGATTGAGAGCTCCCATTTTACTGGCGATATACAAATCTTCCGGTTCAAATACGGTTGCGAGCCCTGAGTGCATTTTTTGAAAGTACTCGAGCAATGTCCAATTGGAAGCAACGCCACGTAATGCGGTTTGCCAAGTATGCATATGTGCATTAATTAAACCAGGAATAACAATATATCCGGCGCCCTCAATGGTCTGATCTGCTTGAACATTAATATGCTTTGCAATTTCTTTTATTTCTGAACCTTCTATCAGAATATCAGCGCCCAATAGATCTCCCTGCTGATCCATGGTGACAATTGTTGCACCGCGTATTAATGTTTTTTTCATTTTTATTGTGCCTCTAAACCATCGCTAATTGTTTTGTTTTCAGACTTTAATTCCAAGCCAGCATCTTTTGCAGTTTCGATTAAAAGAGCTGAGAAATCAATATCGCCGTAGCCACGGCCAATCATTCTTGCAACTGACTCACGTGTTGCTGCTGCAGATGGCATTGATACTCCATGTGCTTTGGCTGCTGCCATACCAAGATCCATATCTTTTAAAAGTAATTCTGGCGTAAATGTCACTTGTTCAAAATTGAGGTTAGTTAATACGGGCGTTTTGTAGCGCGTATACATAGAACCCAAAACAGAATCATTAATACTCTCTAGGAATAAATGGCGTGGAATACCAGCTTTCTCTGCCAGTACAGTGATTTCACAGAGGTTTTGAATAACAACACCAAACATTGTATTGTGGGCAATTTTCCAAACCCTTGCCAATTCACCTTCGCCAATCCACATACATTTTCTAGACATCGCCTGAAAATATGGCTCAACCTTGTCGTATAAATCTTTTGGTCCGGATGAGACCATTAATAATTTTCCTGCTTTTGCAACTTTCGCGTTTCCTGAAACAGGGGCGCATAAATATGCAACGCCTAACGCCTCTAATTGTTGGCGAACTTCTGCAGAACCCTCTTGCGAAATTGATGAACTATCAACGACAACCTTTGGCTTAGTAGCTGTTGTGACAAGACCGCCCTCACCAAACAAGACTTGTTTTAAGTCTTTAGTTGTGGAAACCATCGTGATGACAGTTTCACAAGCTGATAAATCAAGGATATTGTCTACGACTGTTGCCCCGTATTCTGCAAGTGGATCTGCTTTACTACGGGTTCGATTCCATACATCGACTCCATAACCCGCCTTGGTTAATCTTTTAACCATCGACTCACCCATTCTGCCTAATCCAATCCACCCAATTTTCTGCGCCATACTAAATTCTCCAAAGTTGATTCATAAAAAAATTAATTGCTTAGTTTTGCTTTTCTTTCTAAAACCCTAATAATAGCTGCATAGTCCAATTGTCCTTCACCGTCTTGAACTGCTTGATTCATCCATTCTAAGGTCGTTTTAGTTTGCTCTAAAGGAGACCCAAACTCTTGAGCAGCTTCTTTAATTAGGGATAAATCTTTAATCATTTGCTCTACAGTAAATGTTGGTGAAAAATCTCTTTCCCCCAAAGGCTTTCCTAGCTGCGCCATTTTAGCTTTCATAATTGGGGAGCCTACTGCACTATTGGTTATTACTTCCCACATATCCTGCCAATCCAAATTACCCAGTCTTCCTAGAGTCAATCCTTCTGCCAACATTGCACTCGTCTGGGCAATCATTAAATTAACAACTAATTTCATTAATCTAGCTTGTTCATGAAGTCCCAAATAAATCACCTTTGGTCCCCAGCATGATAGTAAGCCATGCGCTTGATCGTAAATCTCTTTTTTCCCTGAACTTAAGACAGTTAATTGTGCGGCTATGGCCATGTGATTATTACCTGATACTGCCACTCTTAAATAATCAATCTGATTATCATTTAACCACGACGCTGCCTGACTAGATGCAGAAATCGAGATGGTACTCGTGTCTATGTAGATCGAATTTTTTGATGCTTTTTGACTGATTTGTTTTGCAATTTCTAAGAATGATGCATCATTTGGCATCGATGAAATAATCCACTGTGCCCAAGGGTAATCATCGTCATTACCAGTGGTCAGTCCTTTTTCTTTCGCCACGGTCATTTGTTGAGGATTAATATCAATAACTTTTATCGTGTGACCAGCATTTTTTAAATGAGTTGCCATTGGCAAACCCATCTTTCCAATGCCAATAAAAAGTATATTCATATTAATGTCTCTTGTGATTCGTGATTTTTATCACTAAATATTTTTAATCTTTACAGATTTTATATTCTAAGTGTTTTTTATTGAGGTTTATTTTTTTTACGAATATCATCGCCAGCATCATGACTCATCAATCGTTGTCTATACAAACCCCATATCGGTAAAGCGAGTACTAATATGAATGACAATCTAAAATCAGCAATACTCGGCTCGTTTGGATTACCCTGATTCATCATCGTTGCCAAACTTAAAGCCAAAGAGCCTACTGCAATTCCTAGTGCCATGCTCAATTGGGTTCCGGTACTGGCCAAAGAGGATGCGGAACCCATTTTATAATGAGGCACATCGGCTAGTCCTAGGGTGTTAATTGACGTAAATTGCATTGATCTAACTAAACCATTGATAAATAAAATAATCAAAACCAAAGCAATCGGCATAGATGCAGTAATAAAAGCACACGACATCAATGAAAAAATAATTGCTACTCCGTTAATTGTCATTACTTTCTTAAACCCATACTTGTTCAATATCGGAGTTGTAATCGCCTTCATGGCTAAATTTCCCACAAAAATACTCATCACAATCAATCCCGCTTGAAATGGATCTATGCCTAATCCAAGTTGTAAATATAATGGCATCAGAAACGGCGTTGAATGTAGGGCGATGCGAAATAAATTACCAGCTATTAAAGTTGACTCAAATGTCGGAATTTTTAACAAGGTTAGGTCAATCATAGGATGTTCCGTTCGCTTGAAATGTCGAATAGCCAAAAAGCCAACCACTAATCCCAGTACTAAAAATGCCAAGATATATTTCATATCTTCTCTAATATGACGGCATAGTTCGATTGCGTAAATCAAGCTCGATAATGCTATGCCACTAAGGAAAAAGCCTTTGATGTCTAATGGTAATTTTTTTACTTCATCTGTACCTTTGATCAATATCAAACTTAATATGATGCCAATAATGCCGATTGGAACATTGATAAAAAAGATCCAATGCCAACTTGCATATGTAGTAAATAGTCCACCTATTGCAGGTCCTACAACAGGTCCAATTAATGCGGGCCAAGTGATTAAGCCGATTGCGGGAATGATTTCTTCTTTAGGTGTGTTTTTTAAAACGATTATCCTACCAACTGGAACCATCAAAGCTCCACCGATACCTTGTAAAACTCTTGAGAAGATAAAAAAATTGAGGTTTTCGCTAATGCCGCACAGGATGGATGCGCCAGTAAATATCGCAATTGCAAGGGTAAATATTCTGCGCGCCCCAAACCGATCTGCAAGCCAGCCACTAATAGGAATCATGACTGCAAGGGTTAACAAATAGGCTGTGATACCAACTCCTACATCAACTGCAAATACGTGAAAATCAAGAGCCATCATTGGTAAAGCCGTTGCAATGACCGTACTATCCAATGTTTCCATAAAAAATGTTGTTGCCACCAGGTACAGTAGATAATTATTTTTCTTTGCGGACATATACTTTTATTCTTGGCTAGGAGGCTCTTTAAAGATTTCTACTGATAAATGTGGTTTGACTTTTATTCTCGGCTTGGTAATGATAGCCGTTTTTGGGCTTGGTATATTTTCACTTAACTTCAGAAACTCAGAGCTAATCGTATTCAATACGGTTGAATTACAGTGATAAAAAAGTCTGGTGCCTTTTCTCTCAACACACACCAGATCTGAAGTCTGTAACTGTTTTAAATGGAAACTTAGAGTCGCATGAGGTATTTCTATTTTTTCCATTATTTCTTGCGGTCTTATACCAACCTCATCAGAATGAACAATGAGTTGAAAAATCTCTAGGCGCATAGGATGGCTTAAACCTAAAAATACGAGTGCAGCTTTATTTATTTCCATATTTCCAATTATATCGAATTACTATAATTCATTGTTTTTTAATAATATTTATTATAATTGGTGGTGTTTTGCTTAATAAACTGTTATTCTTCAAGGTGATCACAATCCTGTGCCCACCATTGGGTTCTTATTTGAGCGTTGCTCCCATAAAAAATCAATTATTTGGGGAGTTATCCATGGCTACAGGCCAAAATCAAAAAAACCGTAAAAACAATTCTATGCTAACCAAAACTGGTAAAGCTAGATTGGGTCCTCTTAACCTAAGCCAATTAGGTACTATGCTCGAGAAATCGACCAAACCTAAAGAGCAAGCAAAAATTAAACGGGCAATGGCCAAACGCCCTCCAGCCCAACCAGCAAAAGAAGAAGCGCCTTCCTCTGCAACTGCTGGCGAGTAAATTTTCTTAAAGGGTTTATGAGAAGAGTCGTTGACCTTTATAAAAAGTCTGCAAAAGATCAACTTTTGTGGACTTATATTATTAATTTAGGACAAGATGGCTCTCACCCCAGTACTTTAGATTTTAAAGAAGAGGCCCTTCGTTTGGCAATTCTTGACAATCTTGGTAATGATCAAACTCTGATCATCAAAATTAGAGAACTAGGTTAAGCTCGTCTGACTAACATTTGTTTTCCTAAAAAAACAGAAAATACCACTAAAGCTGCAAAGATAAAGTTGATCGCCTCAAGCTTTTCTGAAAGTATCAGGTTTGCAAAAATTAAAGTGATAAATGGCTGAGTAAGTTGTACTTGACTCACTCTAGAAATTCCTCCCAAAGATAAACCTTCATACCAAAAGAAAAAACCGATATACATTGAGAACAAGCCTAAAAATAAAAGAGATTGCCAATACATCATTGGAGCATTTAGGTAATTGGGCTCAAAGGTTAGATAAGTCACTGCGGCATTGATTGGCAAAGCTATTACTACTGCCCAAGATATAACTAGCTTTGGACTCATGAATCTAGATATTTCCGCGCCTTCAGCATAGCCTAACGCAGAAAAAATGGTTGCACTCATCAGCAAAAAATCCATATAAGAAAATGACCCAGCACCTTGAATCAAGGCATAGGTCAAAACCAATCCTGTCCCTAATAACGAAGCAAACCAAAATCCTTTCGAGGGTCTTTCTTTATGTCTTACCACTCCAAATACGGTTGTTAATAAAGGCATAAACCCAAGAATAATTCCTCCATGAGAAGAACTGCCATTGGCCATCGCTAATGTCATGAGATATGGAAAACAAATAACAATACCAATAATAATCAAGAACATTCTTCGCACAATCTTCCATGGTGGAATAGGTGCTTTAGTAATGACGATGTATCCTAATCCAGCAATACCGGCGATGAACGCTCGCCCAAATGAAACAAAGGCGGGATTAAAAACTTCTACGGCTAATTTACTTGCTGGCAAAGTTAACGCAAAAATACACACGCCAATTAAACCAATTAACATTCCTTTGGATTCGTTTTTCACTTAGAGTCTATTATTCTTTCAATGTATTTGAAAATACATTATTGGTTAACCTATATTCTGACAGAATTCAAATAAGTACCGATGATTTGATGATATGAGACTAACCCAGTTTTGTTTTTGAGCAAAATTAGCATATGATTACAAAATTCAATCCTACTTCTAACTATCTTTGCTATTAATTAAACTCATCACAGTTCCACTGTTTATCTTACTGATTAGTTTTGTAGGAAAAAAATGGGGCTCTGAAATTGCCGGAACTCTCGGTGCCTTTCCGGTAGTAGCTGGTCCTATTCTATTTTTTTTAACACTAGATCAGGGTCTGACTTTTGGAGCTAATGCAAGTGTTTTTGTCATTTATGGTTCTATCAGTCTTTTAATCTTTGGCCTTTCATATTCCTGGGCTTGTGGATTTTTAAGTTATATTCCCTGTCTCTTCATATCCCTGATCGCTTGGTATTTAAGTGCATTAGTGCTTTCCAAGTTTCACCAAGATTTATTTTTTTCAACGGGACTTGCGATTTGTTTTCTTCTTGTCATTCCGTATCTATTACCGAAAAGAAATACTTTAAATAAATCACTGCCTGGGTTAAAAGATCTGCCAATTCGTATGATTGTAGGTATGCTCTTAACTATCGCTATTACATCCCTAGCTAATCAACTTGGTGCTGTATGGAGCGGCATATTATCGGTATTTCCTGTTGTGACTTTGATTCTCGTAGTGTTTTCACATCGATCTTATGGTCAAGATCATGTCCTTCAAGTATTTAAGGGCTTATCTAGAGGTGTCTATTCCTTTGTGGCCTATTTTGTTATCTATGCTTTGTGTGTAGAGCATCTAGATCTTTGGCAAACTCTATTGGCGAGCTTTACAGGTAGCCTATTAGTGCAACTAATCATTCGTATGAAATTTCTACGTAGACAAACGATTTAATCTAATAGTTCTTTTTTTAAATCTTGTGCTAACTTTGTAAACGTTGAAGTCCAATCATTTGAAAATTCTTGACGGTAAATTTTCATAGAGTCATACCATGGGGTATCAGTTCGCTCTAACATCCATCGCCAATCGGGGCAATACGGTATCAATAGAAAGGTTTTTTTTGCTAGAGCGCCACTTAAATGCGCCACGCTAGTATCGACACTAATCACGATATCCATCAACTCACATAATGCCGCAGTATCATCAAAATTCTCTAATTGATCGCCATACGATTTAAATAGTGGATACTTTTTAATCAATTCACGATCAACCTCTCGCATCTCTTTTTGTAAGGTAATGTACTCAAACTCTTTGGGAAGATGCGGAATAATATTAAACAGTAAGATACTTCTATTTTGATCATTTTCATGTTGAGGATTGCCACTACAAACTAAACCAATTCTAGGCTTTGTTTTTTCACCAAGTATATTTTGCCATTTACTGACATACTCTGAATTTGCCCGCAGATATCCCTTAGCCAATGGAATGGTTTGAACATCTAACTCAAGTGCTGCAGGTAAACTTAATAAAGGACAAAAGTAGTCAAACTGGGGTAACTCATCTTGATACGGTATGACTTCGCTTACTCCTCTTATTTGCTTCATTAGGTTAACTAAAGGCTTTTGAACCTCAAATAGAACCTTAGCACCCCGTTTTTCTAACTCTGGCATCAGGCGTCCAAACTGTATCGTATCCCCGAGACCTTGTTCGATATAAATCAAAATGGTTTTACCCTCTAAGGATTCATGTCCAGTCCAAAGTGGTTGTTCGTATTCTCGTAATTTTGTAATTAAAGACTCTCGCTGCCAACGATACTCATATAATTTAAATCCTTCTTTGTATCTACCCAAAGTTAGTAAGACCATGCCTCTTGCAAAATGTGTCTCAATATCTGATGGATTCGTTGATAGAATAAATTCAAATTGCTTAAGAGCTTCCTCTAATTGATTGAGTTCTTTAAAGATGTTACCTAAGTTATAAAGTCCTCTTTTATAGTTTGGCTCAATTTCCAAAGACTTTAGATAAGCATCTATAGCAAGGTCTGTTCTTTTTAAGTCATGCAGGATATTTCCTAAATTGGAATAGGGCTCTGGTGAATTCGGGTTTGCTTGTACAGCACGGCTGTAGTAAACAGCCGCCTCGTCAAAAGCTTTTAACCTGCGAAGAGTATTCGCTAAATTGGTAAGTGCGTCGTAATAATTTTCATCGATTGCTATTGCCTGCTGGTAACATGCAGCGGCATCATGAAAATAAAATGTATCTTTATAAACATTTCCTAAAGAAAAATAACTCTCTTTATGATTGGGCTTTAATTGAATAACCTTTAGAAAATCTTGTCTAGCTAAGTCATGTAATTTTTTTGCTACATAAGAATTTGCTCTAGACAACAAGGCCTCTACAAAATTAGGTTGCAGCTCAATTGCTTGACTATATGATGCAATAGCAAGATCTAGATCTTCAAGGCCTAAGTAGGCATTGCCACGATTTAGCAAGGCATTAATATGGTTAGGTTGTAAAGCAATGACTTGGTTAAAGTCTAAGATGGCTTCTTGAAAACTTTTAATACGACTATAGGTGTTACCTCGGTTATACAATGCTTCGATATCATTCGGATTTCTCTGTATTAATAAGTCATAGATATCCAAAGCTTCTTTACTTCGATTGATTTCTGAAAACAAATTTGCAAGATTAAATTCTGCATCCGCAAATCCAGGTTTTAATCGTAAAGCTTTTTTGTAATCCATTTCAGCTTCTGTATATTTTTTTAACGCGAAATAAACAGTTCCGCGATTATTCAAATAACTTTCATCGGCATGTATCTGAATTGCTTGATTCATGTATTTAATAGATTCTTGATATTTTTTTTGTACATAGGTAATTAAACCCAAGCCATGTAATGCCTCAGGGTTTTTAGTTTGTAACTTTAGGATAGATAAATATGCCTTTTGGGCTTCATCTAAATTGCCTTGAGAGTGTAACTGTTTTGCCTGCGCTAATTTTTGAGCTAAATAGAGTTCTTGCTGATTCATCATGGCAAACGTTTTATTAGGGTGAGATAAGTCATCTTGCTATCATAACCAACCCTATTGGGTTGTATCCTTTAGTTAGTCAATATAAATACCCTCTTTTTGAGTATTTATACTTTATACATAACTTATTATTGATTAGAAATAATTAGCCTGTTTTCATAATCAATTTACTGTCATTTTTTATATTTCTTTTTAAATCGTTAAAATATTTTTTTATTAATAGGACATTTATATGCGCTTATTCATTTGTCATCTCTTCACCTTACTCATTTTGTTTTTTTCGTCATATTCTCATGCAGTTTTTCTCGATGAGATTCAGGTTTATGATGGTGAAATTAATGAGCCTGGTGAATTTGGTCTTGAGATTCATGCAAACACAACGTTTTCTGGACAATCTACTCCTAGTTTTCCAAATCAACGTGTTTCACAAGGCGGGGTTCGTTTAACCCCAGAATTTAGTTATGGTCTCACTAAAACGGTTGAGTTAGGTTTTTACTTGCCAACCAACTACACGCCAGATTATGGCTATGAGTCTGCAGGTTATAAAACTCGTATTAAATGGTTACCGATCCAAAATTCTGATACTCAACCTTGGGCTCTAGGTGGAAATTTTGAATATTCGGTACTCAATACAGGCATGGAATTTCCTCGGAAAGGTGCTCAATTTCGCGGTATTGTTGCTTGGAAAAATGATCAATGGTCTTTAGCATTTAATCCTGTAATTGATTCTGGTCGCTCAGACGGCCAAAGTAGCGATTGGGAATTAAGTTATCAAACACGAGCTATTCGACTTACTAATGTTGGCCCCATTACAGGATATGGCTTAGAGTATTACCAAGGTCAAACTGCTGTTAACAATTACACTCCTAACTCGACCCCGAAGCAAATATTCGCTATTCTAGAACTTCAAACATCCGGTACCTTTTTAAATGGTATGAATGTTCATATGGGCTTAGGTTATGGTTGGGACGCCGGTGATCAATGGACTTTCAAAATGATTTTTTCACCTAAAATCTAATCGGTTAGAATTTTCTCGGTCAAATTAGAGTCTTCTAAACTTGTATTACTGTTTTCATCTACGGGGTCATTTTCTAAATATTCATACTTTAAAAAATTTTCACGATGCCTTCTGTAATACAAAAGACCTTCGTTAATACTAGATACAGTGGCTCCTTGTTCTAGCATTTTGTCCCATAAATTCCAATCTTCTTGAGGATGTTTCCCATTCTCAAATCTTTTTTTATATCCAATTTTCTGCCCAAGACTTGTTCGATATAACATGGAACCATGGTGTTGTTGATGTCGATTCCAATAATGGTCACCCTGATATCTTTGTGTTTGACCTGGAACGCGGATGAGTATTTCATCTTTTAGCTCACCAGTAACTACAATGTCATAAGTTAGGATATCGGTTTTTGCCGAAGACAATAATTCGATAGCATCAGCTCTAAGCCAATTATCTGCACCGATGAACATGACATATTCTGTTTTTACTCGGCTCAACATATCTTGAAAATTATTTACTGTACCAATATTTTGGGGTCTCATCACATACTCAATATCTTTATATAGACTTGGAAGATGTTGGCAATCCTTTGCACCATCATCTACAAAAAAGATTTTTTCTGGAGACTGGCTTTGTGCGAGGATGGATTCTATACAGTGGGCTGCTAGGTGCCCGTATTGGTAAGAAGCGATGACTATTGTTATCATATGTCATGAATTAGAACAGACTTTAATGACAACGTGTTTTTTTAGCTTTTTTAACCTTTTATTTTTAATGATCCCAACAATTTCTGTAATTCTCATCACTAAAAATGAAATTCTAAATATTGCTGAATGTCTTACCTCTTTGTCTGGATTTGCTGATGAAATTATCATCGTCGACAACCAAAGTAGTGATGGCACTCTTGAAATTGCTCAACAATTTAACGCCAAAATTATCAGTACAAATTTATGGCCTGGATTTGGCCCCCAAAAAAATATTGCTCTCAGTCATGCCTCTCATGATTGGGTTTTATCAATAGATGCAGACGAACGATTAACTCCTGAATTAATTCAGGAAATGAAATCTGAATTATTAAATTCCAGGGATGTTATTTGTTTTGCCATTCCCAGATTAAGCCAATATTGCGGTAAATTTATTCATCATGGCGGTTGGTACCCTGATTATGTTGATCGTTTGTTTAAAAGGGGACAGGCTCGTTTTTCCGATCATTTAGTTCATGAGCGACTAATGCCCGTAGGTAAAACGAAACAGTTGAAGAACCATTTAATCCACTATAGTTATCGTAACTTTGAGCAAGTCATTAACAAAGTGAATCAATATTCAACCTTGGGTGCTGAGCAAGCATTTCAGCGTG
>Ga0209189_1001600_pt1 | contig 16806 bp, 14 predicted proteins | sample C_130820_EF_Meta_FD_187308 | JGI IMG/M metagenome (GOLD analysis project Ga0209189, IMG submission 187308) | Freshwater microbial communities from Lake Croche, Canada to study carbon cycling - C_130820_EF_MetaG (SPAdes) (version 3) | ecosystem: Environmental > Aquatic > Freshwater > Lake... | reverse complement strand
AATTATTGATTCACTTAAAGCACAACAAACAAATGGTGGTGCAATTGCATTAATTGCAATCGAAGATGAGTTTGTAATTATTGCAAGAGCATTAGGGGATCAAATGCAGATGATGATCTCAGATGTTACCTACGCACTTGATTATGAAGTAGCAGCTGAGTTAATTGAAGTATTAGATCTTGAATTCCCTGAAGAAGAGGATGAATCACAACCAGGCGGTGACTTAGATCTTCTAAACGACTTAGGAGTTAGTGATATGGAGTTACTAAGTATTCTCGATGACACAGAGTTATATCCAGATGAACAACTTGAAGCAATTGCAAATAGATTAGGTTTTGGCGAACAGTTTAATCAGGTGATTGAAAGTAATTAGTGGACTACAAATTGATAATGCAGGCAGCTTTATCACTTGCAAAGGTTGCTGCTGACAATGGTGATGTGCCGGTCGGAGCCATTGTTATTAACGAGGCCGGTGAGATATTAGGAGCTGGTCAAAATTTGCGGGAACAAAGTAACGATCCAACTGCTCATGCAGAGATTATTGCAATCCGACAAGCAGCTGAAAAAATTGGTATTTGGCGCCTTGATAATTTAACTTTGGTGGTAACTCTTGAACCATGTGCAATGTGTGCTGGGGCAATCTTGCAATCCAGGATTAAGCGATTAGTTTTTGGTGCCTGGGATGAAAAAGCTGGCGCAGTTGGTTCGATGTTGGATGTAATTCGTGATCCAAGAGCATTAACTAAGGTTGAAGTTATTTCTAGAATTATGGAAAAAGAGTGCAGTAAGGTTTTAAGTAATTTTTTTAATGCAAAGCGTTAAATAACAATTTCATATGATGGATTTAAAATAATTAATTGACCATTATTTTCACCCACCATACCTTCAGCCCGTAATTGAGCGCCAACTTCAAGTCCAGTTATTTCACGCCTGCCTAAGAATTGCAAAGTTACTCCACCAGTTTCATCCCAAACCTCAACCTCTACAAACGGAGATGCATTAGCTGGTGCTGATTTAATTGAATTAACTCTTCCCTGGACATGAGCACGCTTACGCCAAGAGATATTTCCAATCGGCAATAAATTTTCAGCATAGTGACTTACTGGGGTGCTTTTATTACTCGCGGTTAAAGCGGGTGTTTTTGTAAATTCACTTTGAGCTCTAATTGGTGTTTTCTCTTCACCCTTAGCCTTCTTTTCTTCCGGGTGAGTTAAGACTGCTTGGCCAGAGATAATCTTTTCCACATCAAAGGGAACAATTGTTGCTACAACTCTTTCAAGCTGTGAAATAGGTCTAGCGATATCTTCTGCGGTTTGATCATGTAGTAACCAACCTAAGAATTTTGAGTAAGAACGACGTGGTAATAAAAGAGTTAATTCAACATCAGGGGACGCGGTAACCCTTACTGCGTAATCAACTGCAGCATTAGCAAGACGGCGATCTGGGCAATCGATTAACTCAAGTGGCACATCTGAGCATGCTTCATTTTTTGCCCACTCATTACTTATTGCTTCAGCTCTGCGGTCATCTATAACAAAGTGAACCGCAGATAGGTTTCTTGGATTTAAAGATCTGGCATACCTAATTGCACCAATCGTAGCTAGATCAAAACTATCAATTAGAACCGTTACATCGTGTCTAGTTATCGAAGTAGCACGGGAGTTTTGAACTGTGATATTTAAAGCTTTTTGCTCTTGGGTATATTGGCGACGCAGCCTTAAAAATATAGTTACCAGGATTGGCGTGATAACTACAACTACCCAAGCACCTTCAGTAAATTTAACAATTGCGAAGATAATTACTACAACAAGTGAGATTAATCCAGATAAACCATTGATGACAAACTTTCCTTGCCACCAACCCTCTTTATGAGTTTTTGCATGTTTTGCCATACCAAAGCCAGTTAAGGTAAAAGCGGTAAACACACCAAGCGCGTAAAAAGCTACTAAGTGCTCAACTGAGGCGCCGGTTGCAACTACTAAGACCATTGCGAATGCTGTTAATAGTAAAATACCATTTGAAAAATTAAGCCGATGTCCTCGTTTAGTGAGCCAATTTGGTAGGTATCCATCATTTGCCACAAAGTTAACCAAGATTGGAAAGGCGCTATAGGTTGTATTTGCACCAGCAAATAAGATCAACATTGTTGCTGCTTGAACCAAGATAAAGAAGGCACTGCCAAAGGCACTATCTCCTAAAATAGTTTTAGCTATTTGCGAGATTACTGTTGGTGTTCCCGATTCATACGGCATCGCATATATTTTGTGAGCAAAATAGGAGACTCCTAAAACTAGGGAACCTAAAATACAACTCATTATTACCAAGGTCCGCCTTGCGTTAACATGTTCTGGAGTCTTAAATAATGCAACCCCATCTGAGATCGCTTCAAGACCAGTTAACGATGATCCACCATTTGCAAAGGCGCGAAGTAAAATAAAGATTGCTGCAAAACTTAGTAACCCTTGTGACTGACCAACTGGCACTGCCCCTGGTTGATTAATCTCAAGTACTGCTAGACCACCAGTTAACTCACGGTAGATTCCAATAATAAAGACCACGGCCATGGAGCCGACGAAAAGATAAGTAGGCAATGCAAAAGCTTTTCCTGCCTCTTTTACACCTCTTAAATTTCCATAAGTTAAAAGCAATATCACCGCCAAGGTCATATGAATCTTCCAGCGATCAAGCTCTGGAAATGTTGAGATAATCGCTGCCACACCAGCAGCTGATTGGATTGCCAGAGTAACAATGTAATCAAGCATTAATGCAACTGCAGCAACCTGGGCAACTACTGGACCAAAGTTATCTCTAGATACGTTGTATGCCCCACCAACTTTGGTATATACCGAAATTACATTTCGATAGGACAAGGTGACAATTGTTAGGATAATTAAAATAATTGCAGTCATTGGCATTAGCATCGCAAAAGCAGCAAGGCCAAAGGCTGGAACTAGCGCTAAGAGAATCTGTTCTGATCCGTAAGCGGATGATGAAATACAATCTGAGGATAAAATTCCTAATGCGTAACGCTTGCCTAATCTTTGATGGCTTAGGGTGTGGCGATTTAATGGATTACCTAAAAATTTGCGTTTGATTTTGTATGAAAGAGGATCTTCTAGGTGTGCATGTTCGGCCAACGCCTTTGGTTCTGGCGCATTATCACTCCATGAATTAGACAATTAAAAACACACTCCAATGAGAAGTTAGGTATTAAGTATACGCCTGTTTTTAAGCGCTATTTTTTAAGCACACGCCATAGCCGTATAATTATCTTTATGCAGTTAAAGACGCAGCTTTATATTGATGGTAAATGGATTGATGGCGCATCAACTATGCCAGTAACAGATCCAAGTGATGAATCGGTAATTGCTAATGTACAAGTGGCGTCAGATAAAGAGTGCGCGCAAGCAGTGGATGCGGCAGCAAAAGCATTTAAAACTTGGTCAAAAACTGCACCTCGCGTTCGCGCCGAAATACTGCGTAAAGCATTTGAAATTATGGTCGCTGAATCTGATCGACTTGCAGAGATTATTTCTAAAGAAAATGGCAAAGTTTTAAGTGATGCCAAAGGTGAGATTTTATACGCCGCTGAATTCTTCCGCTGGTTTGCCGAGGAGGCGGTACGAATCAATGGTGAATTTAGAATGGCACCTGCCGGGGATAAAAGAATTTTAGTAACCAAACAACCAATTGGTGTTTCACTTTTAATTACTCCATGGAATTTTCCAGCTGCAATGGCAACTAGAAAAATTGGACCAGCGTTAGCTGCTGGTTGTACTGTAATTTTAAAACCAGCAGGAGAAACCCCACTTACCGCGATTGCAATTGTTGAGATCTTAGAAAGAGCTGGTGTACCAGGTGGAGTAGTTAATTTAATTCTGCCAGTGCCATCAGGGCCTGTAATAGCAAAGATATTAAAAGATCCAAGAGTTATGAATTTATCTTTTACCGGATCAACTGAGGTTGGTAGGGTTTTATTAAAGGAGGCAGCAGATCGAGTCATTCGCACCTCAATGGAGTTAGGTGGCAATGCACCGTTTTTAGTTTTAGCAGATGCCAATGTTGATGATGCAGTAGCTGGCGCAATGCTTGCCAAGATGAGAAATGGTGGCGCAGCATGTACTGCTGCTAATCGTTTCTATGTTGCTAAAGAGATTGCCGAAGAATTCACTACAAAATTATCTAATGCAATGGCAGCGCTAAAGATGGCAGCTGGAACATCTGCCGGTGCGCAGCTAGGTGCGAGTGTTTCAGTTAAAGAGCGCAATAAAATTGCAGAGTTAGTGGACGCCTCCGTTTCTGCTGGTGCCCAAATTAAAACTGGTGGTAAAACTCCAGCAGGAGCTGGCGCCTTTTATCCAGCGACAGTTTTAACGGTAAAAAGCGATAATCCAATCCTAAAAAATGAGATCTTTGGCCCAGTGGCACCAATAGTTATTACTTCATCTAATGAAGAGGCGATTGAGCTAGCAAATAAAACTGAGTTTGGTTTGATTTCGTATGTTTACTCGTCCGATCTAAAGCGAGCAATCAAAGTTGCTGAGGCTCTGGAGTCCGGTATGGTGGCAATAAATAAAGGTGTGATCTCAGATCCAGCTGCTCCTTTTGGTGGCGTTAAACAATCGGGTTTAGGACGAGAAGGAGGGTTTGCTGGGATTGAAGAGTTTTTAGAAGTAAAATATATTGGTGTTGAATTATAAAAATATTGCTAAAAATTTAATTTACTAAAAAAATTCTATGTTTTATTTGTTTTCCTTAAAACCTATGATTATCATAATAAAGATAAGTGAATTCTAGTATACAAAATGAACTGTCAAGGCCAACCTATAATTAAGCCTGGCTAGATTTCAAAAGTTCATTGAGTATGATGGATGAAAACACACTTATAAAACCAAAATATGATACTTCTCGTAACCTGCCCGAGAAGATTATTTATTCAAAATTCAAGAAAGAATTTAAACTTTAAAAATAATGATGCTATAGTTTGCTCATGCGCGTTTGTGCTCGGTGCCTACTTCCAGAAACCCACGAGACTATTTCTTTTGACTCAAGAAATATCTGCTCCGTATGTCAAAATCGCGAGTATAGAGACCAAGAAATAAATTGGCCTAAAAGGCTTATAGAACTCAACCAAATCATAGAAGGCGTAAAAGGTAAAGCAGACTACGATTGTATAGTTCCATTTAGTGGAGGAAAAGACTCAACGTTCACATTATATTATGTTGTAAAAGAGTTGAAACTAAAACCATTAGTTGTGTCTTTTGACCACGGTTTTTATCGACCAAATATGATATTAAATCGCAATAAAGTAGTAGAGACACTTGGAGTAGACTTATTAACATTTAAACCTAATTGGTTATTGGTTCGAAAACTAATGCTTCAGTCACTACTAGAGAAAGGAGACTTTTGTTGGCATTGTCATACGGGGATTTTTTCATATCCAATGTGGGTTGCAATTGAAAAGAAAATTCCATTAGTTCTTTGGGGTGAAACTTCATCCGAATACGCTTCATATTACTCCTATAAAGATTCGGAAGAATTTGATGAGGTTAGGTTTAACCAAATTGTAAACCTGGGGATAGCTGCTGATGATATGAAGTTAAGGCTAGATAGTAATTTTGATAAAAGAGATTTCAAACCTTATACGTTTCCATCAACAAAATTATTAAGAGATTTGGACGTTAGATCTTTAGCCCTTGGATATTTCATTCCTTGGGACACTAATTCTCAATCTAAAATAATTGCGGAAAATTTAGGTTGGATGGGTGATGAAGTAGAAGGTGTACCACCTGAGTTTAGTTACGAAAAAATTGAATGTTATATGCAAGGAGTCCGGGATTATCTAAAATTTAGGAAACGTGGCTACTCTCGCGTAACCCATCTGATGGCACTAGAGCTTAGGAAAGGAAACGTATCTAAAGATGATGCCATAAATCGAATTGCAGAATTTGAGGGAAAACGGCCTGCCTCTTTAGATATTTTTTTAGATATGCTGGGAATTAGTGAAGCCCAGTTTGAAGACATTATTAAAAATCATCGCGTAGATCCTTGGAGTGATAAGGTTTTTTTACAAATTGGAAAACCTACTCACGATTTGGGATTATGGCAACCCAAACCGCTTATGCCAAAAGACGAGTCTGAAAAAATGATAAATTATTTCAAAGATGGGGGACTAGCAATTGATTGATATAATTAATAGTCCCTCGAGTAATGCTCTTGCGGTCTATTATGCCTATCAAGATCTTGGAATTAATTGTAGAATTATCTCCGAGGCATCTGAAATTTTGAAGTCTACAAAAATTATAATCCCAGGTGTTGGATCCTTTGGATCACTCTCTAATTATTTAGAATTTTCAGGTCTTATAACTCCAATAAAAAATGCAGTAGAAAATAATGTAAAAATTCTTGGCATTTGCCTTGGAATGCAAATACTTGCAAATACATCTGAAGAAGCACCTAGCCATAAAGGTCTTGGCTTTATAAATCTAGATTGCGTTAAGATGAAAAATTCCAATTTAAGAGTACCCCATACAGGATGGGACGAGGTTTCCATTTCTATTCAGCACCCAATTACAGAAGGATTAAGTTCAATGTTTTCTGCATATTTTTCCCACTCGTATTTCTTACCTGTTAACTCTAAATATAGTAAAGCTGAAATACAATATGGAACACCAATGAGTGTAATTGTTGCTCACAAAAATATTGTAGGAGTGCAGTTTCATCCAGAGCGAAGTCAAAAAAATGGTAAAAAAGCACTAGTGAATTTTGCAAACTGGTAACCTTGCTTTACAAAAGGTTAATTCCAAAAATAGTAGTGGAACGATCAACTACTGCCCCCGAATCCGATTTCAGGGCTATTGTAACTCGAAATTTTCTACCTTTTCGAGTAATCGGAGAACCTTTTTCACAAGTAAAAATCCAGCAATCAAATCTCATTGATGAGTTAATGTTAGTACATAGAAATATAGGAAACTTTGATTCTTTATTTCTCGAATTAGTATTTGAAATCAGCAAATTTTTGTCAACGCCGCTAACAGTAGGTGGAGCAGTGGCAAGTATAAATGACGCTAAGAGTTTATTTGACCGAGGAGCTGATAAAATTGTAATAGGACGAAATCGAAATCAGCAGAGTTTGCTTAGTCAAATAGTAGATGAATATGGCAAGCAATCACTTGTTATTTCGGTGGACTATCAATCAGATGATTTGTTGAATGGAATTGATAATTTTATAAGAACAGAATCATTAAAAGGATATTTTAATTTTGCCGGAGAAGTTTCTATTAATAATATTTCGCTAGATGGTTCAAGAAAAGGGGTTGATTTAAAACTTATAGATGTTTTCAGTAAAGTTGTTGACGTACCTTTAATTGTAGGAAGTGGTGTCGGCAGCACGTCTCAAATTGCAGAATGCTTTGAGAAGGGTGCGGACGCTGTGACATTAAGTACATTCTTATCTCAAACTGATCAAAGTATTAAACAAATCAGATCTCATTTAAACTCACTTGGCATTCATATACGTATAGACAATTGAATAAAACTAAGTATTCATGCGATTATGCGTGACTACTACAAATTATGCATAATGCATTTTGTAACTCACAAAACAAAAAGTGTTTTTATCATAAATGGTCATCAACTTTATTTTAACGATGCCGCGCAAAATGATATCAAGCTATTGTCTGACGTGTCATCTTACAATTACTTGTTTTAAAATTCATTTTTCAATACTACCTTATTTATCTTGTCTAAATTGATTGATAACTAATTTATTACCAAAATTTGAATTGGCGAAAAATACTAAATAATTTGATTACATTGCAGAATTAATTGTATTTAATAAATTTATTGAGTTAGAACTCCAATTAGCTTCTTTCTCAACTTTCTGCCAGGCAGCGTTACCTATTTGCGTAACTTTCAATTCTGTTAAAGAAAGTGCTTTTTTTATTTTATCAAGTAGGTGAACCTTACTTCCATTTTTAAATAAAAAACCGTTTACTCCATCCTCTATCCAATAAGCATTGAATTTGTGATCAGGCACAATACAAACTTTTCGTGCTGCCATAGCTTCTAACATGGAAACTGAAGTACCATCGTTCTTTGAAGCAGAAACATAGAATGTTATATTTTTAAGGAAATCTATAACATTTTTATGCTCGCCCCCTGGGATTACCTCATACTTGATTTTTTGCAGAAGATCTTGATTTTGTAACATGAATTGATTATAAAGAGATCCATGTTGCATCATTATAAATTTGTTATATTCTATATTTTGCAATTCGGAAACTGCTTTAAGGATTAATTCGTTTTTATAGTGTTTCGAAAATCCACGGTTAGTTCCTAAAACGGATCTTGGTGATTCCACTATTCCGCTAAAAGTTTCTAAATCGCACCCGTAAGGGATATAAAAAATTTGCTTAGTAAATTTGAATTTTTCCCTTATAATGGGTTCAAAGACAGGGTTATCTACGACCACTATTTGCGCTTCATTTAGGTTATTCTGAATATTTTTTTGAAAGTTGCGGTTACTTGAATCATTTAAATCATAACCCATACTAATTAAAATTAACGGTAAAAACTCAAGCCCCAAAGTATCAGTATTCAACCAGAGAGGTGTTTTAATAATCAGATCAAATTTAGATTCTGCATACCTGGTTGGATTATGTACTAATTCAACTACCTCGGTGAAATTTTGTGTATTTAAAAGTTCAATAATCCTTACATCATGTATGGATTTTTCCCAACAACAGTAAAGAATCCTTTTCATAAATTCAACCAATTCAAAGGAATAAACTCTCCTTTCTTTAGAGATCTAAGCGCTATAATTGATTCTTGATTATAAACATCAAAGGGGGTTGAAGCTCCAGGCGGGCACGGCCGCAGAAATTCCATATCCTGTGAATTTATAATATGACCTAACTCAATATTTTTATTTACTCTTGCTGCGCGCCTTTGCACTATTTGAGATTCAGTTTCATTTTTTTCTACTTTCTTAATACCATCACCTAAACAGGATTCAAGTTCACGAACAGCAGTAACCATTTCATTCCACATTTTAAAGTCTAGAGAGAATGAATGATCTGGACCAACTCTTTTTCTATCGTCTGTAAAGTGCTTTTCTATAACTGTAGCGCCTAGAGTTACCGCGCCTAGAGTGGTAGTTGTAGTTGTCGTATGGTCAGATAAACCGAGAACGATGTCTGGATAAGTTTGTCGATATCTTTTTAAAACCATTAAATTTGCATAATTAGGATTCTGATCGTCGCCCGTATAATTAGTATTACACTGCATAAGACATACGCTTATATTTCGGTTTAGTAAAATATTCATGGCTTGATTAACTTCATTCATAGTTGAAGCACCTGTTGCTAAAAAAATTGGCTTCTTATACTGAGTTAGTTCTTCTAGCATATGGGCCCAAGTTATATCGCCTGATCCTACCTTGAAAAACGGCATAAAGTCAGAAAGCACTTTCAAATAATCAATATCGTAAATTGCAGAGAAAAAATCAACACCAACTTCATCGCATTTCTCTTTTAATTTTTCTGTCCAAATTAAAGGTAACTCTGCGTCTCGGTACACATCAATTACTTTCTTATTCCAGTTTTTTTGGTGAGCCAAACCCTGACCTAAATCTGTAAAGCCAATATCGCTAACAATTGATTCTGCCTTGAAGTGTTGAAATTTTGCCGCGTCAGCTCCAGCCTCGGCAGCCAGCTCAATAAGTTGTAGAGCTCGATTCAAGTCACCATCATGATTAGCCGCGATGTCAGCAATAAAATAAGTAGGACTTTTCGTCGTAATAGTTTTATGCCTAGCTTTGATGCTCAAATCATTACCCTTTCACTTAATACGGATTCCAGATCAGTTTGCCAGCTTGGCAATCTCTTTATATAACGTTTAAGTTTACAATTGCAAAGTGACAAGTCCATACCTTTACCATCAATCATACTTGATAAAACATTGGTAGGGTACACAAGGTTTGAGATAGGATTTATCAACCGCTCAATTTCCTTGCCAAATTCATATTTTGATATCTTGCTATCACCGGCAACATGAAATACTCCCCTCGCATTCGATCTAAAAAGCTTAAAAATACTTTGAATAATAGTCTGGATGCCAAGTGGATTAAACCAAACATTGATGTAACCAGGACACCTACTATTTGACTGAATATTCGTAACAAAAAAATCCAATAGAGAGTTTTTCTTATGCGAATTACCAAAGAAATTTACTCGACAAATTAAGAAGTCACAATTACTGGACACAATTGCATTCTCACCGATCAACTTAGACATTCCGTATACATTAAATGGCTTTGGAATTTCATTTTCACACTTAAAGGCGGAGCTTAAGTCCATTACAGCATCACTAGAAATGTGTATGAAAGTAGAATCATGCTGACTGGAATATTGGCTAATTAACTCGGGAATCTCGGAATTCACTTGAATAGCTTTCTTTGGAAACGTTTCGCATTTTCTTGAGTCCGTCATGGCGATACAGTTGATAATTACTTTTGGCTTAGAATCTTGAAGTAATTTCTTTAATTGTGATAATTTATTGAATTTTGATTCATTAAATATTAAACTTTCTTTTTTGCTATTATTTTGTTTCAGATAAGAACTCATTTCTTTGCCAAGAAACCCGTTAGATCCCAGAATTAAAGTAGTCAAGAACCTAATTCTAACTGAATATCACTTACCTCTTTTTTGAGCTCAATTTGATTTAAGAATAGTGGATTTGTTTTAGAATTATAATTGAACCCAGTTGGAACTTTTTTTAATTTCTTATTTAACGGATGACCTTCTTGGAGAATCAAGTAATAATCTTTTATAGAATAAGTGTTTCGCCCTTCATCAACAGAAATCATCTCCTCGTGCAATTTTTCACCAGGCCTAATCCCGATTATTCTAAAATTATTTTTAGGACTGACTACTTTCACTAAGTCGCTGATTTTATAGGAAGGAATTTGTGGGACAAATAGTTCTCCACCCATCATTTTTTTGTGAGCTGTTTCTACAAGATTTATGGCTTTTTCTAAGCGAATATGAAAACGGGTCATGTTTAAATCGGTTATAGGTAAAGGATGTCCTAATTTTGCCATATTGATAAAAAGCGGAATTACAGATCCGCGACTTCCGCCTACATTACCGTATCGCACCACACTGAACTTTGTTCCATTTGCACCGGAGTAACTTTTAGCAGATATAAAAAGTTTGTCAGCAGTTAACTTGGTGGCACCATATAAGTTAATAGGTGAAGAGGCTTTATCTGTTGAAAGTGCAATTACTTTGGCAACACCACACTCTATGGCAGCTTCAATTACATTTTGGCTACCATAAACATTTGTTTTTACAAATTCAATTGGATTGTATTCAGCTGTATCTACCTGCTTAAGCGCTGCCGCATGAATAACGGTGTCTACTGAATGGAATGCACTTTTTAATCTATTCTGGTCCCTAATATCCCCTAAGAACCATCTTAACCTTTCATCGTTCTGAAATTTTTGCCTCATTTCTGATTGCTTCAGCTCGTCGCGTGAGAAAATTATAATTTTCTTATATCTAGATTCGTTCAGTAAATGAGAAACAAGTGCATTACCAAAAGAGCCAGTGCCACCGGTTATCAAGATGGAACGACCAAAAGACCTTACAAAAGACATAAGTTAAGTGTAATCAAAAATCAACAAGAAGGCTATGCGGCATCACATTATGATATATGTATGAGAATTCAAGTGGGTACTGCGCAATTTGGGAATTTATATGGCATAACAAATGAAAATATCAAACTTAGCCCCAAATTGTGCTGGCAGATGCTTGATTTAGCATTAGAAAACGGGGTCAATGAGGTAGATACGGCTCCGACCTATGGGAATGCAATGGACATTTTGGCTAAATATAGAGGAGGAAGGCTTAATGTAACGAGTAAGTTAAAGGTAAAAGGACTAAGCACCAGAAACATAGTTGACTCACTAAAAAAACAAGAAAATAAAATTGGCAAATTTCATATCTTACGCCGAGTGTTGATACATGATTTTTCTTCCTTAAATTCGGAAGAGTTACGAATGTTACAAAGATTTAAAGAAACATATGACATCGGAGCATCTATTTATGAATCTAAAGAACTTGCTTTGGTCAAAAAATATATTGGTAAAGATGTTCCAATACAATTACCAATAAACATACTAAATCAAACTTTCGCAAAAACTATAAAGAATCCAGACAATCAACTATTTGATTTTACTGCAAGAAGTCTCATGCTTCAAGGAATCTTGGATTGGGAAAGCAAAAAAAATCCATTTAAAAATCACCCTTCAGTAATCAAACTCAAGCGTTTAGGTAAACTTATGGGTCTAAAACCCATCGAGTTGGCAGTGAATTTTGCAAAACAACTGAATGTAAATTCCTGTGTATTTGGATTTGCTACAATTAAACAAATTAATGACTTTTTTTATTACTGGAATAGTACAACAAATTTAGAAATTGATTTTTCAGAGTTCAATTCTCCAGATAAGAATTTATATGACGTAAGGAGATGGTAAGTCTATGCTAGTCTTTTTACAGGCAAGGAGTAGTTCAAAAAGATTCCCGAGAAAAGTATTGCATGAACTAGATGGAATTCCTATGATTATGTTTCAAATTAATAGGATCCTACACACTAGATCCCTGAGTCAATTGCTGGTTGTTACATCAAACGAAGAGTCGGATGATGATTTGTGCAAAACTTTAGAAAAAAGAAGTATCAATTTCTTTCGGGGGAGTTTAACTGATGTTAACCTTCGCTTTCGAGAAGCTCTCAATTTCTTAAATATCAGCCAGGGATATGTAATGCGTTTGACCGCTGATTGCCCCTTAGTTTGTCCTGAAATTTTAGAGTTAGGAATTAAGAAATCTGCTGAAAATAGTTGGGATTATCTGTCAAATACAGTTCAGAGGACATTTCCAGATGGTTTAGATTTTGAAATTTTCAATGTTGAATCATATCTAAGTCAACCTCATAATCAACTTAGTGATTATGACCGAGAACATGTAACTTCTTACTTCTATAATCGTAGGGGTGAGTATTTAATTGGACAGTTCGTGACTAGCGTTGACTTTTCAGATATAAGATTAACGGTAGACTATCACAATGACCTTGAGGTTATAAGAGAAATAGTGAGCATGGGTAAAAATGAGGGAAACTATATGTCTTATTCACAAATTCTACTTCTGTACAATAAGGTAATGAACAAACGGAAAAGTGCAAGTGAATTAAGTTTGAATTCAAATTTCATGTACTCAGTTAATCAACTTTTATGAAACGAAAAAATAAGTTTAAGAACTCACAAGATTTTCTCGGCAGAGCATTAAATGTAATTCCACTTGGTTCACAAACTTTTAGTAAGTCAATTACACAATACCCTAAAGACTGTTCACCACTATTTATAGAAAAAGCCAAAGGTGCTTTTGCATTTGACATAGATGGAAATCGTTACCTGGATGTTGTAAATGCACTGGCATCAATAACACTTGGATACCAGAACTCTAAAGTTGATACAGGAGTTAGAAAACAACTTAGAAAGGGAAGTATTTTTTCATTACCCGGCAAACTAGAAACAATTGTCGCTGAGAAAATATCCCAATTGGTGCCAAGCTTAGAAATGATGCGATTTGCGAAAAACGGATCTGACGCAACGGCAGCAGCAGTTCGACTGGCACGAGCGTATACAAATAGAGATCATGTAATTACTTCCGGTTACCATGGTTGGCAAGACTGGTATATAGGAACAACTTCTAGAAATCTTGGGGTCCCTAAATCTGTGGCCCAATTATCTCATAAGGCCACATTCAACGAAATTTCATCATTTGAAAATATCTTTGAATTATATTCTAACCAAATTGCTGCTGTGATCATTGAGCCCATAGGGTCAACACTGCCTGATAGAAATTTTCTTGATTTGCTTCGAGAACTATGTAACAAATGGGGCACCCTGCTTATATTTGATGAAACCATCAGTGGATTCAGAGTTTCTGAAGGAGGCGCCCAAGCAATTTTTAATGTTAAACCAGATTTAAGTACCTTCGGTAAAGGAATTGCGAATGGATACCCATTATCTGTTGTTGGCGGGAATAGAGAAGTAATGAAATTTATGGAGGACATCTTTTTCTCAGGAACTTTTGGCGGAGATTTAATCGCACTATCTGCAGCAAATGTGGTGTTAGATTTACATTTAGAAGGCAAGGTTTGCTCAGAACTATATTCAATCGGAGAGTCAATTAAAGAAGGTATAGATTCCATGTTGATCTCAAAAGGCTTAGATAAATTATTAAGCTTAAGTGGTCACCCATCGTGGTTATTTTGGAATTGGCAATTACCTGAAGAGAGTCTAAACATTGCAAAATCAGTTTTTTTACAGAATAACTTGGCAAATGGAATTTTAATGTTAGGTACAATAAATATATCAACTGCTTTGAAACAAAAAGAAAAATCGTTTTTTTTACACAACCTCAATAAAACTCTAGGCGTAATTCAAGAAGCACATTATGAAAATAATTTTGCTAAACATTTAAAGGGCGAGATTATTACTCCCTTATTTAAAGTTCGCTAATTAAATTGCTAATTTTTCAATTAAAAAGAACGGATAGTTGAGCCTTTACTTTCAAAACGTTGTAAATATTCAAAAATCATCAAGATTTGCCCTAAAGTGCAAGAGCTTTGAGTCGTAAACATTAATATTTAAGGCGGTCAGCCGCATGACTAGGGATTCCAAATAACGATTAATTTCTTCATAGTTGTGTATCATTATCTAGTGAATATAATTCTAGGAATTAATTGGGAACAGAATTCCACAGCTGCATTAATGATTGACGGTAAAGTCGTGGGTTGTAGCAGTGAAGAACGTTTTTCTGGAGTAAAAAATGACGAGAGATATCCTATAAATGCAATAAATTGGTTGCTTAATGAATTTAAAGTCTCACCAAATGACATCACATGCGTTGCTTTTATTTCAAAACAATGGAGTCCTACTTATTCGCTAATTCGCCATTATTCCGGTTTCGACATTACTGACCATATCAAAGAACAAGACTTAGTTTGGAAGCCAAGATTAATAGAGGGAAAAATTGTTAATACAATGAAGGTATTCCACGACAAACTTGATTTGGACCAGTATCCAGGACGCGATTTTTGGCAATCAGTTTTGGAAGAGATGAATATTGCAAATGATCATACTTCAAATTCTGAATTAGAAAAAATAGGTAAACAGATACGAAGTAACGTAGTTAAAGAGCATCTAGAAATTGAGAGTGATAAAATAAAGTTTATTGACCATCATTTAGGTCATGCAGCGTACGCATTTTTTGGACAAGAACTTTCAGCAGAAAGAACTTTGGTGCTGACAATTGATGCTTTTGGAGATAATTCTAACTATTCTGCTTGGCTAGTGACTAATTCGGAGGGTAAGTACCAATTCGAAAAAATTGTTAAAGGATCCAACTTTATAATTGCACATCTATATCGATACACAACTCTAATTCTGAATATGAAACCAAATGAGCACGAGTATAAAGTTATGGGTTTAGCCCCATATTGTAAATCAAAATATGCTGAGGAAGTTTACAAAGTTTTGGCTGATTTCCAATATGTTGAAGGGCGCGAGTTTAAGGATGGTAGCCGTCCAAAAGATCTGTATTTTTCAGTGCTTGAAAAACTGAAGGGATTTAGATTTGATTCTATCGCCGGGGGACTGCAGTTGTATACTGAAAGACTTGTAACTAAGTGGGTTTCAAATCTAGTTGAAGAATTCAAGCCTCAAGCGATTGCCTTGGGTGGAGGCGTTGCGATGAATGTAAAAATGAATAGTGTTATTTCAGGTATTTTGCAAGGCAAGGCGGTTAATGTACCTCCAAGCCCTGATGATTCCTCACAAGCAATGGGAGTTTTATACGCTGCGTCCGCGATGCAAACAAGTGAGCCTTTAGAAATTTACACTTTTGATGATAAGTTGCAACATGTCAGTTCACCTTACTTGGGGCCAAAATATAATATAGATAAACAAGAAATTATAGATTTCTTAAATAATCAAAACCTGTGCAATATTGAAGTTTTAGAATTAGATTATGAAAAAGTTGTAGGGATGTTGTTAAAAGGCTCTATCGTGGGTAGGTTTTCAGGCAACGCAGAATTTGGGGCTCGAGCCTTAGGAAATAGATCAATTTTGGCGGATCCACGCCATCCAAAAATTAAAATCAAGATAAACGAAGCAATAAAAAGTCGAGATTTTTGGATGCCATTTGCAGCAAGTGTAATTTTAGAACATGCCACGGAGTATTTAATTTTACAAAGCCCACCGGAGTGTTATGCATATATGACAAATGCCTGCGAAACGACAATACTTGGCAGAGAAGTATTAGCTGCGGCAATACATCCTTACGACAACACCTGTAGACCTCAAATAGTTAATCAGAGGGCAAATTCTGAATATCATAAATTGATTAAAACTTTTGGTGATAAATCTGGCGTTTTTGGTCTTCTTAATACCTCCTTCAATGTGCATGGTAAACCAATTGTAGGGAGCCCAACCGAAGCATTACAAGTATTTACAAGCACAGACCTAGACTGTTTAATTCTAGGAGACTTTTTTTTAATTAAAAATCTTTAATATTCAAATTACTTTATCAAGCATTATCAGTATATTTAGATGGTTATCATTGAATTCTGATAAATCTCTGCTTTTAGCTATATATTAAAAAAATAAATTAAGCAAGCTAGCTCTATTCGAATTTAAAGCGGACTCGAATTTCAACAGTTGAGTACCCCTCATCCAATGGG
>Ga0209189_1001597_pt1 | contig 16858 bp, 13 predicted proteins | sample C_130820_EF_Meta_FD_187308 | JGI IMG/M metagenome (GOLD analysis project Ga0209189, IMG submission 187308) | Freshwater microbial communities from Lake Croche, Canada to study carbon cycling - C_130820_EF_MetaG (SPAdes) (version 3) | ecosystem: Environmental > Aquatic > Freshwater > Lake... | reverse complement strand
GCCGCCCTGCGGGATTTCCCACGCGTCCGGGCCGGCCGGCACGATCTTTTGGTGGCCCGAGTGCTGCTGGCGTTGGATCGGGCGATGGAGTTCGCCAGCCAGGGTGAGCAGGTGCGGCTCGCCGCGGAAAGGCTGCTGTTGCCGCTGGGCCCCCTGGAGCTGGAGGGGGAGCTCTGGCGGCCCCGGGGGCTCGACGCCGACGGGGGGCTGCGGCTGGAGAACGTTGCGGGCAGGCAACGGGTGCTGCAGCGGTTCTGATCCGCTTCGGATGGATTCCCGATGGCGTTCTGCGGTGGCGTTCTCAACAGGTGGCCCATCGCTCCGTTCCGCTCAGCCCGCTTGAAGCGACGGCTCTAGAACTCTCGGCCGCTCCCGCCTTGCGCCGGCAAGGTCCAACGGGACTGCAATCCAAGGGCGCAGGGGGTGCACTGACGTTTCGATCAGAAAGTGGTGCTCCCCCACGGCATGGTCATTGCCTGTCGCCGCCGCTGCGGCCATGGACCACAATGCCCTCGGTTTTCCCCCAGCGCATCCTCCGCGGCACCGATTCCATGCCCCGCCAGCCCTTGCGCATTCTTCTGGCCCTCCCTGCCCTGGTGGCGCTCCCCCTGGCCGGAGTGCCGCTGGTGATGGCCCAGACCACTCCAGAGGTTGGGGGAGGATCCGCTGCCTCCCAGCCCGCGCCGCCGTCTCCTCCGCCTCCCGTGCCGGCTGCGCCCAGCCCGGCCGCCCAGGTTCCTGCGGCAGCCGTGGCACCCGCCGAGCCAGCAGCCCCCTCCTCCCCTGCCGCTGCCGTGGCACCGGCCGCGAACCCTGCCCCTGCTTCCGCGGCCCCAGAACCAGCACCAGCGCCACGGGTCCGCGTCACCCAGACCCCCGAACGGGTGCTGATGCCCAACGGCACGGTCGGCTCCAGCCCCGCTCCCCTTGTTCCCGGAGCGGATCAGCGCCCGGTTCAGCCCCCCAGGCGCTTTGAGGCCTCCCTGGAGGCGCTCGAGCGCGATGGGGTGGTGTCGCCCCGGGAGGTCAGGGTTCGGGATTTCGGTCGCTTTCCGCGTGGCGACGCATCTCTGGTCCGTGAGGGCTGCAGCAGTGGCGCCTTCTCCGCCCGCGAATGCGGGGCCAGCGATGGCGGCATTCGGTTCAGCACACGCGGGGATGGCGGCGGGGGATCGATCGGCAGCGGTTACGGCGGCTCCAGCGGCGGCGGTGAGCGCTACGGCGTTGACGCCGCTCCCCTCCCCCCGATCGCGGTGCCGGTCACGGCTCTGCTCTCCGGCATCGGCGGCCGCTTTCGGCTCACCGATGTCTTCCAGGTGTCCCCCCGGCCCGCAGGGATCCGGGGTAATGGCAACCGCACCTTGATCTTCCCCCTGATCGGCAGCGCCGAGGTCACCAGTGGCTTCGGCTGGCGCCTCCACCCGATTCTCGGCACCTGGCTGATGCACAGCGGCCGCGACCTCGCGGCCCCCGAGGGCACCCCCGTGGTGGCCGCTCTCTCCGGCCGGGTGGTGAGCAGCGGTGATGCGGGCGGCTACGGCCTGGCGATCGAGATCGAACACGACAACCCCCGCCGCCGCACGCTATACGGCCATCTCTCCGAGCTCTACGTGCGGGAGGGCGACCGGATCCGCCAGGGCGAGGTGATCGGCCGGGTGGGCAGCACCGGCCGCAGCACCGGTCCCCATCTGCACTTCGAGATGCGCATGCCCCAGGAGGGCGGCTGGGTGGCGGTGGATCCGGGTGAACTCGATCCTGGCGGTGGCGGGGTTCAAGTGGCCGGCGGCGGCCAGCCTGGCCTCGGGGGCCTGATCGCCTCCGGGGTGGCCGCTCCCACTGACCCGATCGCCCTGCTGATGGGCCAGCTGCTCCAGAGCCTTGAGCGTCCCCGCTCGCCCCTCGGTGCCCCGGTGGCCGGCCCCTTGGCCCCCCCCGTCAGGCCCCTGGCCACCGAGCGACTGCCTTCCACGCTCCCCCCCTCCGCCTCCGTGCCGGCGCCGGCACCCCTGCCCCGCAACCTCTCCCCCGCAGCTACACCAGGCAGGTAATCCCTGCAGAGGGCTGTGGCGATGGGCAAGAAGCATCCGGGCAAGAAGGCGAAGCACGGCACCACGGAACCCGGGCAGAGCAACCAAGCCGTCCATGGCACCGCCCACACCCCGGCGGCCGGCGAAGACTCCGTTGTCTCGGCGGCCATCCCCGGCGCGTCCGGTCGTCATCAGGCTCTGGACGCCCACCCCCCGGCATCCCCAGGCCACTACCAGGGGCACCCCAGAACGGACGCCCTGGTCCCAGCGGCGATTACCAGCCCGGTTCCCGGCGCCCCCGGCGAGCAGCTGGACCGCCGTTTCTACGAATCGGAGCTCGCCCGGCTCCAGCTGGAGCTGGTGAAGATGCAGTACTGGATCAAGGGCACAGGCTTCCGCCTGATCGTGGTGTTCGAGGGCCGCGATGCCGCCGGCAAAGGGGGCACCATCAAGCGCATCACCGAACCGCTCAATCCCCGGGGCTGCCGTGTCGTGGCCCTCGGCACCCCCTCAGACCAGCAGAAGACCCAGTGGTATTTCCAGCGCTACGTGGAGCATTTCCCGTCTGCCGGAGAGATCGTGATCTTCGACCGCAGCTGGTACAACCGTGCCGGGGTGGAGCGGGTGATGGGGTTCTGCACGGAGCGGGAGGTGGAGCAGTTCATGCGGGCCTGCCCGGAATTGGAAAGGATGCTGGTGGATAGCGGCATCCTGCTGCTCAAGTACTGGTTTTCGGTCAGTGATGCCGAACAGGAGGCCCGCTTTCGCGACCGCATCAAGGATCCGATGCGCCGCTGGAAACTCTCTCCGATGGACCTGGAGGCCCGAGACCGCTGGGAGGCGTTCTCCCAGGCCAAGGATGCGATGCTCAGCCACACCAACATCCCCGAGGCGCCGTGGTTCACCGTGGAGGCCGATGACAAGCGCCGTGCCCGGCTCAACACCATCGATCACCTGCTCAGCAAGGTGCCCTATCAGGACATGACGCCGGCGGCGATCAAACTGCCGCCCCGGAAGCCGGCCCAGGCTGTGCAGCGGCCACCGATCGGCGAGCAGTTCTTCGTGCCGAATCGCTATCCCTGAACGCAGGCCACGGGGTGCAACGCGAGGCGCTGGCGCTTCTGCCGTCAGGCTTCGTCGTTGCTCCGCGGCTCCCGGTTGGCCTGCAGCACCGACACCAGCACCTTGTCGACCCGGTTGCCATCCATGTCGAGGATCTCAAGCCGCAATCCGTCGATCGCAAACCATTCGCCGCTGCGGGGAATGTGGCCCAGGTGGTGCATGGCGAAGCCGCCGAGGGTGTGGAAGTCGCCGCTGCCCTCGCCCGCCAGGCTGGTACGCCCCACGAGTTCCTTGAAGGCCTCAAATTCGAGCAACCCATCCACCAGCCAGGAGCCGTCCTCCCGCTGCACCACCGAGGGATCCTCCTGGTCTTCGGCGGAGGGGAGATCCCCCACGATCGCCTCCATCAGATCGGTCACGGTCACCAGGCCCTCAATGCCGCCGAATTCATCGGTGACCAGGGCGATGTGGCTGCCCGATTCGCGGAAGCGCTCGATCACCGCCAGGGCCCGCATCGTCTCCGCCACATACAGCGGAGGCTGCAGCAAAGGCTCCAGAGCCACATGCCCAGCCCCGACGGAGTTTGCGCCATCTTCACGCTGCCTGCCGCTACGGAACAGGCGCTCGGCCACCAGGAACTGGCTCGTGCGCAGCACCCCCTCGCAGGCATCAAGGCTGCCCTTGCCCACCGGTAGGCGGGAATGGGTGCTGCTGATCACGGTCTCGAGCTGCTCCAGGGGGCTGGCTTCGGCATCCAGCCAGCTGATTTCGGTGCGGGGCGTCATGAAGGCCCGGATCGGCCGGTCGCCCAGCCGGAACACCCGCTGCACCATGCTGTGTTCCGCTTCCTCGAACACCCCCGCTTCGGCACCCTGACGGATCAGGGCCTTGATCTCCTCCTCGGTGAGGTCCGGTTCCCCGCTGTCGCGGATTCCCAGCAGGCGCAGCAGGGCTTCGGTGGAGGTGCCGAGAAGATGCACCACCGGTGCGCTGAACCGTGAGAGCGCGCGCATCGGACCCGCCACCGCACAGGCGATCCCCTCGGGGTCGTTGAGGGCGATTCGCTTGGGCAGCAGTTCGCCGATCACCAGCGATAGGTAGGTGATCACCCCCACCACCAGCGCCACGCTGGCCCCCTCGGCGGAGGACCGCCCGATCCAGGGCACGGAGGCCAGCAGGGGCTCCAGCCGTTGGGCGATGGTGGCGCCACCGACGGCGCCGCTGAGGATGCCGATCAGGGTGATGCCGATCTGGACTGTGGAGAGGAAGTCATTGGGCGCATTGGCCAGTTTCAGGGCCTCCCGCGCCTTGCGGTTGCCCCGCTCCGCCTGCTGTTCCAGCCGCACCTTGCGGGCTGAGACAACGGCGATCTCCGAACCGGAGAAGATGCCGTTGGCGATGATCAGCACGAGGATCAGCAGGCCTTCGATCAACAAACCCGAGGCCATTCGCAAGGCAATTCCGATGGGCGAACCCTACCAGTGTCAGCCGGTGTGCCGGCTTCGCCAAAACCAGCCTGATCCCCTAGGCAGCGATCCTGCCGTCGCGGAAGTGAACCACCCGCCGGGCCCGGTCCCCCACCTCCTGCTCATGGGTCACCAGCAGGATCGTGATGCCCTGGCCGTTGAGATCATCGAAAATCGCCAGCACTTCTTCCGTGGTACGGGAATCGAGGGCGCCCGTTGGTTCATCGGCTAGCAGCAGGGCCGGCCGGTTGATGATCGCCCGCGCCACCGCCACCCGCTGCTGCTGGCCTCCCGAGAGCTGGTTGGGGCGGTTGTTGAGGCGCTGCGCCAGTCCCACCCGCTCCAGGGCCAGCCGGGCCCGCTCCTGCCGCTCCTCGGCGGGCACGCCGGCGTAGATCATCGGCAGCATCACGTTGTCGAGGGCGCTCAGCTGGGGCAGCAGATGGAACTGCTGGAACACGAAACCCAGCTCCCGGTTGCGCAGGTCAGCCAGGGCGTCATCGTCGAGGCTTTCCACCGGGACACCATTGAGCCGGTAGCTGCCGCTGCTTGGCCGGTCCAGGCAGCCGAGGATATTCATCGCCGTGCTCTTTCCGGAGCCCGATGTTCCCATCACCGCCACGTAGTCGCCACGCTCGACGGTGAGGCAAAGATCGTCGAGGGCCCTCACCAGGGTGTCATCCCTCCCGTAAACCTTGCTCACATGCTGGAGTTCAGCCACTGGACCCGGAGCCACCGCTGGATGGACCGGGGGGAGGGATGCGTCCGGCGCGGCCCTCCTGAGCAAGGGGGAGCTGCCGGACTTGAACCACCGGCGGCGGGCCCGCTGGAATTCGGGGAGGACCATGGGCTCAGCCCAGGGGCATGGCCCCGGCCACCGCAATCGCCTGCTGGAGGATCGGAGTGCCGGCCACCGTGGAGCTGGCCCACTCAAAGAGGGGACTGGAGAGAATGCCGCCCACGGCTGTCACAAACACACAACCGATCAGGGCCGCCCGCAGGGGCTGCATGCCTGCCAGATTCCAACTGATCTCGGGGTAGGCCTTCACCGCGTCGGAAGCCTCTTGGGGCTCCTTCACCACCATCATCTTGATCACCGAGATGTAGTAGTAAATCGAGATCACCGAAGTGATCAGGCCCACCACCACCAGCAGATATTGCTTGTCGGCCCAGCCCGCGAAGAAGAGATAGATCTTGCCAAAGAAGCCCAGCATCGGCGGAATGCCGCCCAGGGAGAGCAGGCACAGGCTCAGGCCCAGGGTGATGAGCGGATCCTTTTGATAGAGGCCGGCGTAGTCGGCGATGCGATCACTGCCGGTGCGGAGCGAGAAGAGAATGATGCAGGCGAAGGCCCCCAGGTTCATGAAGAGATAGGCGGCCATGTAGAGCACCATCGAGGCGAAGCCGTCCTCGGTGCCGCACACCAAACCGATCATCACGAAGCCGGCCTGGCCGATGGAGCTGTAGGCCAGCATGCGCTTCATGGAGGTCTGGGCCAGGGCCACGATGTTGCCCAGCACCATGCTCAGCACCGCCAAGACGGTGAAGAGGAATTTCCACTGGGTGTCGAAGCTCTCGAAGCAGCCCACCAGCAGCCGCAGGGCCAGGGCGAAACCGGCCGCCTTGGAACCGACCGAAAGAAAGGCCACCACAGGGGTGGGAGACCCTTCGTACACATCCGGGGTCCATTGGTGGAAGGGCACCGCGGCGATCTTGAAAGCCACCGTGGCCAGCACAAACACCAGCGAAAGCGCCGTGATCGGGGAGGCGGCGGTGCGCAGAGCCACGGCGATCGCCTCAAGGCTGGTGCTGCCGCCGCTCAAGCCGTAGAGCAGGGAGGCGCCGTAGAGAAACACCGCGGCCGCCGCAGAACCCACCAGCAGATATTTCAGGGCCGCTTCGGAGCTGCGGGCATCCCGCTTCATGTAGCCCGAGAGCAGGTAGCTGGACACCGAGAGGGTTTCCAGAGAGATGAAGATGCTGATCAGGTCGGTGGAGCCACACAGGAACATGGCTCCGAGGGTGGCGGCCAGCAGGATCGCGGCGTATTCGCCCACCGGCGTGCCGCTGCGCTCCACATAGCGCCAGCTCAGCAGAAGGGTCACCAGGGTGGAGGCGGCCACCACAGCCCGGAAGGCGATCGCCAGGTTGTCGGCCAGGAAGGCACCGAGGAAGGAGGGTTCCAGGGAGCCGTTCCACTGCAGGGCCAGCAGCACCAGAGCCGTGCCCAGGCCGGCGTAGCAGAGCGGTGGAACCCAGCGGGTGGCAGCCCGTTCACCAGCCAGATCCACCAGCAGGCAGGCGATCAGGGCGATCAGCACGGAAGCCTCCGGGGCGATTGCTCCGGCGTTGAGCTGCAGATTCAGGCCTCCCGTGCTCAGGCCGGAGGCGATCGTGTCAGTCACGGTGGAGGACGCCGTGAGGATGGCCAGCGGCATGGGCGGTAGGGAGAGATGGCCAGGCTGGAGGGCAGCGAGCGCACCTGGGAGGACCACGGTGATGGCCACTGCGTTCAAGGCGTCTGGTGCTGCGGACTGTAGCGGCCGTTTCGGGAGCTGATGGGCCTTCGCTGCCCGGCGTTGCGGCCTCCGGATCGGGCGATCCGGCCGGCGATGCGATAAAGAGGGAATCGGTTTCCTGCGTTTCCGTGGCGCACACCCTGGTCATCGTCGAGAGCCCCACCAAGGCCAGAACCATCCGGGGGTACCTGCCGAAGGACTTCCGGGTGGAGGCCTCGATGGGTCACGTCCGCGATCTGCCCAACAACGCCAGTGAGATCCCGGCGGCCCACAAGGGCGAGAAGTGGGCCAATCTCGGCGTGAACACCGCCAACGACTTCGAGCCCCTCTACGTGGTGCCGAAGGACAAGAAGAAGGTGGTCAAGGAGCTCAAGGACGCCCTCAAGGGCGCCGACCGCCTGCTGCTGGCCACGGACGAGGACCGGGAGGGCGAGAGCATCAGCTGGCATCTGCTCCAGCTCCTCTCCCCCAAGGTGCCGGTCAAGCGGATGGTGTTCCACGAGATCACCAAGGAGGCGATCGGCCGGGCCCTGGAGAGCACCCGCGAGCTCGACATGGAGCTGGTGCACGCCCAGGAGACCCGCCGCATTCTCGATCGGCTGGTGGGCTACACCCTTTCGCCGCTCCTGTGGAAAAAGGTGGCCTGGGGCCTCTCGGCTGGTCGGGTGCAGTCGGTGGCGGTGCGCCTGCTGGTGCAGCGGGAGCGGGCGCGGCGGGCTTTCCGCAGCGGCAGCTACTGGGATCTCAAGGCCCGGCTCAGCCACGGTGGCCTTCGCTTCGAGGCCAAGCTCAGCCAGGTGAAGGGCGAGCGCATCGCCGGCGGCAGCGATTTCGATGAGAACACCGGCGCCCTCAAGGCGGGCAGCAAGGTGCGGCTGCTGGCCGAGGCCGAGGCCCGTGCCCTGGTGGCGGCGGTGGAGAAGGGGGTCTGGAGTGTGCTGGCGGTGGAGGAGAAGCCCACCGTGCGCAAGCCGGTGCCGCCGTTCACCACCAGCACCCTGCAGCAGGAGGCGAACCGCAAGCTGCGGCTCTCGGCCCGCGAAACGATGCGCACTGCCCAGGCGCTCTATGAGCGGGGCTTCATCACCTACATGCGCACCGACTCGGTGCACCTCTCCGATCAGGCGATCAACGCCGCCCGCAGCTGCGTGGCCGACCGCTACGGCAAGGACTACCTCTCGCCGGCCCCCCGCCAGTTCTCCACCAAGGCCCGCAACGCCCAGGAGGCCCACGAGGCGATCCGCCCGGCGGGCGAATCCTTCCGCACCCCCGCCGACACCGGCCTCGACGGCCGTGATCTGGCCCTCTATGAACTGATCTGGAAGCGCACGGTGGCCAGCCAGATGGCCGATGCCAAGCTCACCATGCTCGCCGTCGATCTTGAGGCCGCCGCCGGCAGTGCCGAGGGCCCTGCCACCTTCCGGGCCAGCGGCAAACGGATCGATTTCGCCGGCTTCTTCCGCGCTTACGTGGAGGGCAGCGATGATCCCGATGCCGCCCTGGAGGGCCAGGAGGTGCTGCTGCCGGCCCTGAAGGTGGGGGATGCCCCCGCCGGCGAAGCGGTGGAGGCCCTCGGCCACCAGACCCAGCCCCCCGCCCGCTACAGCGAGGCGGCCCTGGTGAAGATGCTGGAGAAGGAGGGCATCGGCCGCCCCTCCACCTACGCCTCGATCATCGGCACGATCGTGGACCGCGGCTACGCCACGCTCCAGAACAATTCGCTCACCCCCAGCTTCACCGCCTTCGCGGTGACTGCTCTGCTGGAGGACCATTTTCCGGATCTGGTCGATACCAGTTTCACGGCCCGGATGGAGAGCAGCCTTGATGAGATCTCCACCGGCAAGGTGGAGTGGCTGCCCTACCTGGAGGGTTTCTACAAGGGCGAGAAGGGACTGGAAGCCCAGGTGCAGCAGCGGGAGGGCGACATCGACCCGGGGGTCTCGCGCACCGTGGAGCTGGAGGGTCTGCCCTGCGTGGTGCGGATCGGCCGTTTCGGCGCCTATCTCGAGAAGAAGCGGGTGGCCGATGACGGCAGTGAGGAATTGCTCAAGGCCACCCTGCCCGTGGAGATCACCCCGGCCGATCTTGATGCGGACCGGGCCGAGCTGATTCTCAAGCAGAAGGCTGACGGCCCCGAGTCGATCGGGGTGGATCCGGAGACCGGCGAAGCGGTGTACCTGCTGTTCGGCCAGTACGGCCCCTATCTCCAGCTGGGTCAGGTGAGCGAGGCCACCCCCAAGCCGAAGCGCGCCTCCCTGCCCAAGGGGGCTAAACCCGAGGCGATGACCCTTGAGGATGCCCTCGGACTCCTGCGGCTGCCCCGCCAGCTGGGCGAGCACCCGGACGGCGGCAAGGTGCAGGCCGGCCTCGGCCGCTTCGGGCCCTACGTGGTGCACGACAAAGGCAAGGGCGAAAAGGATTACCGATCCCTCAAGGGCGACGACGATGTGCTGGCGATCGGCCTGAGCCGGGCGCTCGAGCTGCTGGCCGAACCCAAGCGGGGCCGCGGCGGCCGCACCGCCCTCAAGGACCTCGGCACTCCGGAGGGTGCCGAGGAGGCGATCCAGCTGTTCAACGGGCCCTATGGTCTGTATGTGAAGCAGGGCAAGGTGAATGCCTCCCTGCCCGAGGGCACCACGGCGGAAACCATCACCATCGAGCAGGCGGTGGAGCTTCTCGCCGCCAAGGCCGCCAGCGGCAAGGCTTCGGGTCGGGCTTCTCGCTCCACAGCCGCCAAGGCCGCTACCCCCAAGACCAGCAGGGGTTCCGCCAAAGCCAGCTCCAGCGCCAAACCGGCCAAATCCGCCACCAAGCCCCCCGCCACCACCAAGACCGGCCGGCTCAGGGCCAGCGCTGTGCGGGTGATCAAGCCGGCGGGCAGCTGATGGCCGCCGAACCGCTTTCTCTCCAGCGGCGTCGGTCGCCACTGATCGGGGCCTTGACGTTGTTGCCGCTCCTGCTGGCGGGCTGCAGTGGCACCCGCTTCGGTGAGGCGCTCTCTCGCAGCTTTCCCGGCACCTCCGGAACGGTCGCTGGGAGTGCCGCCCCCTCCCCACCTCCGGCCAGTGGGACCCCCGGGGAGGGCGGAGTCCCAGTCAATCCCGCTTCCCCTGCGGAAGGCCCCAGCGAAACCAGGGGTGCACCGCCCGGTTCGGTCGCTCCCGCCGCAACTGGAACGGTGGCCGCCGCCGGAGCCGGAGCGACGTCCGCTCGGGCGGATGGGACGAAACCTGGCGGCGCCGGCGTTCCCGGCATCCCCCCCGCCACCGGCCGTGCCGGAAAAGCTGGCGCCACCGGACCAGCCGCGCCCCAGCGACCCGCCGTTCCCCCTCCGGCCAACCCGGCTCCCTACCGGGTCACGATCCGCCTGCCCCAGGCCGATCCCTCCGCCCCGGCTGAGGTGGTCACCGAGGCACTGCGGGCCGCAGGGGTGCCCTTTGAGGTGGAGACGATCGAACGGATGGGCGGTGCCGCCACCACGACCCCTGGGGCGGCGCCGGCGTCTTCCGCTGCTCCTTTGGTGCGCCCTGCCCCGCCTCCCCGCTGAGCCCCTCTCCCCTCGATGTCTCCCCCTTCCCAGCGGCAGCTCAGCCACCGTCAGGCCCGCCAGCTGATGGACACCGCCTACCTGGCGGCCGCCACCGCCCTGCTGTGGGTGGCGCTTTACTACCTGCCGGTGGGGAGTCCTCTGTTCCGGTTGGCCCTTCCCCTGCCCCTGGCCCTGCTGCAGCTGCGCCATGGCTGGCGCTGCGCCCTGGAGGGGGTGGTGGTGCTGGGCCTGCTGGTGGTGGCCCTGATGGGGCCGATCCGGGGCCCCCTGGTGCTCTTCCCCTACGGCTTTCTCGCCCTCTGGTTGGGCTGGAGCTGGCGGCGGCGGCTCAGTTGGTGGATCAGCTTGGCGGTGGCGGGTTTGATCGGCACGCTGGGCTTCCTGGTGCGGGTGGCGGTGCTCTCGGTGCTGGTGGGCGAGAACCTGTGGGTGCTGATCACCACCGCCGCCGCCGGCCTGCTGGAGCGTCTCCTGGGGCTGGTGGGGCTCGCAGCCGGCATCGATCTGGCCCAGGTCCAGGCCACCGCCCTGGCCCTGGTGCTGATCCAGAACCTCCTGATGGCGTTGTGCCTGCATGCGGTGGCCTACTGGATCTTCCCCCGCCTCCAGTCGCCGATCAGCGAACCGCCGGAGGCCCTGAGGGCCCTGGTGGCCCTGGATCCCCTGTGAGCCCGCTGCCCCGCCTGCTGCTGGGCGCCCCGGAGACGGCCGAAGCCTGGTGCCAGTCCTGGCGGGCGCGGCTGCCGGCCTGCCGGGTGCTGGTGCTGCTCGCCGCCACCCAGACCGCGGCGGTGTCCGGCATCTCCGCCGCCGGCAGCAGTCCGGAATCCCGCCGCAGCACGGCCGCAGCCGATGCCGACCTGCTGGTTCTGGGCCCGGGGGTGACCCTGCCCCATGCCCTTCCACCCCTGCCCGCTGGGGTCTCACCGGCCCTGATCTCCCAGGTGGTTCTTCAGGGTCTGGGCCTTCACCCCCTCGTCGTCGACCTGGGCTGCGCGGTGGCGCCCGCCGTCCCCCATCTGCGCCTTCCCCCTCCGGCCGGCTCTGGTCCGGCCCGCTGCCTGAGCACCGGCTCCGCCATGGACCGGTCCCGGGTCGAGGCCCTGCTGGATCAGGGCCGGCGCTGGGGGAGGGCCGCGGCGCGTTCCGGCACACCGAATGGGCCCCTCCCCCTGGTGCTGGCGGAATGCGTGCCGGGGGGAACCACCACGGCCCAGGCCCTGCTCACGGGTCTGGGCATCGAGGCGGGGGGCATCGTGAGCGGCAGCCTCCACCGCCCCGCCCATGCCCTCAAGGCGGATCTGGTGGCGCGAGGACTGGCGGCCGCGGCCGCTCGTCACCCGGCTTCGGCCCCAGGACGGTTGCCGGAACCCGAGCCGGTGGAGGTGCTGGCCGCCCTGGGGGATCCGATGCAGGCCCTGGCGGCCGGTCTGCTGCTCGCCGCTGCCGAAACGGGCCAGCCGGTGCTCCTGGCCGGCGGCAGTCAGATGGCGGCGGTGCTGGCCGTCGCCCTGGCCCTGCTCCCCCCCCAGCTCAGGCCCCGATTAGCCAGGCTGGCGGCCATCGGCACCACGGCCTGGGTGGCCTTCGAGACCGACAGCGATCTTCCCCTGCTGCTGCGTCGCATCGGCCACCGCTGGGGGGTTGATCCCCTGGCCTTCGCCGCTTCCCTGCGCTTCGTGGGGCCCCATCACCCCGCCCTGCTCGATTACGAGCGGGGCTACGTGAAGGAGGGTGTGGGGGCGGGGGGCCTGGCGATCCTCTGGGAGCTGGCCGGTCGTTCACCCGAGCATCTCGCCTGGGCCTGCGATGCGGCCTGCCATGCGCTGCTGGGTTCGTCCAGCTCCCCGCCTGCCTGTCCCTTGGTGGCTCCGGGGTGCGGCGACCCCCTACGGTCCCCCCATGGCTGATCGCCTCTGGTCGCGCCGTCAGGTGCTCCGCACGGGCGCCGGCGGCACCCTTGCCCTGGCTGGCCTGGGCCTCACCGGCTGCGCAGCCGGCCCCCCGCCCCGGCTGCTGGCCAGCCGGGGCGATCTGCCCGCCGCCTGGCTCGCCCGCCTGCCCCGCCCATGGCAGTCCCAGCTGCTGGAGGAGCCCCAGCAGGTGCGTGGCGCCCTCCAGGCCCCCAGTTCCCGCAGGCCCGCGCTGGTGCAGCTCAGCGATGGATGGGCGGCCAGCCTCGCCCGCGATCTCCAGCCGATCGGCACGCCGGCCCTGCTGGCCCGCCTCGACCCAGCCGCCGAGCCGGTGGCCCGCCTGTTCCAATCCGGCGCAGCGCCCCAGCTGGCCTTCCCCTGGGCCATCAATCCCTGGGTCTTGCTGTTGCGCAACCGACCGGACCTGGTCCGCCGCCGGGCTGAGGGCTGGGACCTGCTGCTCGATCCCAGCCTGGCCGGGGCGGTGGTTCTTCCCTCCTCAGCGCGGGTGGTGCTTGATCTGGTGGAGGGCGATGGCGAGCGTCTGCGGCGTCTGCGGCGCCAGGCGCTCGCCTACGACGACCAGGATGGGCTGAGTCTTCTCCTCGATGGCCAGGCTGAGGCCGCCGTGGTGCCCCGGCAGCGGGTGGTGCCTCTGCTGCGTCGCGATCCCCGCCTGGCGGCGGTGCTGCCGGACCAGGGTGCCCCCCTGGGCTGGAACCTGCTGCTGAGTCCGGCCGGGTCGCCGGCCGCGCCGATCGACTGGCTGGCGGAGGTGTTGCATCCCCCCCTGTTACCGCGCCTTCTGGCCGCTGGCTGGGTGCCGCCCCTGCCAGCGGCCGTGCTGGAGAAGGCTGTGGCGCCCTTCCCTCCCGCGCTGCGGCAGCTGCTCCACCCCCCCGCGGCCGTGTTGGCCCGGTGTCGCAGCCTGCCGCCCCTCACGCCGTCCGAGCGTCTGCGACTGCAAGCGCTCTGGGATGGCGCTGCCCCTGGCCCCTCCTGAACGCCCCAGATCGCCTGGCTGAAGGGCTGTTCAGCGGAGAAAAGGCGGCGTGAAGGCTGCTCATCCCCACAGGCGCCGCCGCGGCGGTGCCGCCAGCCGGCGGTGGGTGTCGGCCAGCAGATCGGGGATGGCCAGGCTGTTGGGGCAGCGGGGCAGGCAGGCGCCACAGCGGAGGCAGGCGGAGGCATCCACCGCCTCCCACCAATGGCCGGCCCGGCCGATCAGGTTGTAGCGCTCCCCCGCGTAGGCCTCCATGCCGTGGCCTACCGCCAGGTTGCGCAATCGCAGCAGGGCGGGGATGGGAACGCCCGAGGGGCAGGGGATGCAGGCGTGGCACTGGCCGCAGCGTTCGCTTCCGAGCCGCTCGGCGCCGGCGGCGGCCAGCTGCGCGATCGCCTGCCGTTCCGCCACCGAGAGAGGGCCGGCGGCGTTCGCCAGTCGTTGAGCCCACCCCAGATCCTGCGGGCGGGCTGCCCCGAGGGTGAGGGTGCTGATCCCGGCGGCCAGCAGATAGCGGTAGGCCAGCTCCAAAGGCGCGAAGGGTGCACAGTCCGCCACCAGCTGGGGCGTTGGATCCTGGAGACGTCCGCCCTTGTCGGCCGGAGAGATGGCCATCACCCCCATCCCCTCCTTCAGGGCCCAGCGGGCCAGGGGGATCCTCTGGGGATCGAAAAGGTGCAGGTGCAGGCTGCAGAAGCTGAACCGACCGCTGGCCAGGGCGGTTTCGATCAGGTGATCGCTGCCATGACTGGAGAAGCCCACCTGGCCCACCAGCCCTTCGGCCACGGCGGCCTTGAGCAGATCGGCACCGGGCCCCTGCAGGGCCCAGTCAAGGTGGGCCTGGGTGTTGAGGCCATGCAGCGCCAGGTTGTCGAGCCGCGGCAGGCGAAGGCGCCGCAGGCTGGCGCGCAGCTCCTCCAGCCCTTCGGCCAGCCCCAACCCTTCGCCCGACCCCGGCAGCAGCTTGCTTGTGATCACCAGTTCGGAGCGGACGATCGGATCGCGCCTCTCCAGGGCATCGAGAACCTCGCCGAGGAAGGCTTCCGCAGGGCCGTAGGCCGGGGCGGTCTCGATGTGGTTGATGCCGCTCTCGAGGGCGGCATCAACCACATCAGCCAGAAGGGTGGCGCTCTCCAGGGCCCGCATCGTGCCCAGGGTGAACAGGGAAACGGACCTTCCCTTGCCGAAGGGTCGGCGGATTGGCTGACAACGGTCCGTCTGCCCGGCGGGATGCTCGGCTGATAAGGGCTCAAGGACGGGGTAATCGCCTCCGCTGGAGGGGCCGGAGCCTGGGGAACCGTGATCCTCGGGTTCCGCTCTGCCCATGCCGGCCTCAGCGCTCGGGATTGGCCGGGCCGCCCAGGTCCGGAAGGCCGGTGTTCTCTGGGGGCTCCCCGCCGCTCTCCTCTTCCGCCGAACCGCCGTCCTCCAGGCCGCGCCGCAGATGGCGGATCAACTCGGCCGGGCTGGTGCGATCCAGAAACCGCCTGAAATCCTCCTGGTCCTCCGCGTCGGCTTCGGCATCCACCGGAATGGAGGCATCGGCCACCACTTCCTCCAGCATCCAGATGCCGCTGCCGGTGCGCAGCGCCAGGGCGATGGCGTCGCTGGGACGGGCATCCAGCTCAACGGGTTCCTCTTCACCCCTGCGGAGTTTCAGCACGGCCCGGAAGGTGCTGTCCTCGATGGCGTGGATCACGACCCGCTGCAACTGCAGACCGCCGGCTTCCAGCAGGTTCACCATCAGGTCATGGCTGAGGGGGCGGGGCGGGCGTTCGCCGTTCAGGCCCGCCAGGATGTTCTGCGCCTGGGCCTGGTCGATCCAGATCGGCACCTGACGACGGCCGGAAGGGTCCCGGAGCAGCACAATCGGGCTGCGGCTGGCCGCGTCCAGGCCGATTCCAGCCACCCGCATTTCCACCATTGCTGCGTGCCCCCGGCGTCAGCCGATGCCCCTGAGGCGATTATGGCCACAGCGGCAGGCAAGGCAGGCATGTTCACCGGACTGGTGCGGGCCGTGGGCAGGCTGGAGCGCTGTCCGGCGGGGTTGCGGCTGCGACTCGCAGCGGCGCAGGATCCAGTCGCCAGCGCGCAGGAGGGGCTGGGCCCCCTGGCCCTGGGGGACAGCGTTGCTGTGGATGGGGTGTGTCTCACCGTGGCTGAGTGCTTCCCCGATGGCTTCCGCGCCGATGTGAGTGAGGAGACCCTGGCCCGCACCACCCTGGCTGCCAAGGCGGAGGCCCGTGCTGCGGTGAATCTGGAGCCGGCTCTGCGCCTGAGCGACCGGCTCGGTGGACACCTGGTGAGCGGCCATGTCGATGGCCTGGGCACCGTGGTGGCGATCGAGCGGGAGCCGGCCTCCTGGCGCCTGGTGCTGCGCTGGAACGATCCTGCCTACGGCCGCTATGTGTGCGAGAAGGCCAGTGTTGCTGTTGATGGCATCAGCCTCACCGTGGCGGGATGCAACAGCGAGGGCCAGTTCTGGGTGGCCGTTATTCCCCATACCTGGTCGGCCACCACCTTGTGCCACCGGCGGGTGGGCGATGCGGTGAATCTGGAGGCTGATCTGCTGGCCAAGTACACCGAACGCCTGCTGCAGGGGGCGGGAACGGCCAACCCGGCGACTGGCATCCACCACGAATGGCTGGCCCAGCATGGCTGGCTTTAGCGGGTGTTCCCGCTCCGTGGCCTTCCGGCTGAACCCTGCCTAAGGTCCCGGTGTCGCGTCGGACCTGCCGTACCCCATGGCCCCTGAGCTCAGCGATCTGGTTTCCGCCGCTCCCGCTGCCGGGCGCCTCGCCCGTGACAGCAACGCGTTGCGCACGTTCACCCTGGCGGAGGGAGTGCTGATGCTGGTATTGGGGCTGCTCGCCCTGATCTTTCCCGTGCTCGCCTCGGTCTGGGTCACCGCCATGGTGGCCATTGGATTTCTGGTGGGAGGCATCGTCGGCTGGGTCAACACCCTGGCCCGCACCCCGCGTCTGAGCACCGCCATCAGCTTCTGGCGATTCACCGTGGCCACCCTTTTCCTGGTGGCAGGCTTCTGGATGGTGCGGCAGCTGGCCTCAGGACCGGAGCGGGTGGCCTCACAGGTGGCATCGCTGGCACTTGCCATCGGCGTGGTGTTTCTTTTTGAGGGGGCCGTGGCCACGGTGGTTGCCCTCACCCATCGTCAGATCAAGGGCTGGGGCTGGGGGCTCACCAATGGTCTGGTGACCCTGGTTCTGGGCCTGATGATTCTCACGATGAAGTCCCTGAGCCTCCTCTGGGTGCTGGGTACCCTGGTGGGAATCAGCTTCCTCTTCAGCGGCCTTG
>Ga0209189_1001590_pt1 | contig 16893 bp, 10 predicted proteins | sample C_130820_EF_Meta_FD_187308 | JGI IMG/M metagenome (GOLD analysis project Ga0209189, IMG submission 187308) | Freshwater microbial communities from Lake Croche, Canada to study carbon cycling - C_130820_EF_MetaG (SPAdes) (version 3) | ecosystem: Environmental > Aquatic > Freshwater > Lake... | reverse complement strand
CTACCTGTGTCGCCCATGAAAACTTGAGCAGGATAAGCATTGTACCAGAGGAAGCCAATACATGCTCCGACAAAAGCTGCACAGAAGATTACTACCTCGCCCGAATTCGGGATCATCATGAGATTTAGGTACTGAGCAAAAACCTTATTTCCCGATAAATAAGCAAAAACTGCTAAAGTTATACCAATAATTGCTGAAGTTCCTGCGGCCAAACCATCAATTCCATCGGTGATATTGGCTCCATTTGAAACTGCCGTGATAATAAAAATTACCACTAAAACATAAGGTAACCAAGCAAGACTTTCTGGTAAATAACTACCAAACATTTGATAATCAATCTCGTTATTCTTGAAAAAAGGAACTGTTGTAGTCAAGGAATGAACATCGGTGTATTTTTGAATTTCACCGATTGAACTTGCAATTTTGCCCTTTTCGTAAACTCTGATTTTTACGTAATCATTAAAATAGAGTGTCAGACCTACAATTATTCCCAAGCCTACTTGACCAATAATTTTGAATCGACCTTTTAAGCCCTCTTTATCTTTCTTGAAAACCTTGATATAATCGTCGGCAAAGCCAATACCACAAGTCCACAAAGTAGCGATTATCAACAAGACAATGTAAACGTTGTCGAGTTTAGCAAAAAGTAATACAGGAATCATCAAAGATGCCAAAATAATGAAGCCACCCATCGTTGGTGTCCCTTTTTTTTGCATTTGTCCTTGTAAACCAAGGTCACGGATTGATTCTCCGATTTGAAGATTTTGTAGTAAAAGAATGATACGTTTTCCGAAGATTGAGGCAATCAATAATGATAAAACGATAGCTCCCATTGCACGGAAAGTAATGTACTGAAACACACCCGCTCCAGGGAAATTGAAGGCATTGTCAAGATAAGTAAACAGGTAATAAAGCATACGACATTAGAATTTACAGGAAAGTACTGGCAAAGATACTTGTTTTTGAAAACCTAAGAAATAAATGTCTAAAAAAAGTAATGAATGAATGTATTTTTTTGCTTTTTTTGAGAATTTTGTTGGATTTTTTGATTTGAAATTGGATGTTTTCAACTCATCCTTATTTATGATATCTACAATATTAATTCTGCTAACTTTAAATAAATCGGAAAGTTCGATAATAATATTTCTTCGATAATTGTTTTAGTTGTTGAAGTGCAACACTTCATTCATTCATTAAAAAATAATATTAAATATTATAAAATATTTTTTTAATATCAATTTATTGAAAAATAATTTTTTAAAAAGACTTGAAAAGAAAACCTTCCTACATTAATATTGTAGTATAATTCAACCTCAGCAAAATTCAATTCAACAAAACTCTTCTTTCGTTCTATGAAAAAAGTTCTCTTTTCGGTGCTTAGTTTTGCCTTTCTCAATCTAAATGCCCAAAATACATCCTTAAATCTTATTCCGCAGCCCGTTGAGGTGTCGCAGAGTACAGGAAGTTTTGCCTTAACTGCTAAAACTACCATCAGTTACAACAAATCTGACGCAAGCGGCGTAGCCGAAATGTTGGTACAGAAATTGAGCGTACCAACAGGTTTGGCATTAAAAGCCCAAGAAGGTAAAATTGGTATGATTCAACTCAATTTGAATGATACGCCAAATGCTCAGATTGGAAAAGAAGGCTATACTTTTGAGTCAACTCCGAAAGGCGTTGTTATATCGGCCAACCAAACTGCGGGTTTGTTTTATGGTATGCAGACTTTGTTACAACTTTTACCGAAAGAAATTGAAAGTAAGTCAGTTGCCAAAGCTACGTGGGCGATTCCTGCCGCAAAAATTACTGATTATCCCCGCTTTGGCTGGAGAGGAATTATGCTTGATGTGAGCCGCAATTTCTTCACAACGGCTGAGGTGAAAAAATACATTGATGATATCGCTCGCTTGAAATACAATACTTTTCATTGGCACTTAACCGATGATGAAGGTTGGAGAATCGAGATAAAATCTTTGCCCAAACTAACCGAAGTAGGAGCGTGGAGAGTTCCAAGATCAGGACATTTCGGCGACCGTGAACCTGCAAAAGTAGGGGAGAAAGCAACAGTTGGTGGTTTTTACACCCAAGAAGACATCAAGGAAATTGTAAAATATGCCCAAGAACGTAATGTAACGATTGTTCCCGAAATTGATGTTCCCGGTCACAGCATGGCAGCAATTGCGGCATATCCAGAATTGAGTACCAAAAAAGACCCAAATACTTTCGTAAATCCAGGGGCAAATATTGCTGATTGGTACGGAAATGGCACTTTCAAGATGCGTTATGAAAATGCGATAAATCCTTCAGACGAAAAAGTGTATGAGTTTTTGGATAAAGTAATGACCGAAGTTGCAGCACTTTTCCCGAATCAATATATTCATGTGGGTGGCGACGAATGTTACAAAGGTTTTTGGGCCGCCGATGCGGGTTGTCAGGCTTTGATGAAAAAATTGGGTATTCGTCACGTAGAAGACCTTCAAGGCTATTTTATGAATCGTTTGGAGAAAATTTTAGCAGCAAAAGGTAAAAAACTCATCGGTTGGGACGAGATTTTGGAAGGTGGAATTTCGCCAAATGCAACTGTAATGAGTTGGAGAGGAGTGAAGGGAGGAATTGAAGCGGCACACCTTGGACATGAGGTAGTAATGACACCAACTACTTTTACTTATATTGATTATAACCAAGGCGAAAACACTATCGACCCACCGATTTATGCAGGTTTGCGAGTAAGTAAATCGTATAGCTTTGAGCCAGTGCCTGACGGAGTTGATGCCAAATATATTTTGGGTGGACAAGGAAATCTTTGGAGTGAACAAACACCAACTTTACGCCATGCTGAATATATGACTTACCCACGTGCATGGGCATTGTCGGAGGTTTATTGGTCACAAAAATCGGCTAAAAACTGGGATAATTTCAGCAAACGCATGGAAGCTCATTTCGACCGTGCCGAAGTTGCAGAGCTCGGTTTTTCAAAAGCTGTTTATGATGCGATTATCACAACAAGTTACAAAAATGGTAAATTAATGCTCGAATTGGGCAGTGAGATATCAGATTTAGATATTTTCTTTTCGATTGACGATTCGATGCCGGATAAATTTTCGTTAAAATATTCACAACAAGTAGCATTACCCGATGGTCTTATTACACTCCGAGTGATTACTTATCGTGCAGGAAAACCAATCGGTCATTTGATAACATTGAAGCGTGCCGAGTTGGAACTTAGAGCTGGGGGGTAATATAAATTTACCAGTGCTGTGTTTATTTACAGCACTGGTAAATTTATATTACGTAAAAATTCGACGGCCGATTTGATGTCAGTATGCAATAATCGGTCGTTTTCATTAAAGGTAACCTTTAGTCTAAATTTTTCAGAGACTTCTTCTATAATTTCTGAGCTTTTGAGCGGTCTCCTAAAGACCAATGCCTGTGTCGCGGTAAGTAATTCTATTGCTAAAATTCGTTCCACATTAATCAGCACTTTCAAACTTTTGGTGGCGGCATTTGCTCCCATACTTACGTGATCTTCTTGGCCATTCGAGGAAACTATCGAATCAATGCAAGCTGGTGTGCAGAGTTGTTTGTTTTCGCTCACGATTCCTGCGGCTGTGTATTGCGGAATCATCAAACCCGAATTTAAACCTGAGTTTTTAACTAAAAACAAAGGTAAACCACGTTGTCCTGATAATAATTGATAGGTGCGTCGCTCAGAGATACTGCCTATTTCTGCCATTGCCATGCTCATCAAATCAAATGCGATTGCTAAAGGTTGGCCGTGAAAATTTCCACCTGAAAGAATCAAGTCTTCCTCGGGGAAAATAGTAGGGTTGTCAGTCACGGCATTGATTTCTTGCAAGAAAGTTTTACTCACAAAATCAATTGAATCTTTACTTGCTCCGTGTACTTGTGGAATACAACGAAACGAATACGGGTCTTGGACTTGATTTTTTGTTTGGTTGATTATTTGGCTGTTAGTCAGATGCTTACAAATAATTTTGGCGGTTTCTACTTGTCCTTTATGCGGACGAATCTCATGAATTTTTGGGTGAAAAGGTTGTAATGAAGCATCAAAGGCATCAATCGAAATAGCAGCAATCAAATCAGCTAGTTTGAGGAGTTTTTGGGCTTTCAGCAGACCATAAATCCCGTATGCGGCCATAAATTGCGTGCCATTGATGAGAGCAATTCCTTCTTTGCTTTGTAGTTCAATAGGTTGCCAGCCAAATTGGTCTAAGACTTCTTTTGCTACCCTTTTTTTCCCATTAAAATTTACTTCTCCTAAACCAATCAACGGCAAAGCCAAATGTGATAGTGGAGATAGGTCGCCCGAAGCACCGAGAGAACCTTGTGTATAAACAACTGGTGTAATATTGTAATTATAAAAATCAATTAATCGCTGAACGGTTTGTTCTTGCACGCCCGAATGTCCGTAAGAAAGCGACTGGATTTTTAAGAAAAGCATCCATTTTACAATCTCATGCTGAACTTCATCGCCAATTCCACAAGCGTGTGATTGTAATAAATTATATTGTAGTTGAGCAATTTGAGTTTTGTCAATCGCTACATTTTGTAAGAAACCAAAGCCCGTATTTATGCCATAAAAAAGGCAATCACTGCTGTTGAGTTTTTGGTCGAGAAAATCTCGGCAACTATTGATTCGGTGGCGAGTTGTTTCCGAAAGAGTAAGGTCTAGTGTATGTGTTGATATTTGCAGTAAATTATCAATATCCAGCCAATCTTGGTTAATAAATTGTGTGCTTTTGTTAATGATTGTATTTATCATTGTTGAACCTTATTTTTTTACAAAATTCGGCCTACTATTTAATAATTAAAAATAGTATTTTTGTTAATAATTAATCAATTAAAATGATTAATTGAGATATTTTACATCCTGGAAGGATTTTAAAATTTCCCCTCCCTTTTTCAAGGAGGGATGGTTAAATTTTGACGAAGTCGAATTTTGACAGGGACGCCCAGACGGGGTGGTTTGTTCCCAATAAGCCTATTTGGTTAGTAACCACTCCGTCCGACTTCGTTAGGAGGACACCCCTCCTTGAAAATAAGGAGGGGAAATTAACTCTCAAAAAAGAATGTAATAAAACATTTTAATCGCACCCATTGGCATTGTATTTTATTTTAGGTATTTATCTTTATACAACCAACAACATCAAACTTAAGAAATGACAAGAATAGCAAAGACTATCAATAAAAAGCCGGACGTAGTGCTTATTGGGGCAGGAATCATGAGTGCCACGCTCGGAATCATGCTTAAAGAGTTTCAGCCCGACCTCACGATTGAGGTTTTTGAGCGTTTAGATTTTGCGGCGGGCGAAAGTTCGGATGCGTGGAATAATGCAGGAACGGGGCATTCGGCACTTTGTGAATTAAATTATACACCCGAACTTGAAGACGGTTCGATTGATTGCAAAAAAGCCATTATGATTGATGAAGCCTTTGAGACTTCTCGTCAGTTTTGGGCTTTTTTAGTCGAGAAAAACATCGTTCAATTACCTCAAAGTTTTATTCGTAGTATTCCGCACATGAGTTTTGTGTGGGGCGAAGAAAACATCACTTACCTCAGAAAACGTCATGCAGCTTTAACTAAATACCATCCTTTTAAGGGCATGCAATATTCTGAAAGTCATGCACAATTGAAAGAATGGATACCGATTGTGATGGAAGACCGTAACCCCAATCAGCATATAGCTGCCACAAAAATGGATATCGGAACTGATGTCAATTTTGGAGCTTTAACTCGTATTTTGCTCGAATATTTAGATGGATTAATTGGTGTAAATATTCATTTGCACCACGAAGTAGAAGACATTGGCCGAGAAGATGATAAGAAAAAATGGACGATTGGGGTAAAAAACTTAGATACTATTGAAGAAATAGAGGTTAAAGCCAAATTTGTGTTTATAGGGGCGGGAGGAGGCTCATTGCATTTGCTCGAAAAGGCCGATATTCCTGAAGGTAAAGGTTTTGGCGGTTTTCCTGTGAGTGGACAATGGTTGAAGTGTATTAACCCCGAAGTCATCAATGCTCATCATGCCAAAGTGTATGGTAAGGCTTCGGTTGGAGCTCCACCAATGTCAGTTCCTCACCTTGATTCACGCATGATTGATGGTGAAAAAGCTTTACTTTTTGGCCCTTATGCAGGTTTTTCTACGAAATTCTTGAAAAATGGCTCTTATTTCGATTTACCGGCTTCAATCAAATGGACGAATCTGATTCCGATGATTTCGGCTGGTCTGGATAATATACCACTCACAAAATATCTAATTCATGAAGTCATGCAATCTGAAGAGGAAAAACTGGAAGCCCTCAGAAATTTTATGCCAACCGCCAAAATGAAAGATTGGGAATTAGAAATTGCAGGGCAACGGGTACAGGTTATCAAAAAAGATGACGAACATGGTGGCGTTTTGGAGTTTGGAACAGAAGTGGTCAGTGCCGCTGATGGCTCATTAGCTGTTCTATTGGGTGCTTCGCCTGGGGCCTCGACCTCGGTTTCTATTATGTTGAATGTAATAAAAAAGTGTTTTCCTATACAAATGCAGTCGGAAGATTGGCAGCAGAAGCTTAGACAAATGATTCCGTCATATGGCCGCCAGTTGATTGAAAATCCAGCTTTATGCGATGAAGTGAGAGCATGGACAAGTAAGGTTTTACAATTAGAAAATAAATAGAAAATGGCAACACAATACGGCAAAACTTGGTGGGGACAGCAGTGGCTCAATTCTCTTTCAAAAATTGATAATAGCAATCGCCTTCCTCGGGGCAAAACTTATGCCAATAATGGTGCAGTAAAAAATATTGAAATCGAAACTAATGCCATTTCTGCACAAGTACAAGGGTCAGCCTCTCGACCTTATAAAGTGATGGTCAGCGTACCGATTTTTACAAGTAGTCAAAAACAAGCACTTTTAGAAGCAATTTTGGGAAATCCGACATTACTCGCTAAATTATTGAACCGTGAATTACCGCAAGAATTAAATAAGTTTGCAGAGGAAAAGAATATTCCGCTTTTCCCAAAATCTTGGCGAGATTTTCCGATGAAGTGTTCTTGTCCCGATTCAGCCGTGCCTTGTAAACATTTGGCAGCAGTCATTTATATCATCGCCAAGGAAATTGATAAAAACCCATTTTTGGTTTTTCAGCTACATGATTTTGATGTCTTGGGCGAAGTCAGTAGCCGTTATTCTGTTGGTAAAAAATCAGGTATTCGAGTAAATGCGTTTGCAGATTTTTTTGAAGAAAAGTTTACAGAAATAGCTAAAATAAAAGATGATATTTTTGATGATATTGATTTCTCGTATATCGAACCAATGTCTGACAAACTATTGAAAATTATTCAGGGAAGCCCGATTTTTGCAGAGAAAGATTTTAAGAAAAACCTCGAAAAGGCTCATAAATTATTGTCAAAAGGGCTTTTAAAATGGAAACTTGAAGAAAAAAAAGTAATTATTGAAGACTTAGTTTTGGGGGATAATTTGGAAATATTTGTTTCGGAATCTGCTAAAATTGCTGAGTTTAGGTTTGTTTCAACCGATGAAGAAGTACGGGATTATAAGAAAGTTACGCTTGAAAAATTATTAAACTCAGTTTATTTGAGCGACGAAAAATATTTTGACCGAATGTCGGATGCTTTCCGAATTTTGAAGATTTCGCATCAATTTTGTTTGAAATTACTTGAAAATGGAGCAATTATACCTCAATTATTAAAAAACACTGGCGATGATTATTTTATCAGATGGCTTCCTGCTATCAATAATGCTGAAATAGAAGATATTCTTACCACATTTTCACAAGCCATTCCAGCAAATTTAATAATAGAAGATATTCTTACCACATTTTCACAAGCCATTCCAGCAAATTTAATACAATTTCAGACTAAGAAAAAAACGCTTTATCAAACACCTAGTGAACAAATACTAACGCTTTGTTCGCTTATGCTGAATGAGTATGTAAGTCTGTTTACGATTCAGATGGGCGATTTTTATCGTGGTAAGGTTTCCTACGAAATGTGGGACGAATTTTTCTTTCAACAAGTTCCATACGAATTTAAAGGTTTTCGAGAGAAAGAAACGCCAATTGGCATTCAGACATGGCTGAACAATTATTATATTACTCAAAAAGATTTTGTGCCAATATTGAGAATTGAAGAAAACCCAGAACGAGGCGATTTTGTGCTTGATGTTTTGGTGCAAAATCGACTCGAACAACAGAAAGAGCCAATTGAGTTTCAGCAAATTTTGCAAGAGAAACTCTACGAAAATATACGTTTTGAGGTGCTACAGGATTTGCTTTTACTATCAAATCATTTTTCTGCCTTAGATAAATATTTACAAATGCAAGGCAGCCAAAAAATGAAATTTGATGGTGAGGAGTTTGTGGGAGTTTTACTTGAAATAATACCTACATTACAACTTTTCGGAATTCAGATTCTATTACCAAAATCGCTGAAACATTGGATAAAACCGCAGGTTTCAGGTATAATAAAATCAAATAAAGCCTCTGATGGAGGAGGTTTTCTGCACCTTGATGATATGCTTTCTTTCAATTGGCAAATTGCTGTTGGCGAAGATTTAATGTCATGGAATGAGTTTGAGCGTCTTATCAAGGGCATGAAAGGTTTGGTCAAAATTAAAGACCAATATATGTTGATTGAACAAGATGAACTTGAAAAACTCAAAAAACGTCTTGAAAATCCACCGAAATTGGCTGGTACAGATTTACTGAAAATGGCTCTTGCCGAAGAATATCAAGGCTCAAAAATCGGGCTTTCAGAAGATGTTCTTGTATTATTAAAAGATTTAACGAGTCCAGGTAAAGTAAAACTTCCCGAAAATCTTCATGCCAAACTCCGCCCGTACCAATTACGTGGCTATGAATGGATGGTAAAAAATACCAAACTGGGCTTTGGCAGTTTGATTGCTGATGATATGGGTTTGGGCAAAACTTTACAAGTAATTACACTTTTATTGAAATTTAAACATGCCAAACTCCGTCCGTACCAATTAGGTGGCTATGAATGGATGGTAAAAAATACCAAACTGAGCTTTGGCAGTTTGATTGCTGATGATATGGGTTTGGGCAAAACTTTACAAGTAATTACACTTTTATTGAAATTTAAACAAGAAGGAGCTTTTGTCAAAAATAAGGCATTGATAGTTGTTCCGACAACACTTTTGACGAATTGGCAGAAAGAAATCAATCGTTTTGCTCCTGATTTAACCTTCCAGATTTATCATGGAACAAAACGAAAGCTGGAAATTAAAGACACTGAAAATCCTATTGATTTAGTAATAACTACTTATGGAACGGTGCGAAGCGATGCCGATGTTTTCAAGAAAACAAACTGGTATTGTGTAGCAATTGACGAAGCTCAAAACATTAAAAACCCTGATACTGAGCAAACAAAGGCTATAAAAAATCTCAAATCTGACATTAAAATTGCGATGAGCGGTACGCCTGTAGAAAATCGTTTGAGTGAATTTTGGAGTATTCTTGATTTTACAAACAAAGGCTATTTAGGTAATTTGAGTAAATTTACAAACGAATTCACAAAACCGATTCAGTTAGAACATAATCAAGAACAACTCCAAATTTTTAAGAAAATAACTGCACCATTTCTGCTCAGAAGAGTAAAGTCCGACAAAAGCATTATCAGTGATTTACCTGATAAAATAGAGAATAACCATTATACAAATCTTAGCAAAGAACAAGCTGCTTTGTATGAAGGTGTAGTTCAAAAGAGTCTGAAAGATATTGAAGAAAATGAAGGTATCGCCCGTAAAGGATTGGTGCTGAAATTAATGACAGCCTTGAAACAAATTGGCAACCATCCGTATCAATATTTGAATAAAGGAAAAAAAGTATTAGAAGAATCGGGGAAAGCTCAAATGTTGATAGAACTCTTAGAAAATATTCAAGAAGCTAATGAAAAAGTGCTGATTTTTACACAATATCGTGAAATGGGTAAACTTTTGGTTGAGTTTATTAAGGATAAATTTTGGGTTGATCCGCTATTTCTGCATGGTGGAATCGACCGTAAACAAAGAGATTTATTGGTGGAAAGATTTCAGAAAAACCGAGCAGATTCTATCTTTATTTTATCATTGAAAGCAGGTGGGACTGGACTAAATCTGACACAGGGAAACCATGTTATTCACTTTGATTTGTGGTGGAATCCTGCCGTAGAAAACCAAGCAACCGACCGAGCCTTTAGAATTGGACAAACCAAAAATGTAATGGTTTATCGCCTAATAAATCAAGGAACGATGGAAGAAAAAATTGATGCTATGATACGTTCCAAAAAAGATTTGGCCGATATGAGTATCACTACTGGCGAAAATTGGCTCGGAGATTTATCAAATGAAGATTTGAAAAACTTGGTTCGGTTGACTAAAATGTAATATTAAAATGGAACTTCGACAACTTCGTTATTTTCTTATGCTTGCCCATGAGTTGCATTTCAGACGTGCAGCAGATAAGCTTTTTATTGTTCAGCCCGCACTAACGAAGCAAATCCAAGATTTGGAGGCAGAATTAGGCGTGATACTTTTTGATAGAAACAAACGAAATGTAAAACTTTCGGTTGCAGGTGAGTATTTCAATACAGAAATAACTAAGCTTTTTGAGCAGTTAGAAAAGTCGAAAAACGAGATTAAGCAAATAGAAATAGGGCAAAAAGGCGAACTAAAAATTGGTTATGTTGGGTCATGCATTCATACTTTTTTGCCTAAATTACTTGGCGATTTACACGATAAATATTCCGAAATTCATACCTATTTATCAGAAATGACTTCGGCCTCACAATTTTTGGCGGTTCAGAAAGGTGAGTTGGATATTGCTTTTCTTCGAAATCCACCACCCAATAAGCGTTTTAAACAACGAATCGTTTTTCAAGAAAATTTTGCTTTGGTTTTGCCCAAAAACCATTGGCTTGATGCATCGAATTTTCAATCATTAACACAAGTTGCCAACGAGAAGTTTATCCTTCCAACCAAAACCGATGGTGAGATTTACCATAACTTACAATGGAGTATTTGTGAAGATGCTGGCTTTTCTCCGAAAATATCGCATGAAACAGTACACGGCTATACAACCCTAAAATTAGTCGAAAATAATCTGGGGATTTCGCTCATTCCTATTTCGTTTGAGCGAGTAACCAACACCGCCGTTAAATTTATAGAACTTCGAGATATTCCACAAAAAGCTGAAATAACTGCCTTATGGAATCTACAAAATACTAATCCGAGTTTGAGGCGGTTTATGGAGATTGTCTAAAACTATTTGTTGATAAATATTTGCGTAAAAAACAAATAACCATCCGCCCGACGCACGATACCCACACCCGTAAGCGTAAATTTGCCTTCGATATTTTTTCATTTTTTCGATGCCCAGGGCTTTTAATCCAACGATTGACTACTTCTTGTGCCAAAAATTTTCCGTAGGCAACATTCTCTGCAATGGCGTTTGATAGCTCAATTTGCCTCATCAGTCTATCTGCTCGACCATCAAAGCCATCGTGGCCAAAAGCCACCCTGCCGTCACTCATATTTTTGCAGTGTTTCGATGCCTCCGCCGTAATAAGTGGCATCATTTTGAGCGGTACTAAATCGATTGTTGGAGTTTAGCCTCACCGCTGATTTGCTCGGTAGTTTGCGAATGTGCTTGAAGAGAAAAAAAAACTAAAAAGGCAAAAATGAAACGATTTTTCATCATAAAAATTAACAGTACGTTTATCCTAACGTAATTGCTAGGGTTTGGTATTGTGTGATTAGAACTTTAAAAATGAAATAGCCTTTTATTTATGCCTAAACCAGCAGTCCGTTCGGAGATCTTGATATTCTTTAAACACAGTATTGATGGGGGAGCCATGAAAAAATCTATTATTAAATGTTGTTCGAATTAAATAATTAAAGGCTCCCATATCACCAGTATATGCCGTTTGATTATCATAATTATGTTGTCGGTGTATAGAGGACAACCTTCCGATAAATTCACGCATTACCGTAATATTACCGCCAACTATTCCACAGTTTAAAAGAGTTTCATTACCAAAAGATTCCTCAAATTGTGCATAATCTCTGATTTTACTTCGTAAATGCTCAGAATGAGCCTGCATCCATTCGTTGTGGAGTGCTTTAGGTTCATCTCCACAAAAAATTGCCGAAGTATTTTGAAGATAAAATGGCTGCAAAAAAGGGTTTTGAACGACTACAACATCCGAAATATCAGTTAAAAATATATTATCAATCGTATCGAAGTGATTTTGAAGATATTCGTCATAAACCAAATACCGATAAATATTTGGATTGAATCTACTATCGTATGCAATTTTCACAAAACTTATGTGTTCGTTTTGATATTTAAGACAAGTTGCTTCGGAAAAATTATTGTGAAAAATAACACCATCGAGTTTTAAACCTATGACCGAATTTGCCCAAGCTTTTACCAGAGAATAATCATCATTAGGTAAAGTATAACTTCGATTAACATCATAAATGCCAGTAATATGGCACGCCATGACTACGTTTTTATGAGTTGGGAAAGTGGACATACGAATTTTTATTGGTGAAGTTAGTAAAGGTAGCATTTTTGATTTTCGAACAGGTACTATTCGGTATATTGCGATAGTAAATGTAGGTACGTAAATTTACTTTCTTTACCTCATATTTTTGTGATGCACTTTCATAAAATTGAGCATCAGCAGCATATTTTTTCTGAAACTTTAGGTTCATAAAAACATCTTTTTTCCCAAACAAAGTAGCAAATAAGATACAATCGTCAACGTGAATAAGCTGATTTTGGTCATACTTATCAGGTACAAAAAAATCATCTAAACTATCTACAATGGTTTCGGTTGTAGAGGCAATCAAATCCAATGATTCTATAGCAATTAGGCAAGAAGATAAATGATTGGGTTTATACTCGTCGTCAGCATCCAAAATAGTGATATATTCACCAGTACTATTCAAAATACCTCGATTAATCGACTCGGACTGTCCACAATTAGCATGGCGTAGGTAGCTAATTTTAATTTCGTTTTGAATTACGTAATTTAATAGTTGATTTTGGGTTCCATTCTGACTACCGTCATCAATGACAATCATTTCAAAATCTTGAAAATCTTGATTTAATACAGAATCAATCGCACGTTTAACTAGAGAAAAATCAGTATCATATACTGCCATCAGTACAGATATTTTGGGCATATTTGCTAATATAGAAAGTCTTGCTACAATATAGTGACCACAAAGCTAAGGCATAATTAGAAATAAAAAGTTATGTCAATATTATATTTGAAAAAATGAATGCTTTTAATCTGCTTTTTTCTAAAATTATGCTGAAGTCTATAGAATGCTGAATTGATTCTTAAATTTTCTTAATAATATTCTTTCGCCTAATTGAGATATAATAAAATTATTACTTATTTTTATGGTTAAAAGTTTGGTGACTGAAATACTGCCATTTATTGGCTTTAAGCCACAAACTTTACTCAACCTTCAATTTATAAAACTATAATGCGTAAAACTTTTTTATTACTGAGTTTTGTGCTGCTTGTTGCGTTTGGGCATCAGGCAACTGCACAAACTAAAAAACAGCCGTTAATTGTCTTCGTCACTGGCGACCATGAGTATAGTGGCGAATTTACTCTTCCATTAATCGCTGCCGAGATTGAAAAAAACTACGGTTTCCGAACCAAAGTCTTAAAGGCCTACCCTAACCAAAATGCTGAAAAAGACATTCCAGGTTTGGAGGCTTTGCAAGAAGCTGATTTGGCAGTTTTTTACCTCCGTTGGCGACAATTACCGCCTGAGCAACTCGAATACATTGATAAATATCTTAAATCTGGAAAGCCAGTCATGGGTTTCCGAACAACAACTCACGCTTTCAATTTTCCGAAAGGTGATGCATCTGTACGTTGGAATGCATTTGGCGAATTTGCACTTAATGCTCCTCCGGGCTGGGGTGGAAAAGCAGCTCATACGCATTATGGACACGAAAGTAGCACGGATGTTTCGATCATTGAAGCGGGTAAAAACCACCCGATTCTGACTGGCGTTGCTCCAAGTTTCCATGTGCGTTCATGGTTATATCGGGCGTTGCTCCAAGTTTCCATGTGCGTTCATGGTTATATCGGGTTCTGCCCGATTATCCCACCAAAGGGTCAGAATGGTTGTTGATGGGAAAGTCAGTTAACCCTGATAAAGCCGCCATCGAAAATCCCGTTGCATGGACAGGCACAAATTCGTTTGGTGCGAAAGTTTTCACTACCACAATGGGACATCCCGAAGATTTTCAAGTAGAAGCTTTCCAACGCCTTGTTATTAATGCAATTCATTGGGAATTGGGCAAAAAAGTACCTAAAAATTGGAAAGGAAAAATAGATATTAATGTACCATATCGTGGCATGGTGAAATAGCTTCGACAACGTTCAGCTATCGTACCTCTGTCACGGTGGGTGAGCATAGCCGAACCCAGCCCCAACCTTAACTCAAGAACATGAAAATCAACATCAAAATATTACTCACATTATTCGTACTGACAGTTTTTCTGGTCAGTTCGTTTTTACCTGCTCCGCTTGATATTATCAAAGTAGAAAAAGGAAGCCATATTTCACTTATCGGTGGAAATCTTGGTTCACGTATGATAAACTACGACCATTTCGAGACTGAAATGCACTTGCGTTACCCCGAAAATTCGCTCGTTATTCGCAATATGTGTGATGGTGGCGACACCCCAGGTTTTCGTCCGCACGCCAGTCGAAATCTGCCATGGGCATTTGCAGGAGCAGAAAAATTTCAAACCGAATACGCCAAAAACTCAGGCAGCGAAGGTCACTTTGATTATCCCGACCAATGGCTAACTCGTCTTAAAACTGATGTAATTATTGCATTTTTTGGTTATAGCGAATCATTTCAAGGCAAAGCAGGTTTGGCAAATTTCAAAGCTGAATTGGATGCTTTTATTAAATATACTTTAAGTCAAAAATACAATGGAGTTGCCGCCCCAAAGTTGGCTATTGTTTCGCCCATCGCTTTTGAAGATTTATCAACAAAATATGATTTACCAAATGGTGTAAAAGAAAATGAAAACCTTTTGCTTTACACCAATGTCATGCGTGAAGTTTCAATAGCAAACAAAGTGTTGTTTGTCGATGCTTTTACACCTTCAAAAGCGTGGTATGCCAGTATCGCCGAGCCATTGACGATTGATGGCTCACAATTAAACGATGAAGGTTATAAAAAGCTCGGTCTTTTACTTTCTGACAAAATTTTTGGTAAAACTTCTGCCAAAGCTGAGACAAATCGAGCATTCATTCATTCTGCTGTAATGGAAAAAAACTGGATGTGGCATAACGACTACAAAATTCCGAATGGAGTTCATGCTTACGGTCGTCGATACAATCCTTTTGGGCCAGAAAATTACCCTGCTGAAATCGAAAAGATTCGTCAAATGACCGATATTCGTGATAATGCCATTTGGTTAATGGCTGCAAAAGGCGAAAAAATGGACGTTGCGGCTGCTGATAAAAACACGCGAAGTCTGCCAACGGTAACAACTAATTTTAATCCAGAAAAAAATGGTAGCCTCGAATATTTGTATGGACAAGATGCACTCGATAAGCTAAAAGTGCCTGCGGGCTATAAAATTGAGCTTTTTGCTTCCGAAAAAGAATTTATTGACTTGGCAAATCCAGTACAAATGTCGTTCGATAATAAAGGGCGTTTGTGGGTTGCTACGATGCCGAGTTATCCGCATTATAAACCCGGTGATGCCAAACCAAATGATAAAATTTTGATTTTGGAAGATACCAATAATGATGGCAAGGCCGACAAACAAACCGTTTTTGTTGAAGGTTTGCATTTGCCTTTAGGTTTTGAAATTGCTCCCGAAGGCGTATATGTTTCGCAAGGAACAAACCTTAAACTTTTCACCGATACCAATGGCGATGACAAAGCCGATAAAGTAGAAATATTGCTCAGTGGCTTCGATGACCACGATACGCATCATAATAATAGTGCATTTTGTGCCGACCCATCAGGTGCGATTTATGGCGGTGAAGGTGTTTTCTTGCATACAAACGTCGAAACTCCTTACGGAACTGTGCGGGCTACTAATGGCGGATTTTATAGATATTCTCCGCAATTGCACAAGCTCGAACGCACCGCTCAGTTATCAATTCCAAACCCTTGGGGAATTGCCTTTGATGATTGGGGACAACCATTTTTTGCCGAAACTTCAAGCCCCGATGTACGTTGGATGATGCCCGGAACCGTACTTCCACGTTATGGTGAAGCTACGCACAAAGGTTTTCAATTGATAGAAAAAGACCACATGGTTCGTCCAACTTCAGGACTTGAATTTTTGTGGAGTCGCCACTTCCCCGATGAAGTTCAAGGCGATATGCTTATCAATAATACCATTGGATTTTTGGGTACAAAACAACATTCGATAAAAGATGATGGCACTGGTTATAAAACCAAACACCGTCAAGATTTAATAGTGAGCGAGGACCGAAATTTTCGCCCAGTTGATATGGAAATTGCTCCCGATGGTTCATTATATGTCATAGATTGGCATAATATTCTAATCGGACATATGCAGCACAATGCTCGTGATCCATTACGTGACCACGTACATGGACGTGTGTATCGAGTTACTTACCCGTCACGACCACTGATAACTCCGGCAAAGATTGACGGTGCAAGTATAGAAACTTTGCTCGATAATTTAAAATTGCCCGAATATCGTACTCGTTACCGCACACGCAGAGAATTACGAGGAAGAAATGCCGCCGATGTTTTACCGAAAATTACAAAATGGGTTGCTAGTTTAGACAAAAATGACCCTCGCTACGAACATAATATGTTGGAGGCT
>Ga0209189_1001589_pt1 | contig 16901 bp, 1 predicted proteins | sample C_130820_EF_Meta_FD_187308 | JGI IMG/M metagenome (GOLD analysis project Ga0209189, IMG submission 187308) | Freshwater microbial communities from Lake Croche, Canada to study carbon cycling - C_130820_EF_MetaG (SPAdes) (version 3) | ecosystem: Environmental > Aquatic > Freshwater > Lake | place... | reverse complement strand
GGCCGCCGCCGACTACGAGGTCAAGTCCTCCTACGCCTTCACCGTCGTCGCCACCAACTCGGCCGTGCCGGCACTCTCCGCCGAGCAGGCCGTCGTCGTCGCCGTCACCGACGTCAACGAGGCTCCGACGAGCATCGCACTGACGAATCTGGTCGCGAGCCTGTCCGAGAGCACGAGCACCGCCTCGCGGATCAAGGTGGCCGACATCGTCGTCACGGACGACGCGCTCGGCACCAACGCCGTCACGCTCTCCGGCCCTGACGCGGCGAGCTTCGAGGTCGTCGGCGCCGCGCTCTACCTCAAGGCCGGAGTCGCGCTGAGCTTCGCGGTGAAGTCCTCGTATGCCGTCACGGTGAGCGTGGCCGATGCGTCGCTGTCCGCGAGCCAGCCGGTGTCGACCGGCTTCACGCTCGCGATCACGGCCGCGGATGCGGCCGCCCCGGTGCTCGCGGCGCTCGCGTTGGTGAGCGACACGGGCATCTCGGCGACCGACCGGATCACGAGCACGGCGGCGATCCAGGGCTCCGCGACCGATCCGTCAGGCGTCACCAAGCTCCTCGCCGTGCTCGACTCATCGGGCCCGTCACCGTCATACGTCGACGTCTCCGCCGCGCTCGCAGCCGGCGGCGCCTTCGTGATCACGTCGGCGCAGCTCGACGCGCTGGCGGGCGGAACGCTCCGCGATGGCGTGCATACGCTCTCCGTCGTGGCGCAAAACGCCTCGGGCATCCGCTCCACCCCGGCGTCGATCACCTTCACGCTCGACACCACGGCGCCGTCGTCCGCGACGCTGCGGATCGCCGCCGCCGACGCGCTCGACCCGCAGGGCATGCAGACGGCCGCCGCGAAGGTGGTGCTGACGGGCATGGCGGATCCGGGGGCGCGGGTTCTCGTCAACGGCCGCGCCGCGCTCGCGGGGCCGACCGGAGCCTTCCAACTCCCCGACGTCTCCCTGTCGCCCGGCGACAACGCGTTCGCGGTGATCGTCACCGACGCCGCCGGCAACGCGGCCCCCTCATCGCTCTCCTTCACGCTCGCGCGGCTGGTTCAGGCGCAGTCCGACGCCGTGCTCGCCTGGAACTCCGTCGCGCTCCATGCGATCCAGTCGGACGTCACCGACCCGCCGGTGGCGACCCGCACGCTGGCGATGGTGAGCATCGCCCAGTTCGACACGCTGGCAGCGATCAGCGGAACGCCCGCGTTCCTCGTCCAGCAGCCGACGGCCGGGCCCACCGACCCGCAGGCGGCGGTCGCCTACGCCGCCCATCGGCTCCTCTCGACGATCTACCCCGCCCAGCGCGCGGCCCTCGACGCCGCGCTGACGCAGTCCCTGCAAAACGCGCCGGCGGGCGTCACCAGGGACAACGCACGCGCCCTCGGCGTCGCCGTGGCCGACAAGGTGCTGCTCGTGCGCTCGCGGGACGGGGCCACGGCGTTCAGCGACTACTCTGGCAGCAACGTCGTGGGCAAGTGGCAGAAGACGGGCCCGATGTTCGACGTGCCCGACGAGCCCTACTGGAAAAACGTGACCCCCTTCGCGCTCTCGTCGTCCGATCAGTTCCGGCCGGCCCCGCCGCCGGCGCTGACGTCGTCCGAGTATGCCGCCGCCGTGAACGAGGCCCGGGATCTCGGCAGCGCCACGAGCGCGACCCGCACCGCCGGTCAGACGCAACAGGCACTCTTCTGGTCCGACGGCAAGGGAAGCTACACGCCCCCCGGGCACTGGAACGAGATCGCCGTCACGGTGGCGCAGGCCCAGGGCAACAGCCTCCTGGCCAACGCCCGGCTCTTCGCCCAGTTGAACGTCGCCCTCGCCGACGCGGCGATCGCCTGCTGGGATGCGAAATACACCTACGAGCTGTGGCGACCGGAGACGGCGATCCAGCAGGCCGCCGCCGACGGCAATGACGCCACCTCGGCCGACGCCGCGTGGCGACCGCTCCTCATCTCGCCGGCGCATCCGGAGTATGTCTCGGGCCACTCGACCTTCAGCGCCGCCGCCGCCCGCGTGCTCGCCAGCACGTTCGGCGACGGGGTCTCGTTCGACACGACGAGCCCGACCCTGCCCGCCGCGACGCTGCACTACTCGAGCTTCAGCCAGGCGGCCGCCGATGCCGGCCGCAGTCGCATCTACGGCGGCATCCACTTCCAGTTCTCGAACCAGGCGGGCGCCACGCTCGGCGGCAGCGTCGCCGACGCCGTCCTCGCGAAGTTCGCCGCCGGCAGCGACACGTCGGCGCCGTCCGTGGCGCTGACGCCGGTGGCGCCGGCCACGGCCGTCGTGCCGGTGATCTCCGGCCAGGTGCTCGACAACGTCGGCGTGGTCGCCGCGTCGTTCGCCGTCGACGGCGGGGCGCGCCGCCCGCTCGTCCTCGCGGCCGACGGCGGCTTCACGATCTCGCCCGCCGACGTCGGCACGCTCGCCGACGGCGGCCACACCGTCACGATCTACGGTCGCGACGCCGCCGGCAACGAGGGCACGGGCCGGGCCGTCTCGTTCCTGCTCGACACGCGCCTGCCCGCCGTCACGCTCGCGAGCCTCGCCGACGGCGACACGCTCTCGGCCTCGAGCCGGCTCACGGGCACGGCCGACGGCAGCGGCTCCGCGATCGTGCTCCTGTCATGGGCGATCGACGGCGGCACCACGCGCAGTCTCGCCTTCGACCGCGGCACCGGCGCGTTCGATGCGCCGCTGCCCTACGGCAATCTCGCGGTGGGCGGGCACACGCTCGTGCTGACGGTCCGCGACGCGGCGGGCAATCAGGCCGTGCTGTCCCGCACCGTCAAGGTCGACGCGCTCGCGCCATTCACGATCCAGTCGATCTCGCCGACGGAGGGCGCCGCCGACGTGGGCGTCACGCAGCGGCCCCAGGTCGTGTTCAGCCGGGCCATCAACCGGTCCACGCTCGCCGCCGACAGCTTCTTCGCGACCGACGCCGCCGGCACGCGGCTCCCGATGACGATCGTGGCCGCCGACGACGGCACCTTCGCGTTCCTCATCCCCACCGCACCGATGCCCGGTGGCACCCGCGTGACCGTCACCGTGGACGGGTCGAAGATCAGGGCCGCCGTGGACGGTTCGTTCCTCGACGCCGACGGCGACGGCGCGGCCGGCGGGCTGCGCACGGCGACGTTCACGACGGTGAGCACGGCGGTCGTCGCCGGCACGAGGCTCGTCGGCAAGGTCGTCGATCCGGGGGCGGACCTCGAGCCGATGACGTTCGACGACATCCGCCGCGGCCCCGACGGGATCATCCACACCGGCGACGACGTCTTCTTGAATCCGATCGTCCACGCGAAGGTGTGGATCATCGGCCGGGAGGACCACTTCGTCTTCACCGACGCCGCCGGCAATTTCTCGCTCGACGACGTCCCCGCCGGCGCCGTCAAGGTGGCGATCGACGGCCGGACGGCGACCAACGCCCCCGACGGCATCTTCTGGCCGGAGATGGTGATGGCGGTGGACCTCGCGCCGGGCGTCACCAACACGATCATGGCGGGCCAGGGCACGACGGAGGAGCGGCTCGCCAATCTCACGAGCGGGCCGGACGGTGGTCCGCGTGTCGAGGTCTACCTGCCGCGGGTGCGCAGCAGCATCCTGCAGACGGTGGCGGCCGACGGCACCACCACGATCAACGTGCCCGATGCGACGGCGGCGCCGGCGCTGACGGAGGAGCAGCGGCAGGCCCTCACGCTCACCGTGAACGCCGGTGCGGCGGTCGACGAGGCCGGAAACGCCGTGCCGAACCCGAGGATCGGGATCTCCACGGTCGCGCCGGAACTCGTCCGCGACATGCTGCCACCGGGCGTCACGCAGCACAGCTTCGACATCACGATCCAGGCCCCGGGCGTGAGCGTGTTCACGACGCCGCTCCAGATCACCTTCCCCAACGTCTTCAACGCGGAGCCGGGAACGAAGCTCTACATCATGAGCTTCGACCACACGACGGGGAAGCTCGTCATCAACGGCACCGGCACCGTCTCCCCCGACGGCAAGACGGTCGTCTCCGATCCCGATTCCGGCATCCGCGCTCCGGGCTGGCACAGCATGCCGCCCCCCGGCCCGCGGGGCCGGAGTGACAAGCCGCGTGGCTGGGGTTCGGGGAGCGGTGGTGGCGGCGGCGGTGGTGGCGGCGGCAACGGAGGCGGCAGCGGAGGCGGCAGCGGAGGCGGCAGCAGCGGCGGGAGCGGCGGCGGCGCTGGCCCCGTGGCGCCTCCTGTCATCATCTGGTGGGGGTATGGCGATCGCATTCCCGCCGTGCCGCAGGATCGCCCCAACCTCAGCTTCGACTTCGGTCCCTCCGGCTCGCCCGTCGGCGCGGGCTACGTTCCCGTGTCCGCCGCGACCGTGCTCGCGGGCTCTTCCCCGCTCGCCTACGGCTGGCAGGGGGGCGGCCGCTCCGACACGTCCGCCGCGTCCGCTTCCGCCGACGCCGTGCTCGCCGACGGCGTGGTGTGCACCGGCGGCACGTTCGCGGTCAACCTGCCCAACGGCACCTACGACGTCGACGTGACCGTGGGCGACGACTCGGCCGCCCGAGACGCGGGCACCTACTGGCTCGAGGGCGTCCGGCTCGGTGCGGTGAGCACCCAGCAGGGCTCCCACTACACGCTCACCCATCGCGTCGAAGTCCGCGACGGCCAGCTGAACCTCGCGCTCGGCACGCCGAACGATCCCGTGACGCTCAACGCGCTCAAGATTTACTGGCGCAGCGACTACATCACGCCCGCCGTGAACGTCGATTTCACCAGCGGTCGGTATCGGATCCTCTTCGAGAACATGGACACCGGGTTCGTGATGCGTGACCAGGTGGAGGTCACGCCCGGCACCCCGCTGTGCATCAACGGCGTCATCCTCGAACAGCACACCCGCTACCGGCAGTACGCCTACCACGTCGAGACGAACACCGTCGCGGTGAGCGAGTTCGTGACGCCCGCCTCGGGTACCGACTTCGACCTGCCCGAGCTCGCCTTCGGCAACCGCATGGCGCCCGACACCGACAGCGACGGGCTCGACGACCTCGCCGAGTTCATCGTCGGCACGAGGCCGGGCCGGTTCGACACCGACGGCGACGGGATCGGCGATCGGGCCGAACTCCAGCAGGGCTTCGACCCACTCGGCGGCGTGTCGCTGCCCACCGGCGTCATCGCGGCCCTCGGGCTTCCCGGCGACAGCCGGGCGGTCGACGTGGCGGCGAGCCCGACCAACGCCGCGGAGATCACGGCCTACGTCGCGACCGGCGCGGCCGGTCTGGCGGTCGTCGACGTCTCGCAGCTCACCGCGCCGAGACTCCTGGCGACGCTCGACCTGCCCGGCGTCGCCCGCGACGTCGCCGTGGACGCCACCCGCGGGCTCGCGGCGGTCGCCGCCGGCGACGCACTGTCCATCGTCGACGTCTCCTCGCGCTCCGCGCCCGCGCTGCTCGCGCGGGTCGCGCTGCCCGGCGACGTCGAGCACGTCCGGCTGCACGAAGGGCTCGCCTACGTCACGCACGGCGGCCGGATTTCCGTGATCGACGCCGTCACGGGCGACGTCCGGCAGACGATCGACACGAACGACTCCACGCGGACGGCGCTCGCCATCACGGGGAGCCGCCTCTACGTCGCCGGCACCGACGGAACGGGCTCGAGCCTGCTGCGCGTGTTTACGATCGCCGGGGACGGCAGCCTCGTGGCCGGCGGCACGCTGCCGCTGACGAGGAGCGTCTCGAGCATCTTCGCGGCCGGCGGCATGCTCGCGCTCGGATGCGACAACGGCTTCCAGAACGGCATCATGACGGTCGACGTCTCGATCCCCGGGTCTCCCCGGCTCGTCAGCGGCCCCGACCTCGATTCGATCGCGGGGCGTTCCGTCGTGCTCAACGGCACGGGTCTGGCGGTCGCGGTCGGCCGTCCCGGCGGGGTCTTCGGCCGCAACGCCCTGGACGTCGTGAACCTCGCCGATCCGACGAACACGGGCCGCCTGCAGACAACCTACACGCTGCCTGAGTCGCCGTGGGGCGTGAGGCTCGCCGGCGGCATGGCCTACGTGGCCGACGGCGCGGGCGGCCTCGTGGTGGTCAACTACGCCGGTCTCGACACGGCGGGGGTGGCGCCCACGGTGTCGATCTCGGTCGAATCGCCGGACGCCGACCCGACCGTGCCCGGCGTGCAGGTGGTCGAAGGCCATCCGGTGACGGTCGTGCCCGTCGTCGGCGACGACTTCCAGATCGCGAGCCTCGAGCTCCTGGTCAACGGCGTCGTGGTGCAGACCGCCACGAGCTATCCCTACGACCTCGTGCTGCGGGCCCCCCTGCTGGCGGCCGCCGGCTCGGCGACGATGACGATCCAGGTGCGGGCGACCGACACGGGCGGCAACGTCGGGTTGTCCGCCATCGTCACGCTCGACGTGGTCGCCGACACGTTCGCGCCCCAGCTCGAGGCGATCAGCCTGGCCGACGCCGACAGCCGATTCGCCCTGCGGTCGGTCGACCTCCGCTTCGACGAGCTGCTCGACGTCGCCCGGCTCGACGCGACGAAGGTGCGGCTCGTCCGGGCCGGTGCCGACGGCCTCTTCGACACCGCCGACGACGTCCGCACGAGCGTCACCCTCGACGTGCGGAGCCTCGGCCGCGCGGTGACGATCGTCGTGCCGGGCACGCTGCCGGCGGGCGGCTACCGGCTCACGGTCGACCGTTCGATCATCGCCGACCGCGCGGGCAACCAGCTCGCCGCCGACATCGTCCGCACCTTCACGATCCGGGCCGCCAGCGACGTGAAGCCGGAGTCGGGGTTCGCGGCCGAGCCGACGGCCCCCGCCGCCAACGCGGGGCAGGAGATCACGCTCGGGGTGGCCTTCGATCCGGCCACGGCCCGGCTCGACGTGCAGGTGGCCGGATCGTGGTCCGGCGATGCGTCCACGCGCACGCTCTCGCCCTCGCGCATCGACGTCGACCGCGGGCTCGTCGTTTTCCGGCTCCCGTTCGACGTCGTCTCCGGTGACGTGCGGCTCTATTCCACGGATCCGGCCCCGGCCGCCGACACCTTCCCCTTGCAGATCGTGCCCGTCGTCGGCGACGCGCGGGTCGAGTACGTCTGGTGGGATTGGAGTTCGCAGACGACCATGATGACTGTCGTGCTCTCCGGCTCCGGATTCCGGGAAGACCACGGCAGCGAGTACGTGTACGGCGGAACCGCGGTGGCCGACACCGGCTCCAACGCGGACGTCTTCGACGGCTCCGCCCCCGACGGTTCGTGGCAGGCGAACACCCGCGTGCGGCTCACGCTCCCGCTCACCGCCGACGTGTTCGGCAGGATCATGGCGCGGACGGCCGGCGGCACGAGCGCCCCCTTCACGCGGAGCCTCGACGCCATTCTGTCGACCGCCCTCTCCGGCACGCCGGCCGACCCGACGAAGGCCTCCGCCAACGCCGGCCAGGCGATCACGCTCGTCGGCAGCGGGCTCTCGACCGCCACCGACGTGCTGATTCGCTCCATCGACAGCGACGGTCGCGTGCAGGTGCAGAAGGTGACCCCGACGCAGGCCACGGCCGACGGCAGGCGGGCGACGCTGATCCTGCCCGGCAACGTGAACGGCGCGTTCGGCGTGTGGGTGCTGGGTTCGGCGAGCCAGCCGGTGCTGCAGATCGTGCCGGTGCTCACGGGCTGGGGCGTCGACGACCGCACGATGCTCTCGGGCAGCGGTCTGGTGGAGGGGGCGACGACCTACGCGTTCCCCGGCGCGGCGGTGACGGATGCGAGCGTGAACGACGACTCGTACGGCGGCATCGACGTCTCCTGGGACGGGAAGGCCTACCTCGGCCGCACCGCCCTTCCGACCCACGGCGTCGGGAACGTGACGGTGACGACGGCCGGCGGCACGTCGGCGCCGCTCGTCGTGAGCGACGTCCGGACGAGCCTGCCGGGCACGTCTCTGGGCGACGTGGCGGTGAACCCCGACGGCAGCCTCTGGCTGGGCGACTACGCCAGCCCTGGCAGGTTGCACCTGGTGAACCCGGCGACGGGTGCGGAGATCAGGTCGATCGCCGTTCCGGGCGACTATGTCTACAGCCGGCTCGGCCTGCAGATCCTGCCGGTGGGGATGTCGCTCGGCGGCACGGCCGTGCCGGCGGGCAGCCTGCTCGTGTTCAACGGCTACAACACGCAGTGGCCCTACAACGACGTCGTGACGGCGATCGACCCGGCCGACGGCACGGTGCTTGCGAGCCTGACGCTCGGCGCGTCCAACGACGACCTCTCGGCGGGCGTCTACGATCCGACGAGCGGCCACCTGTTCATCACGGCCAACAACGGCACGAACGGCTCGCAGCTCTTCGAGATCGATCCGGCGACGGGCGACCAGTTGGCTGCGATCGACGTCGGCATCAACGTCCAGGACTGGTCGGGGCTGGCGCTCGATCCGACGACGGGCCACCTCTGGCTGGGCTCGGTCAACGGCGGGCCGCAGGTGATCGAGTATCGGATCGGCGGCGTGGGTCAGCTCACGGAGCTGCGCCGGTTCTCGACGGTCTTCCAGGGGCTCGACGAGAACGAGATCTCGGGGCTGGCCTTCGCGGCCGACGGCACGCTCTGGGCGAGTTCGACGCGCGGCGACGTCTACCGGCTGGATCTCGGCCGCGACGACGTGGCGGTGCCGACGGCGACGCTGTCGGGCATCACGGCCGTGGCGGCCGAGGGCACGCCGGCGGATGCCGCCAAGGCCTCGGCGAACGTGGGCGACGTGATCGAGCTTGCGGGCACGAACTTCGGTCCGTGGACGCGGGTGCTGTTCCGCACGCGTGACAACGCGGGGAGTCTCGGCGTGGTGTCGGTGACGCCGCTGTCGGTCTACGCCGGCGGCACGCGGCTCAAGGTGCAGGTGCCCGATCTGGCGACGACGGCCGACGTGAAGGTGGTGAACGAGGGCGTGCAGAACGTCTTGAACAGCCAGTATTACTACTCCTCGGGCAACGCCGACGCGGTCTACCGCGGGGTGCGCGTGAGCTTCACGGCGACGGCCGACACGGCCGCGGTGCGGTTCGCGGGCCGGGGCCTCGAGGACGTGTCGAACGAGAGCTGGGGCCTCGACAACGTGAAGGTGACGGGTCCGGGCAACGCGGTCGTGTTCGCCGACGACTTCGAGTCGGGCGCCAAGTCCGCCTGGAGCGTGCCGACGACGAGCGGCGAGAACCTCGCCGCGGTCTCGCGGTTCAGCGGCCGCTTCGGCAACGTCAACGGCGTCAACCGCACGCAGACGCTCTCGCTCTCCGGCCTCACGGCCGGCCAGACGTATACCGTCGCGTTCGATCTCTACGCGATCGACACGTGGGACGGTCTCGATCCGCAGAACTCCGGCGGCCTGCCCGACACGTTCTCGGTGAGCGTCGACGGCCAGTCGCTCCTCGACGAGTCCCTGGCAAACTCAAACAACGTGCGGGCCGTGCAGACCTTCCGCGCCTCGGCGGGCGTCCCGCTGCAGATCGTGCCGACGCTGCGCAGCGTCGAGGGGCTGCCCGGCAGCGAGACGTCGTTCACGCTCCACGGCTCGGGCTTCATGGAAGGCGCCACGACGCTCGCCGTCGGCGGCGTCGTGATCGCCGATCCGGACGCCGCCAACTGGCCCTTCGACGTCTCGGGCGGTCGCAACGACACCTTCTCCGCCGTCGCCCCGCTGGCGGTCGTCGGCACGATCCGGGTCACGACCGCGGGTGGCTGGGCGGAGATCGCCGCGCCGGTCCTGCCGGGCCGGCCCACCACCGTGTTCACGGCGATCCAGGCCGCGGCCGGCACGGGCACGCCCGCCGACGTCAACGCCCCCTCCGCCAACACCGGACAGCAGATCACCCTCGTCGGCCAGGGCTTCACGTCGCAGACGCAGGTCGAGTTCGCCGCGGTCGACGACACCGGCAGGCTCGGCACGCTCGTCCGCACCGGCCAGGCCGGGGACGACGGCCGCACGCTCACCATCACCGTGCCGGTGCTCGCCCGCACGGGCCTGGTGCGCGTCCAGGGGGGCGACGTCGCCAGGATGCTCCAGGTCGTCCCCACCCTGCGGGCCGTCGGCGGCACCGTCGCCGCCGGCAACACGATCGTCGTCGAGGGCACCGGACTCGCCCCCAACGACCTCGTCGTCACGATCGACGGCCGCGGCGTCGGCGAGTTCTCCGTCCGCACCACGGTCGACGGCGACGACTCGTACTACTACTCCTCCAACCGTCCCGACCAGCAGTTCCTCACGATCCGGGTTCCCGCCGGCGTGGCCGCCGGGCAGATCCGCGTCGCCACCGCCGGCGGCGAGTTCACGCTCGCCCCGACCTCCGCGACGCTCTCCGGCGGCTCCGGGCCCTCGGGCATCACGCCCCTGCCCGGCCTCGTGCCCACGCAGGATGTCGGCGACACGCTCGCCACCGCCCTGCCGACCGGGCTCGGCGTCGACCAGTCGATCCGCATCACCGCGTCGATCGGCAGCACCGACGTCGACATGTTCAGCGTCGTGCTCGCCGCCGGCGACAAGCTCCTCTTCTCGGTGCCCAACGGGTCCGGCTTCGACGGCTACCTGCGGCTCTTCGACGCCTCGGGCACGATCCGGTTCTCGCTCGACGACTCGAGCGGGCAGTACACCGCACCGGCCGACGGCACATACTTCATCGGCCTCTCGGCGTTCGGCGTCTCCTACGACCCGCAGGTCTCCGGCAGCGCCGGCGGCAGTTCGGGCACCGGCACGATCCCGCTCGACGTCACCCGGCTCTCGGCCGCCGTGACGGGCGTGGGCACGCCGCTGGTGGCCGCGAGCGGCACGCCGGCGAACCCCGGCGTCGCCAGCGCCAACGTCGGCCAGTACGTCGTTCTCTCCGCGCCCGGCATCCTCTCCGACGACCGCGTCGTCTTCACCACGATCGACTCGAGCGGCAACATCGGCGAGACCACCGTCACGCCGATCAAGGTCGACACGGTCGCGGGCGCCCTGCTCGTCGCCGTGCCCGCCAACGCCACGACCGGACGCGTCCGCCTCGAACGCGAGGCCACCGGCGTCGTCCTGCAGGTCGTGCCCGTCGTCGACGCCGTCGACCGACAGTACTACGGCGGCGTCCTCGTCCTCTCCGGCAGCGGCTTCGCCGAGGGGCTCACCCGCGTCACGATCGGCACGACCGTCGACGACGTCGGCCGCGGGTCGGGCATCGACGTCTCCTCCTACTACGGCAACGACAACGGCCGGCTCTCTCTCCAGCCACCCGCCGACGCGCCCACCGGCCCGATCAGCGTGACCACCGTCGGCGGCACGAGCGCACCCTTCGCGATCGCCTTCACCGGCGTTCTCGGCACGGCCGCGAGCGGCACCCCCGCCGACGCCGCCGTCGCCTCGGCCAACCCCGGCGACACGATCACGATCACCGGCGCCAACCTCTCCGCCGACACCTGGGTGATCTTCCGCGCCGTCGACAACGGCGGCACCGTCGCCGTCAGGCCGACGGCCGTCGCCACCGGCGGAGGCTCCGCCACCGTCGTCGTCCCCCTCGACGCGATCTCCGGCACGGTCCGCGTCCTCGGATCGCCGGCCGCCCTCCCGATCCAGATCATCCCCGTCGTCACCGACGCCAGGATCGAGTCCGTCAACAGCGACACCGGCACCATGCAGGTCGTCCTCTTCGGACTCGGCTTCGTCGACAACGCCGCCGACGCGACGTACGTCTACGACCCCCTCGTCGCCGGATACGTCTACGACCCCAGGACCTCGTCCTACGTCTACGATCCCCTCGTCCGCGGCTACGTCTACGACCCGCGGGCCTACGGCGACGCCGGGCCCAACGTCGAGGTCTCGGGGCGGTACACCACGGCCGGATGGGTGCCCAACGGTCAGGTCCGCATGACGCTCCCGCTCACCGCCGACGTGTTCGGCAGGATCATGGCGCGGACGGCCGGCGGCACGAGCGCCCCCTTCACGCGGAGCCTCGACGCCATTCTGTCGACCGCCCTCTCCGGCACGCCGGCCGACCCGACGAAGGCCTCCGCCAACGCCGGCCAGGCGATCACGCTCGTCGGCAGCGGGCTCTCGACCGCCACCGACATCGTCTTCGGCTACGTCGACTACAACGGCCGGCCTCGCTACGAGCTCGTGCGGCCGTCGACCGCGGCTGCCGACGGGCTGTCGGCGGAGGTCGTGCTGCCTTTTGCGGCCAATGGCATCACGTCGGCGTGGCTGCTCGGCTCGACGATCCGTCAGGCCATCCAGATCGTGCCCACGGTGTCGGCGGTCGCGGTGAATTATTGGGGCCTCACGGAGATCCGCGGCACCGGTTTCGTCGAAGGCGGCACGACCTATGCGTTCCCGTCGGCCACCGTGACCGACACGAGCATCGCCGACTCGGGCTGGGACGGCGGCATCGACGTCGACTGGGGCTCGAGCGACCACGTCACGATCCACTCCTCTCGGCTGCCGCAGGGCACCGGCACCGGTGACCTGACGGTGACGACGGCGGGCGGAACGTCGGCCCCGCTGGCGGTGGGCGGGTAGGCTCCGATCAGCCGACCGCCCTCCACCTGGCCGTCATCCACCTGACTGACGTGGGGCGCGGCTCGAGCGTGCGGGCGGGTATCATCGGTCCCGTCCGGAAGGAGTCCCTCATGGCGCGCCCGATGTGCCGACTGCCGCTGATGCAGGCCGCCGCGATCGCGGTGCTGGCCGCGGCCCAGGCCGCGGCGTCCCCGACGGTGGCCGAGACCGATCCGCTGCCGCCGCAGGAGCAGCGGGCGAAGTTCCGGCTCCCCCCCGGCTTCGAGATCCAGCTCGTGGCCGCCGAGCCCGCGATCCAGAAGCCGATGAACATGGCGTTCGACGCCCGCGGCCGGCTCTGGGTGACGCACTCCGTCGAGTATCCGTTCGCGGCCGCCGCCGACGCCACGCCGCGCGACGGCCTCACCGTGCTCGAGGACTTCGGTCCCGACGGCCTGGCCCGCAAGGCCACCCGGTTCGCCGACGGCCTCAACATCCCGATCGGCGTCCTGCCGCTTCCCTGCGCCGACCCGACCGGCCGCGGGCAGGAGGTGATCGTCTGGTCGATCCCACACATCTGGAAGCTCGTCGATGCCGACGGCGACGGCCGCGCCGACCGCCGCGAGGTGCTCTACGGACCCTTCGGCTTCGACGACACCCACGGCAATCAAAACTCCTTCCGGCTCGCGGCCGACGGCTGGGTCTACGCCAACCACGGGTTCCGCAATCATTCGCGCGTGAAGCTCCGCGGCGCGGGGCCCGACGTGCTCGAACTGCGCTCGGGCAACGGCTACCGCTTCCGCCCCGACGGCTCGGCGATCGAGCAGGTGACGTGGGGCCAGGTGAACCCCTTCGGGATGGATGTCGACGCCCTCGGCAATCGCTTCAACGCCGACTGCCACTCGCGGCCGCTCACGATGCTGATGCGGGGCGGCCGCTACCTGAGCCCGTTCGGCCCGCGAAACGGCGACTACGACGACGGCCTCGGCGCCGCGCCCGAGACGACGGCCGACGGCCACGGGTCGACGGGCATCTGCGCGGTGGCGGTCTGCGACACCGCGCGGATGCCCGCCGCCTGGCAGGGCTCGGTGTTCGTCGGCAACGTCGTCACCAACGTGATCCACCGCGACGTCGTCACCTGGCGGGGCTCGTCGCCGTGGGTCGAGAAGCCGGAGGAGTTTCTCGCCTGCGACGACTGGTGGTTCCGGCCCGTCGACCTCGCGTTCGGCCCCGACGGCGGCCTCTACGTGGCCGACTTCTACAACTGCATCATCGGCCACTACGAGGTGGACCTGAAGCATCCGCGGCGGGATCGCGAGCGCGGCCGCATCTGGCGGATCGTCTGGACGGGGCCGCGGCCCGAGGGGGGAGCCGACACGGGCCTCCCCGACCTGTCGCGGCTCCCGGCCGCCGACCTCGCGGCCCGGCTCGACGCCCCCGACGAGTCGATGCGACGCCTCGCCTTCCACCAACTCGTCGCCCGCGGCCGACCCGACACGGCCGCCTCGAGCGCATTCCCTGACGACGTCACGGGCGTCGCCGCCGCGCTCCGGGGCGGCGCGGGCGGCGAGCACCGGCGCGCGTGGTCGCTGCGGGCCCTCGGGCTCGTCGGCCTCCTCGACGAAGCCACGGTCCGCGCCGCCGCGGCCGACGACTCGCGGCTCGTCCGCGTGCATCTCGTGAAGGCGGTCGAAGCCCTGCCCGGACCGGATCGGCCGCACGACCGACTCTTCCGCGACCTGCTCACCGACGTCGATCCCTTCGTCCGCCGCGCCGCGGCCGAGGCCCTCGCGGCCCGGCCGACGATCGCCGCCCTGCCCGAACTCCTCGCGGCCCTGCGGGCCGCCTCCGCCGACGACCGGCAGCTCTCCCACGCCCTGCGGATGGCGATCGCCGCCGCCCTGCGGTCGGGCGATCCCGAGTCGCTCGCCGGAGCCCTCGTCGCCGAGGCCGACCGCGTGCCGCTCCTCGAGATCGTGGCCGGGCTGCCGGGAGAATCCCTCGCGACCCTCGGGCTCGCGCTCACGCGGCGCGGCGAACAGCCGGCCGCGGTGCTCGAGCGGGTCTGCCGCGGCGTGGCCCGCTGGGGCGGCGACGAGCTCGTCGCGGAGGCCGCGGACCACGCCCGGGAGACGTGCGGTGACGATGTCGCGGGGGCCGCCGCGCTGATCCAGGCGCTGCTCGACGGCCGTCGTGAGGCGCGCCGGCCGATCGACGGGTCGACCGCGCTGGCCGGCTGGTCCCGCCGGTTCCTCGACACGGTCGCGGCCATGCCGACGGAGCCGCGCCCCTCCGATGCCGTGCTGCGGGCCGCGGTGACCGTGGCCGAACGGCTCGCCGTCGACGACGAGCGGGCGGTCGGCCTCGTGTTCCGCGTCGTCCGCGACCCGACGCGGCCCGTCGAGCTGCGGCGCGAGGCGGCGGCGGCCGCACTCGCGCTCGACCGCGCTGGGGCCGTCGCCACGCTCGTCGAGCGGCTCGCGGACCGCGACGAGGCCGCAGCCGCCCGCGTGGAGTTCGTGAAGCTCCTCGCCGGGCTCGACCTGCCACAGGCCCGTGAGGCGATCGCCCTGGCGGTCTCGACCGCCCCGGCGGCGCTGCAGCGTTCGCTCGCCCTCGCGGCGCTCGCCGACCGCCCCGCCGCCGAGGCGGTGCTCGCGCTCGTCGAGCGGGGCAAGGTGTCGGCCCGCCTCCTGCAGGATCCGCAGATCGCCCGCCGCGTGCACGACGTCGGCGCGGCCGATGCCGAGCCGCGCATCGGCCGCCTCACGAGCGGGCTGCCGTCTCCCGACGAGCGGGTCCGCGGCCTCATCGACCGGGTCGCGAAGCGGGCCGCGAAGGACGTCGGCTCCGCCACGGAGGGATCGGCCGTGTTCATAAGGCACTGCGCCGCCTGCCACCGCCACGGCGGCGCCGGCGGCCTCGTCGGTCCGCAGCTCGACGGCGTCGCCCATCGCGGCCCCGAGCGGCTGCTCGAGGACGTGCTCGACCCCAATCGCAACGTGGACGAGGCGTTTCGGATGACCGTCGCCAGCCTCGTCGACGGCCGTGTCGTGTCCGGCCTCAAGGTGCGGGACGACGGCGCCGACGTCGTGTTCGCGGATGCCGCCGGACGCGAGGTCCGGCTGCCGCGGGCGCAGATCGAGGAGACGACCGTCACGCCGCTTTCCCCGATGCCGGCCAACGTCGCCGACCTGCTCGACGAGAGAGCGCTGCTCGATCTGGTCGCGTATCTGCGCACCTCCGCCAGGTGACCGGCGCCAGCCGGGAGCCGCGTGCGCCGCTGGGGCCGCCGCCTCTCCGCTGACGGCCCTGCGTTCGGGAGCGTAGACTCTTCGATGGGTCCGGACCGCGATCGGCGCACAGGCCGGCTGGACGCCGGCATCCGTCCAGAGGACGGCTCTCGGCTGAGGTCGAGCCGGCGCAGACCGTCGGTCGTCGTTGCGGCTGCGTCCCGTCGCCGGAGGTCTGTGCCGTGTTCCGCTCGAATCGCGCCGACGGCGGTCATGCCAACGCTTCCGCCCTCCGCGGAGGTGCGGGACGAGCGATCGCGTCCCTGCGATCCGACGGCACATGGGTCCGACCGCTGCTCGCCCCGCTGCTCTGCTGCGGCCTCGCGGCGGCGCTGGCCTCACCCGCGGCCTCCGCGCGGGCGGCCGACGAGCAGGCGAGGCCCGTCACCTACGAGGATCACGTGGCCGGGATCCTCAAGAAGCATTGCGGCACCTGCCACGGCGACGGCAAGCAGGAGGCGGGGCTGAGCCTCGCCACCTACGCGGGCGTGATGAAGGGGAGCGGCGGCGGCGAGATCGTGGTGGCCGGCCGCTCGTCGGCGAGCCGGCTCGTCGAGGTGATCACCGCGACCGAGGCGGGGGAGCGGATGCCCCCCGAGGGCGACCGTCTGCCGGCCGACGCGGTGGCCCTCGTCAAGACGTGGATCGACACGGGCCTGCGGGAGAACGCCGGCAGTTCCGTCGCGGCGCTGCGGACACTGGGCTTCAAGGCGGGGCCGCCGCAGGACGCCGCGAGCCCCGGCGCGATGCCCGCGAACCTGCCCGCGGTCGAGCGCGTGAAGACCGTCCGGCCCTACCCCGTGCTCGCCCTGGCGGCGAGTCCGCGGGCGCCGGTGGCCGCCGCGAGCGGCTACGGCGTCATCGACCTCGTCGATCCGGCCACCCGCAGCCGGCTCGGCGGTCTCGCCTTCCCCGAGGGGGAGCCGCTCGTGCTCGCGTTCAGCCGCTCGGGCCGGTTGCTGCTCGCCGCCGGGGGCAGGCCGGTGCAGCACGGCTCCGCCGTGCTTTTCGACGTCGCCTCCGGAAGACGGCTCTCGAGCGTGGGCGACGAGCCCGACGCGGTCATCGCGGCCGACATCGCGGCCGACGAGAAGCTCGTGGCGATCGGCGGCACGAGCCGGCTCGTGAAGCTTTTGTCC
>Ga0209189_1001584_pt1 | contig 16922 bp, 13 predicted proteins | sample C_130820_EF_Meta_FD_187308 | JGI IMG/M metagenome (GOLD analysis project Ga0209189, IMG submission 187308) | Freshwater microbial communities from Lake Croche, Canada to study carbon cycling - C_130820_EF_MetaG (SPAdes) (version 3) | ecosystem: Environmental > Aquatic > Freshwater > Lake... | reverse complement strand
TTTTGGCGGATTTTCCATTTATGATCGAGGGAGATCGGCTATGAAGAAGAAGCGGTTTTCGACTGAGCAGATTGTTTCAATTTTAAAGCAGGCGGAGATGGGGATGGCTGTGGCCGATCTGATCCGATAGATTGGGATATCGGAGCAGACCTTCTACCGTTGGAAGAAGCAGTATGGCGGGCTCCAGTCTGAACAGGTCCGGGAACTCAAGCAGCTCACCGAGGAGAATGCACGACTGGTTTTGAGGTTTTCTATAGATAGACAACATTTACAAAAATTAAAAACTTAACCAACTTTAGACCTTATAATTCATAAATTCCAAAATGGTATTACATATTAAATAAATTGGACCTTAGACCTCAACCAATTACATTCGATCATCATCTAAATGAAAACGTGGGGTTTTGGTGGGGCTTTTTTTATGAAAATTTCAAAGATCGAGACTTTCGCAACTCACGACGTCGGATTTGTTCGGGTCACGGCAGAAGATGGTGCTGAAGGCTGGGGACAGGTTTCAACATATCATTCCGATATTTCTGCACTGATCCTGCATCGCCAGATCGCCCCCTGGTCGCTCGGTCATGATTGCACTGATATTGTTGGTCTTGTTGATTCGATCCCAGAGAAAGAACACAAATTCCCTGGCAGCCATCTATTTCGGGCAATCGGCGGGCTTGATACGGCACTGTGGGATATGGCCGGCAAGCGAGTCGGCAAAAGCGTTTGTGAATTACTTGGCGGAACGCCTGGACGCTTGCGCGCGTACGCCTCCTCGATGAAGCGCGACATCACGCCAGAAGATGAGGCGAAGCGCTTTTTGAAATTACAGGACCAATTCGGCTTTGATGCCTTCAAATTTCGCGTAGGGGCTGAATGTGGTCGCGATATTGACGAATGGCCCGGTCGTACAGAATCGATTGTCCCAACCATTCGTCAAGCCCTTGGCGAAAAGGTCACTCTGATGGTTGATGCCAACAGCTGCTATTCTCCCAAGCGCGCAATCAAAGTTGGCCGCATTCTTGAGGACAATGATGTGGCGCACTATGAAGAGCCTTGCCCCTATTGGGAGCTTGAGCAAACTAAAGAGGTCAAGGACGCTCTATCCATCGATGTTACAGGTGGTGAGCAAGATTGCTACATTCCTATATGGCGGCATATGATCGAGATGAAGGCCGTCGATATTATCCAGCCGGATATCTGTTATCTCGGCGGCATGGTCCGCACTATGCGCGTCGCTGCCATGGGGGCTGCTGCCGGGCTGCCCTGCACGCCTCATTCTGCCAATTTGTCGCTGGTAACCCTATTCACCATGCATCTTCTGCGAGCGATCCCCAATGCGGGTGATTATCTCGAGTTTTCGATTGAGGAAGCTGATTACTATCCTTGGCAATACGGGCTCTATCGTAAATCGCCCTTCGATGTCGTCGATGGACATGTTACAGTCTCCGGTGAGCCGGGCTGGGGCATAGAAATTCATCCAGATTGGCTTTCTAATGCAGACTATCACGTCAGCGCGCTGGGGGATCGATGAACACGCACCTAGCGGAACTCGTCGATAACGCTCGCAGAACCGGCACAATTGCAGGTTTGCCTAGTAAGCACTGGATCAATGGGTGTAATTTTCCATCTGCCTCTGGTGGGCGCATGGAAACCCTTGACCCTGGAACCGGCAAAGCTTTTGCCTCTGTGGCGGCAGGCAATGCATCTGATGTTGATTTAGCCGTAAATGCAGCACGAGCGGCCCTTTCTGGGCCTTGGAGCAGTATTGTTCCAGCAGAGCGTGGTCGCCTGCTAGCCCGCGCTTCGACTTTGATTCGTGCCCATGCAGATAGGCTTGCAGTTGTAGAAGCGCTTGATTCAGGCAAGAGACTGAGTGAGGCGCTGGGTGATGTCAGTAGTGCAGCCCGTGCCTTTGAGTACTATGCAGGGGCTTGCGACAAGTTTCAAGGCAGCAGCATTCCGCTTGGCCCCGATTATATATCCTACACCAGACATGAGCCAATCGGTGTCGCTGCTCAAATCGTGCCATGGAACTATCCAATCTCTACACTCGTGCGTGGTCTAGCGCCTGCACTGGCTGCAGGCTGCACGATTGTTGCCAAGCCAGCGGACCAAACCCCGCTGACAGCTTTGATGCTGGGAGAAATACTTGCAGAGGCCGGTTTACCCCCCGGCGTTTTCAATGTTGTGACTGGAACAGGAACAGAAGTCGGGTCACCATTGGTGGCCCATCCGTATATCGATCATATCACATTTACCGGATCCGTTCCGACTGGTATCAATGTGATGCAGAATGCCGCACAGAATGTCACGCGCCTTGCACTTGAACTTGGCGGAAAATCGCCGGTGGTTGTTCTCGCAGATGCAGATCTCGATGCTGCAATTGAGGGTGTTATTGGTGGTATCTTTGAAAATGCCGGACAAATTTGCTCTGCAGGGTCGCGTCTGATCGTAGATCGGAAGATTCATGCAGATTTTATTGGCAGGCTGGTTAAGCGTACATGCGCACTCAGTCTTGGGCACGGTCTGCGCGAGGTGGATATGGGGCCCGTCAGTTCGCGTGCCCAGCTTGAGAGAATAGATGGGTATGTCGATAGGGCGCGTAGTCGAGGTGTAAAGGTGCTTTGTGGTGGGCATAGCATTACTGATCCAGAGACAGGGCTTGGTTGGTTCTATGAGCCCACGATTCTGGACGACCTCTCGCCAGATGACGAGGCCGTGCAGAACGAAATCTTCGGCCCCATCCTTTGCGTGCAGATCGCCGATACCTCAGAACACGCAATCGCACTGGCGAACGGGACCCCTTATGCGCTGGTGGCGGGCATCTACACGCAAAACCTATCCAGTGCGCATCGTACCGCTGCGAAGCTTGATGCCGGGCAAGTCTACATCAACGAATTTTTTGCCGGCGGTATTGAAACACCCTTCGGAGGGAACAGAGCGTCCGGTTTCGGAAGGGCAAAAGGACTTGAGGCACTTCAGAGTTTTTCAAAGCTGAAATGCGTTACAGCGCGCCTCTAAATGGTATTGTTGGCAGTACAAAATTGGCCCTGTTCTGTCAGCCAAATGATCGGACGAAATCCTCGTAGGGCCTTAGGGAGAGTTAAGACATGAAAAACGAAAAAACATCATCTAAACTTTTGATCGCCTTGGTTATGGGCGGTATCGCGCTATCGTTAAGCTCTTATGGTGCAGCTGCACAGCAGACACTGACGGTCGTCTCTTTCGGCGGGGCTTATCAGGAGGGGCAAAGCAAAGCTCTGTTCCAGCCAGCGGCCAAAGCGCTTGGTATTACCGTCAAGGAAGAGACATATTCCAGCATTGCCGATCTAAGACTAAAGGTAAAAGCCGGCGCTGTGACCTGGGATGTTGTAGCAAGCGGCTCAGGAAGTGCGGCACGCGCTGGGGCCGAAGGTATTATTGAAAAATTGGACTATAAAGTGATCGACACCAAAGATTTCTTGCCCAATCTTGCTGGCGACTATTGTGTAGGCGGAGATGTATTCTCGACCGTTCTGGCTTGGAACACCAAGACTTTCGGTGACAATGGCCCCAAGAGCTGGGCGGATTTTTGGGACGTGAAGAAATTTCCAGGCAAGCGCGCCTATCGCAAGGGCGTTGCTGGTGCACTTGAGCCCGCTTTGATGGCCGATGGTGTTCCTGCAGACAAGGTTTATGAAGTTCTCAGCGCCCCTGGCGGCATTGAGCGCGCGATCAAAAAGATTAAGGAACTCAAGCCCCATGTTGCGGTATGGTGGACCTCGGGCGCCCAGCACGCCCAGCTGATGAAAGATGGTGAAGTAGATATGATTACCGGCTGGAATGGTCGGTTCGATGTGGTAGCCAAAGATGGCGCCAAGGTGGCCTATACCTTCAACCAAGGCCTGCTCGATTATGATTGCTTTGCTATTCCCAAGGGAGCGCCTAACAAGGATCTCGCTATGAAGTTCCTGGCAGAGATCAGCAAGCCACAATATCAGGCCGAATTCACCAAATATATCACCTATGGGCCGACCAACAAAAAGGCCTATGACCTCGGTACGATCGATGCGGCCTATGCCAAGAAGCTCCCGTCTTATCCGGACAATGCCGCTACCCAGCTGACCATCAATCTCGACTGGTATATCAAGTTCGAGGCACAGGCTGCGGCCGCTTATGAGAACATGCTGAGCGAATAAACCAATAATATCTAAAACCAACGGAGCGGGGTGCCATTAGGACCCCGCTCCGTTTCCATCAAGTAACCTAGAATACAGGAAACAGGATTTTGACCAGAGATGCGGCGCTCCCGATCGCTGTCAGGCAGCTGACCAAGAGTTACGGCACGGTTCGAGTTCTTGATGCGGTTGATCTTGATGTTCATCGCGGAGAATTTCTGACCCTGCTCGGGCCTTCCGGATCCGGAAAAACCACTCTGCTGATGATGCTTGCTGGTTTTGTTAGACCCGATTGCGGCAGCATTACATTCGGCGAGCGCGAAGTGATCCGGCTGGAGCCACACAAGCGTGATGTCGGCATGGTTTTTCAAAATTACGCGTTGTTTCCCCATATGGACGTCGCGGAAAACATCGCCTTCCCACTTAAGCTTCGTGGTGTCGATAGGGTAGAAACAGCAAAGCGCGTTGAGCAAGCGCTCGAATTGGTAAAACTCGGCGGCTATGGCGAACGCCGCATCGACCAACTATCTGGGGGACAGCGACAGCGCATTGCGCTGGCCCGGGCTATCGTTTTCGAACCGCGCATCCTGCTGATGGACGAGCCCTTATCAGCGCTCGACAAGCAGTTGCGCGAGCACATGCAGATCGAACTGCGCCAACTCCATGAACGTCTTGGCATGACAACGGTCTATGTGACGCACGACCAACGCGAGGCGCTCACAATGTCTGATCGTATCGCTGTCATTGATAAAGGGCGCATCCGCCAGATCGACACCCCAAAAACGATCTATGAGCGGCCGAACAACCGCTTTGTCGCTGAATTCATCGGTGAATCCACCTTTGTCAAGGTCGACGTTACTTCAGCCGGCTGCACATTCAACGGCACCCCACTCACCCTAGCCGCCCAGCCACCGCAGACCGGACCACATCACCTGATGATCCGCCCCGAACGTCTTGAGATTTTGCAGCATGATCCAAAAAACGACGTTAATCTGTTACCAGCTATAGCGACAGCCGCAATCTATCAAGGTGACAGCGTCCTTGTGCATGCCTCGCTTTCGGATGGAACGATGGTCAGCGTCCGGGCGAGCGCCTCTTCGCAAGCACCTTTGGTTGGAGAACATCTAAATTTGGGTCTTAATGCGGCTGATACCTACCTCCTACCACTCGAGGAGTGCGTGCAATGAGCAATGTGGCCGAGCCAAACGCTGCAAATCTTCGCCGTGACGCATTGATCGAACGGCTGGCCCTAGTCAGCCTCACAGGTCCGGCACTTCTGCTTGTGGCTACGGTAATGTTGGTGCCGGTCGGTTGGCTTTTCTGGTTGTCCTTCCTGAATGATGCAGGCGGATTTAGTCTCGAGCACTATCTTCGGATGTTGTCTCAACCCTCTTATGAACGCGCTTTTCGCGCCACGTTCGAGATTAGTTTTATAACAACAGCAATCTGTATCCTACTCGGCTATCCGCTGGCTTATGTGCTCTCGCAATTGCCTCGCCGCGCTGCCAATATCTGCATGATCGCAGTGATGCTTCCGTTCTGGACATCGCTTCTGGTCCGCACTTACGCCTGGCTGGTACTGCTGCAAAGACAAGGTATTATCAATACATGGGGTATCAAACTCGGCCTGTGGGATGCACCGCTGGCGCTGGTGCACAATCTCAACGGCACCCTTATTGGCATGGTCCATATCATGCTGCCGTTTTTGGTCCTGCCGGTTTATGCATCAATGCGGGCCATTAATCCGGATTACCTCAAAGCAGCCGCAAATCTCGGTGCCAGCCCGACACGAGCATTCTGGCTGGTCTTTCTGCCGCTATCCTTGCCTGGATTGCTCGCTGGAGCATTAATCGTTTTCATTCTTTGCCTTGGCTTTTACGTGACCCCTGCGGTTCTTGGCGGAGGCAAAATCACTATGGTTGCCAATCGGATTGCCACGGATATTGAATTATTTTTCAACTGGGGTGCAGCCAGCTCACTTGGTGTTGTTTTGTTTATACTGACGAGCATGATTCTTTATGTGGCTTCGCGCCTTGCCAAACTTGACCGGCTTCTGGGTGGAGGAGAAGCGTGATGGGATGGCTTGATCGTGTCGCGACCGATACTCAGATCACGCATGGCGGGCGGCTGTGGCTATATGTCCTTTCTGGATTAATATTGTTATTTCTTATCCTGCCTACGCTTATTGTCATTCCGATGTCATTCTCGGAGTCACAATATCTTGAATTTCCACCTCAAGTATGGTCATTGCGGTGGTATAGAAACTATTTCAATTCCACGGCATGGATGCAGGCAACAGCGACATCGTTCAAGGCCGGTATCCTCACGATGATCGTTGCAACAATTCTGGGCACCATGGCGGCCTATGGGCTGCATACTGCACGCGTCAGATTTTCAGGCCTAATATTCGGGATTTTGCTAACACCTATCATTGTGCCGGTTATTCTTGTCGGCATTGGTGTCTTTTATGTCTATGTGAAGATAAAATTGGTCAATTCCATGTTCGGGATTGTGCTGGCCCATAGCATGCTCGCCATTCCGATCGTAATGATGGTGGTCTCTTCCGCACTGAAAAGCTTCGACATGAACCAGGAGCTTGTTGCGCGCAGCCTTGGCGCCTCACGTGTTCGAGCATTCTTTATCGTCACACTGCCTCAGATCCGTTTCTCGGTGGTATCGGGTGCAATTCTCGCCTTCCTGACCTCATTCGACGAAGTTATTGTTTCGCTATTTGTTTCTGGCGGTCAGAACTCAACTCTGACACGCAACATGTTCAATGCTTTGCGGGACCAGATCGACCCGACGATTGCCGCCATTTCGACTCTGGTTGTCATTCTCACATCCCTCCTGCTGGCGATTTCGCAGATTTTTGGCAAGAAGACGGATCAATAGCGACAAATTCCCTAAACTGAATGCATTAACCTTTTGTCACAACATAGAGTTTGCGCACATGCTCAAGCACTTTCCATTCCCCGATCCATCCCAATGGAAGGTTGATCGCATCCCCCGCACCAAGCTCGACCTTGCTCCCATCAGCATGGGTCATTTCGATGCGGCCGGAGATCAGGTGACAAAACTCGGAGGCCGTGGTCCGGTCAGCGGTAAAGCGACCGGGCGTGCATTCCCATATGCCAATGGTGATACGGTTATCTGCCGAGGTGCACAGAACGCAGCTCGCCTCTTGCTGGTTTCCTTCGATGCTGGTGGGCTTTGCCGCAAAAGTACCAAGAGGCAAATGGGCAAGAGCCTGAAAGGAAGTGAGATCTATCATCGGTCTATCTCCATGGATCATGTGAATGATGAATTGCGGGTTCGTTGTGACCCGTTCTAGAGAATCGTTTCAAGCAGTTTTCGCGTATTATCATGGGTCATAGGCACTGGATTGCCCCCGACACTCGGGTCTTCAAGGGCTGACTTCGTCAACGCATCAATGTCAGGATTGAGGACCCCAAGTTCGGTCAAAGTGCGCGGTATTCCAAGTTCAGCATTGAAGTGATCAACAAAGGCCGCGAACCCGTCAAATCCGCCCTCGATCCCGAGATATGCGGCAGCCTCGGCTATCACGCCCTGAATGGCGGGACGGTTGAATTGGAGCACGGCTGGCATACAGACGGCATTGGTGGTGCCATGATGGGTGTGATGCACCGCGCCAATCGGGTGGCTCAAAGCATGAATTGCCCCCAAGCCTTTCTGGAAGGCGGTAGCGCCCATGACAGCCGCACTCATCATATGAGCGCGCGCCTCGATATCTGCACCATCGGCATAAGCCCGCGGCAGGTAGCGCTTGATGAGCCGCATGCCCTCCAGCGCTATCCCTTGGCTCATCGGGTGATAATGCGGCGAGCAGAACGCCTCCACACAATGCGCAAAGGCATCAACTCCTGTGCCGGCAGTGATGGCTCTAGGCATGCTCACTGTCAGTTCCGGATCACATATCACAACTGAAGGGAGCATTTTCGGATGGAAAATGATCTTTTTTTCATGGATTCCAGTGTTTGTAATAACACTGGCGCGGCCAACCTCTGACCCCGTACCAGCGGTTGTCGGCACCGCAATGATCGGATGAATGCCATCCGGATCGGCACGGGTCCACCAATCGCCGACATCCTCAAAATCCCAAAGCGGACGGGTCTGACCGGCCATAAAAGCCAGTACTTTGGCCAGATCAAGCCCCGAACCGCCCCCAAAAGCTACAACACCATCAAAGCCACCTTCACGATAGACACGCAGTCCCTCGACAACATTGCGATCATTCGGGTTAGAATCTACATCGGCAAAAATAGTACGGTTAAGACCGGCCTCTTCGAGCAATGACAGTGTCCGCGTAGTGATGTCCATGCCCGCAAGACCGCGATCCGTGACAAAGAGCGGCCGTTTGATGCCGACTTTGACACAGGAGTCGGCAATTTCACGGATACGTCCTGCTCCAAATCGAATGGACGTCGGATAGGACCAGTTTGCTTTCAACGACATGGTTCAAGCCCTTTTCAGATGATAGGATTTGGGGCGTGTCAGGTTGCTATAGCCTAGGATAGAGAGGCCCGCGCCCCGTCCGGTGTCTTTGCAGCCTGTCCAGCATAAAGCGGGGTCGAGATAATCGCAGCGATTCATGAATACCGTCCCGGTTTCAAGCTTCGCGCTGATCTCCTCTGCACGGATGATGTCTCGCGTCCACAACGAAACAGTCAGCCCATAGGGAGAGTCATTCATAAAACGGATCGCCTCGTTATCATCCCGCACCGACATGATTCCAACGACAGGACCGAAGTTTTCCTCCCGCATCAGACGCATGCCATGATTGACCTGTGTAAGGATTTGGGGCGTGAGATAAGCTGCACCATCATCCGCAGAAAAGGTCTCAATATGGGTTTTTGCACCTGCAGCCAACGCTTCGGCAATCTGGGCGCGCACTCCAGCTGCATGGCGCGACTGAGCCATTGGACCCAGTGTCGTATCAGGATCAAGCGGATTACCAAGCTTATAGGTGTTGACGAGTGCGACGGATTTTTCAACAAAAGCTTCAAATAAGCTCTCGTGGACATAGATACGCTCAATCCCGCAGCAACATTGTCCAGAATTGAACATTGCGCCATCAATCAAAGTCTCTACCGCGGCATCAAGATCGGCGTCCTGCCTGACATAGCCGGGATCCTTCCCTCCCAGCTCGGTGCCAACATTTGTAAATGTTCCAGCCGCCGCTTGCTCGATGGCCCGACCACCAGCAACCGAGCCGGTAAAATTGACATAACCGAAAGTTCTCTCCTCAATCAGCCGCAAGCACGTCTCATGATTGAGAAAAAGGTTCTGAAAAACATCGCGCGGGATGCCGGCGGCATGGAAGGCCTCAGCCATTCTTTCACCCACCAGCAAGGTCTGCGCGGCATGTTTGAGAATAACGGAATTGCCAGCTATCAAAGCAGGGGCGATCGTGTTGATAGCAGTCATATAGGGGTAATTCCATGGCGCGATGACAAAGACCAGTCCTTGCGGCTCCATTACAATCTTGCGCCGGAAAGTTGCGCTATCTTCGATGATGATTGGGGCGAGTGCTTGATCCGCAATCTCTGCCATATAGCGCGCGCGCTCTTCGAAACCACGAAATTCACCGCCATAACGGACTGGCCGCCCCATCTGGTATGCCAGCTCGAGCGCCATGTGATCTGTGGTCTTGCCTATTTCAGCAACGCCGGCCAAAACGAGCGAAATACGTTCCTGCAAGGGTCGCGCGGCCCAGCTGACTTGAGCCTGTCGTGCCGCACGCGCAGCTCTTCGGGCTTCATCCAGCGAAGACAACGGCCGCTCAACGTAAAGCGATCCGTCGATGGGGGAGAAGCATTGTACGTAGCCTGTCATGTATTTATGCCCTTTCGAATCCCCGAGCGATTTCCCAATCGGTCACAATGCGATCGAATTCCTCCTGCTCCCACTCCGCGCAGCGGACATAATGATCGATTACTGCATCGCCCATTGCTGCGCGTAACATTTCGGAATTGCGAAGCATAATGGTTGCCTCGCGCAACGTCGTTGGGATCTGGCGCGCTGCTCCATCTTGATAGACATCGCCGCTTGTCGGCGGACCCAGCATCATGCTGTCCTCAATGCCCTTGATACCAGCCGCAAGCAATGCTGCCTGCGCAAGGTAGGGATTGAGATCCGAGCCACCGATACGGCACTCCACGCGCACGCTCTTGGTCCCATCACCGCAAAGCCGGAAACCAGCAGTACGGTTATCAACCGACCAGACAGCCTTGGTCGGAGCAAATGTTCCCTTCATGAAGCGCTTGTAGCTGTTGATATAGGGCGCGAGAAACACAGTGTAGTCTGGGGCGTATGCGATGATGCCAGCCATGAAATGGCTCATCAGCGCCGACATGCCCAATTGGTCATCAGGGTCAAAGAATGCCGGAGTATCGCCGCGCCATAAAGACATGTGGATATGGGCTGAGCTGCCGACGCGCGTGTGATGCCACTTGGGCAGGAAGCTCGCCGCATGCCCTTTCTGCCAAGCGATTTCCTTCGTTGCATGCTTGGCAATGGTATGATGATCGGCACAATCAAGCGCCGGAGCATAGCGGATATTCAATTCCTCCTGACCTGCTTCTGCCTCGCCCTTGGAATTCTCGACAGGGATTCCGGCGGCAAAAAGGTGATTGCGCAGCGCACGCATCACACCCTCCTCACGCGTGGTCTGGAGGATATGATAATCTTCATTATAGCCACTGATCGGAACAAGATCCCGAAATCCGCTTTTACGGATGGTCTCGTAACTCTGTTCGAACAAGAAAAACTCGAGTTCAGACGCCATCATCGCCGTCAGACCCATGTCAGCAAGGCGTACGATCTGCTGTTTAAGGACCGCCCTTGGAGAATGGGCAACCGGCTGTTCTGAGTGATGTTCAAGCACATCGCAAAGAACCATCGCGGTGCCCTCGAGCCAAGGCACAAGGCGCAAGGTCGAAAGATCGGGACGCAATACATAGTCCCCATACCCTCCGCGCCAACTTGCCGAAGCATAGCCATCCGGCGTCGCCATCTCCAGATCAGTTGCCAGAAGATAATTGCAACAATGCGTCTCTGCATGGGCGCTATCGAGAAAATTCTGGATATGAAAGCGTTTGCCCATCAAGCGCCCCTGCATATCCACCATGCAAACCAGAACAGTATCGATCTGACGATTGCCCGCCATGGCTTTTAAAGCATCGAAGGTTAGATTTGCAGACATCGAGATCCCTTCCGTGATCATTGAAAGCCTAATTTTGGCTATAACACCCGTTACATCGCTTAGAGGGAATCTTTCCAACGATAATACATGACCGAGGGCGCTAGGAACCAAGGGTTGCCAGTATAAAACGGCATAGTCGGAAATTTCAGCTCGTTTAAGGCAGTGTGTCCTTCTTTCAATCCAAGTACCTGTTGGCCTAAGCGCATGCCCAGATAGCTCGCCATACCGACACCGGAGCCGCAATAGCCCATTGCATAATGCATACCCTCATGGATGCCTGTATGAGCCAATTCATCAAAACTATAGGCCACTAGACCACACCACGAATGGCTGATGCGGGTTTGTGACAGTTCGGGAAATAGCTTCACCATATCATCGTGCAGTCTCGGCCCGCTGATCATGGGGTCGGTTTCATTATGTGAAACCCGCCCGCCAAACAGGATCCGGGTCCGATCCGGCGAAGCGCGATAGTAATAAACCACCTTGCGCGTATCGCTGACGATCCGGTTTTTGGGCATTATCCTGGCCATCACATCTGGTGCAAGCGGCTCAGTCGCGATGACATAGCTGCCGATCGGAATGACGCGTCGGCGGAGCCAGGGGGTCAGTGTGCCGGTATAGCCATTGGTGGCAATCACGACATTGCGGGCGGTGCACTGTCCGCGCGGTGTGGTGACAATAAAATCGGCACCAGAGCGTGTGATTTTTGTAGCCGGGGTCCGTGGATGGATCTCGCAACCAGCCGCCTGCACCTTGGCAAGAAGGCCTGCGTGATAGCGAGCCGGGTCGATTGACGCATGTGCACGCATCACGATACCTCCAAAATAAGCATCTGTCCCCAGTTCATCGCGCTGTTCGGTGCGCGGCACCATATGTGCGGAGACTTCGAGCCCCTTGGGCTGGTTTGCAATACTGCGAGCGAGGATTTCATATTGCGCGGCATTATGGGCAGCATGGAAACGACCAACCACGCCAAAATCGCAGTTGATTTGTTCGTCCTTGACGAACTGCTCAATGAAGGCCAACGAATTGCGTCCTTCTTGAAGGATCCGTGTGGCACTCTCAACGCCATGACGGCGCGCAAGTTCGGCATGACTGGGCTTGATGCTGGTGGAAATCTGCCCCCCATTACGCGTACTGCATCCCCATCCAGCGTCCTCGGCATCAATAATGACCGTGTGACGACCGCCACGCGCAATCTGGAGAGCTGCATGCAGGCCGGTATAACCAGAACCGATGACAACAACATCAGCTCTGGCTGGCAGATCAGTTGATGCAATGACAGGCCGGGGAACGTGGTCCCACCAGTAGGGCGTTGTTTTGGTATGGCTTGAAACAACTGAATTGTTCATTGTGATCCACTCTTTCCAAGAATAATCTCTGCACCTTTTTCAGCAACCATTAGTGTCGGGGCATTGGTATTACCTGAGGGGATCGACGGAAAGATTGAGGCATCAACCACCCTTAGTCCGTCAACACCATAGACCCGCAGGCTTGAATCGACCACATCCGTATCCGGTGAACGCCCCATACGGCAGGTACTGACCGGATGATAAACTGTCGAAGCCCTATGCCGGATATCCTCAAGCATCTCATCATCCGATTGAACAGATGAACCCGGCTGCAATTCTTCATCAATAACATCACGCAGGGATGATGTGGCAGCAAGCTGGCGTAACAGTCGAGCCCCTTCAATCATTTCAGCAATATCATGCTCTGTCGCGAGCGAATTCGGCACGATACGCGGCGGCACCGCCGGATCAGCCGAGGTGATTTCAAGAAAGCCCCGGCTTGTCGGCCGACACGGTTGCGCGCTCAACATAAAACCCGGAAAGGGATCCGGCCGCATCAGAGTGCGCGTTCCTGGCGCGGTGCGGGTATAACTCAGCGGCGAGAAATAAAGTTGTATGTTGGGGGCCGCGAGGTCAGATCTCGACCGCACGAATCCACCTGCCTGATTGACGCTCAATGCCAATGGGCCCTTGCGCAACAGGATATAGCGCAAACCAGCAGCAATCTTTCCCCGGATGCTGCCAAATTGCTGATTCAATGTTGGCACGCGTGAACGATAGAGATGGTCAATGCACAGATGATCCTGGAGATTTCGGCCAACACCATTTCGCTCACACAGGACCTCTATCCCGTTGGATTTTAGCGTCAGCGCTGGACCGATGCCTGAGAGTTGCAGCAGTTTCGGCGAATTTATACTTCCTGCACACACGATGACCTCACGGCGCGCGCGAGCAATCATAGCAGTTCCTGATTTGCTGAAATGCACCTCCCGCGCTCTTTTGTCTTCAAGCACTATACGAGTTGCATGGGCTTCGATCTCAACGTTAAGATTGGATCGCTTCATCGCCGGACGCAGATAGGCTCTCGCAGAGGAGAGACGCATTCCATTGCGCGTTGCAATCCTGAAATGGCCAACTCCGTCAGCACCTATCTTGGACAGGTCATTTTCACTGTTAAACCCTATCTCCTGCGCAGCTTTGATGAAGGTCGAGCACAGTGGATGCGTGTCGTGGCTGACATCCGTTCCTTCTATGCGCTCCCGAGCACGTTGAATACAAGCAGCAAGAGCTTCGAAACTCCACTCCGAATCCCCTGCTTCAGCCAAATCGGCTAATTCATCCGGCTGGCCTTGCACATGCACCATAGCGTTAATCGAGCTTGAGCCCCCAAGCACCTTGCCGCGAGGCCAGTAGCCTGAGCGGTTCGCAAGACTCGGTTCGGACTCTGTACAGTACATCCAATTTACGGCAGGATTGAAAAAGGACATTCCATAGCCAATAGGAAGTTGGATAGGTAAACGTCGATCACTTGGGCCCGCTTCAAGCAATAAAACTGTGAACTGGCCACAGGCAGTCAGCCTATCAGCAAGGACGCAGCCGGCTGTACCAGCACCTACAATGATAAAATCTGTCTCTATCATAACTCAGCTTCTCACGAAATTGGCCTTAATCTGATAGCCAATTTCAAAATTCAGGCATACCACTTGCCATCATTTTTTTAAGCGAGCGCTCTAAGGACTGGAGCGAGTTTGGCAACACCTTCCCGAATTTCACGTGGATTGGTAGCGCCAAATCCGAGAACAAGGCCATTAAAAGGACTCGGCGCGATCGAGAACCGATTGATAGGAGACACAATTACGCCCTGTTCTTTCGCACATTTGGTCGCACTTCTGTCGGAAATATTGGAGGGCAATAACCCAATCGTATGAAGTCCGCTTTCGGTTGGCACGACATCCAGAAGACCACCAAGTTGCTTGCGCGCTTGCTCGATCAAGGTTTCATGCCGCTCAGCATAGACGCTACGCATCCGACGAATATGGGTTGCAAAATGTCCTCCTTGAATAAATTCTGCAACAATCGCTTGAATGCTTGTTGGCACCCCCTGAATAAAGGAGGAGGTAATACGCTCGAAAGTCTCAACCAGAGCGGGTGGAACCAGCATGAAGCCAAGCCGCAATGCGGGAAACAGCGATTTGGAAAAGGTTCCTACATAAATCACTAAGCCGGTCTGATCGATGCTCTTGAGGGTGGGGACCGGCTGCCTTCCGAAGAAGAATTCGCCATCGTAGTCATCCTCAATAATCCATGCATCAGAGCGTTGGGCGGCTCGCAAAAGAGCAAATCGCCGCTCAAGGCTCATGATATAGCTGAGTGGTTGCTGGTGAGATGGTGTAACGAAGGCTAGCTTGAAGGATGGACATAGTCGTTCGCCTTCCTCAACCATGAGACCATCCCGATCCACCGGTACAGGCACGAGATCAGCGCCGCAGGCAACTAGGCTGTTTCGCGCTCCTATCGCGCCCGGGTTCTCAAACCACACGCGATCGCCAGGATCCAGAAGAGCATTGCCAATAAAGTAAAATGCTTGTTGCGCGCCACCAACAATGAAAATCTGATCGGGTTCACAGGAAATTCCTCGATTTCCACGAAGATGCGTAGCAATAGCTTCACGCAAGCGGGTTAGGCCAAAAGGCTCGCCATAACCAAGCACATCGGCTCGGGCTCCACGCCAAAAGCTAGAAGCTATTCTTGACCACAGCGCCATTGGGAATGAGTCATAAGCGGGCAATGCCGTAACAAATGCTCCAGGTTTATATGGCAATCGATCACGGGATGAAAAATGAGCTATAGCGTGATTCATGGTATGGGATAATTTGGGTTTAGTCAGATTTACAGAGCCTTGGTCTTCAATAATGATTGACCTTGGCCGCTCAGCATCTAGCGCGTCGCTAACGAAAGCACCTGAGCCAACGCGCGAAACAATTAAACCCTCAGCAATTAAACGTTCAAAAGCATCGACAACTGTTGTACGAGAAACGGATAGATCTATCGCAAGGCTCCTAGTTGCAGGAAGTCTAACTCCAGGCTTAATTGCACCTGATAAAATTAATTCACGCAAAGAACTGTATAGCTGACTGCCGATTGGCCTAGTAGACCCACGATCAATCTGCAAACCTAGTAATAAAATACCTCCCGCTCGCTTAACCATAATATATCCTTTGAATTGTTCATTAAATAGAAAAAATGATTTCCCAAACAGGTAGATCGAATTAGTATGTTAATTTAGCATATTTCCGAGGCTAACCTTTACAGCACCTGGAATTAAGGAGCCCGCTACTGTGAGTGCTTTAGTACAATTGTTTGGATGGATTGCCCAACGACGTTTGCTTAAACCCAGGTAAGAAGAATAGGGAGCGCTGCCATAAATCAATCTTCGTGGATCTGGCCACCATCGTAACCGCAAGAAATACGACCGAGAGCAATACGTCCTACTCGGTCGGGCGTCCATAGAGCAGTTATGTCGCTGGAGGTTATTGAGCCCCTTCGAAGCAGTTCCGAGACCAGCGCGGGATCCAACTCTGGCAGCGCTGCCCAAAGACCTCGCGATAGCTGCGAGGCTAGATTATGGTCCGGGTGTCGGGCGCACTCTGGCGCACGACCAATTTCGTACATATGAATGACGGCGTCCCATGGCGCACGCTCGGCGGGCAACCGCTCGAAGATGTCGGGGCATTCCTCCGCCACATAGAAGCGGTTCAGTGTATCGAACAATCGGAACCTGTAGCCGTTGGCGATCAACAAGGGCTCCCACGAATCCCACATCGGTTCGCCCTTGCCAGGGGATACAGCCTCGGCGACAATTATTTTGGGCCTATACCGTGTCCAGTCATTGCCGGCTAGCACTTCGCCTTCAGCGCCCTCCACGTCAATTTTCAGGAAGTCGATTGTTGAGACGCAGTGAACTGCGCAAAGGTCGGCCAGCGTGATCATGGCAGTGGGGGTCGCAGTATAGCCCACTCCGAAGGTTTTCGCATTCTCAGCAAAGGTCTTAACAGTTGTCGAAAATCCGTGCAGGTGATTGACATGAAAGAAATCTGCTTCGCCTGTAGATGCACCGATCAGCCCCTGATGTACGATATCATCCGGTCGAATTGAGCCATAGAGTCTTGCCAAATCGTCCTGTGGTTCCGCCACGATGCCTTTCCAGCCGCGCTCGTAGAACCAGAGAGAGACATTGTCGGCAACAGGGTG
>Ga0209189_1001583_pt1 | contig 16928 bp, 17 predicted proteins | sample C_130820_EF_Meta_FD_187308 | JGI IMG/M metagenome (GOLD analysis project Ga0209189, IMG submission 187308) | Freshwater microbial communities from Lake Croche, Canada to study carbon cycling - C_130820_EF_MetaG (SPAdes) (version 3) | ecosystem: Environmental > Aquatic > Freshwater > Lake... | reverse complement strand
CGTGTTGGTGCATCCTAAAACGAATCGTCACTGAACCATGGGGGTGTGTATGACATTTCGAGTCTTGGTCGTGCTCTGCCTGGCGGGCCTCTCCTCTTGGGCGCAGGCCGATACCTCTCGCTGCTACAACATCAAGAACTCAGATCGTAAGAACTTTTGCCTGGCCATTGCCAAGGGCGAGCGCTCTTACTGCTACTCGATTCATGAGGACGACACGAAGAACTTCTGCCTTGCCCAGCTCAATAACCAGAAGAGCTACTGCCACAGCATTCGGGCGCAAGACACGAAGAATGAGTGTCTTGCCGTGGTGAGGTAGCGCCTACCGCGCAACGGGAATGAGAATCTCGTTGCGCCTGCGCCAGGGAAGGGTGAAGGGGTCGTTGTAGCGGGCCACCTGGGGCGCACCGCCCTCTTTGAGTTGTTTGTCTTGCATCCAGGCCTTTAACTTTTTGGTCTGCTCTTCAATAGAGGCCTCGGTGGTCCAGCCACTGAAGCGAATGCTCGCCACATCGTGCTCGCCCACCTCCCGCAGGGTGACATCGGGCCGATTCGGTCGGGGCAGAGAGTCGAGTTTTTCTCCCTTGGGCATTACGAAATGAAGGCGCCATCCCTCGCTCTTGGGCTCCACGGTGACGGGCGCGGTCATGGCAATCTTTTGGCTGTGCCCACCAGGAGCGACATTGTTGCCAAAGATGTAGTCGGCCACCCTTCGAAAGCCTGTGCGGCTGGCCGCATCAAAGTCTCCTGCTACGAAGGTTTCGGCCACCACAAAGCCGCTGTAGCGGCGCAGCTCAAAGGGCGCCTCATTCTGCAAAACGGTATAGGCCGGCTCTTCAATGGCCATGGCAGGGGAGGGCGAAAGAAATAGGCATAGCAGGAGGGTGAGGAAGGATCGCATGAAAATAGCAGGAGGGTGAGGAAGGATCGCATGAAATAAGAGAGAGGGGGCATCTCAACGCCCTATTATGAAACCGCAGCGGGATCAGAAGTTGATCCCATGTCTCCTCGGATGGTAAAAAGGCCCAAGAGTGCAATGAGTGGGTGTTTCATGGGCGAGGGTAGGGGTGCAGGCTCAGGCCGCGCGCTCGCATGCCTAGAAACAGTAAAGTTTGAGTTCTCGTTGGTTGACCTCGTCGATCGCCCTCCAGAGCTACTCGGACGTTTCTCAGAGTTTGCAAAAAAGTTTGACTACGACGCGCGCAAAGCGGCTGCGCAGGCGAGGGCGGGGTGATCTGGTTTTCTCAAGACGGCCACCTGTCGTGAGGAATCTAAAAAGTAACGCGCTGTGGCGTCGAACTCCCGTCCTTGAGCGACTCGGGTAGCAAGTCGTGCGGAAAGTTCTGATAGCAGACAGGCCGAAGAAAGCGCCAGAGTGCTTCAGTGCCAACCGAAGTGGTCCTGCTGTGCCAACCGAAGTGGTCCTGCTGTTCGAGGTCGCGGGAAAGGGTCCGCCGTGGACCATGGCATGACCAACCTCTACCCCCGTTGGGTATCCATTAAAGAGGATCCGGCCGACCTTGCGCTCAAGGACTTTGAGAAGTCTCCTCACGAATGAAGAGTCGTCGTCTTGATCCATCATGACGGTGGCCGTGAGCTGGCCATCAAGCGCAGCGGTGAGTTCGAGCATTTCTTCGTTGGTTTTGCAACGAATGATCAAGGAGCAAGAGCCGAAGATCTCATCATGCAGAGAGGGGTCTGCTAAGAACGACTGCGCAGTGGTTGCGAACAAATGGGCGCGACATTGGTTTGGGCCGCTCTTGTCCTTCGCCTTTGCCAATAGCTCTACGTGCGGATTCTTCAAGAGCCTGGCGACCCCAGATTCAAACGCCTGATAGATGTCTGATGTCAACATCGTGGAGGGCTGCGCAGCCGCGACGAGGTCGGCCAACGTCGTCGAAAAAGAGGCGAGGTTTGCATCCGCCCGAGCGATGAGGAGCCCCGGGTTGGTGCAAAACTGCCCAGATCCCATCAGCATGGAGTTTGAGAGACCCGCTGCAATGGAGTCAGCCCGGCCCTTCAGTGCCTCTGGAAGAAGATAGACGGGGTTGACGCTACTCATTTCTGCGTAAACCGGAATGGGCTCGGCTCGCGCGGCCGCAATGTTCATGAGCGCGAGTCCTCCGGAGCGCGAGCCCGTGAATCCAATTGCCTTGATGCGAGGGTCGGCCGCCAGCGAAGCGCCAATTTCATTACCTGAGCCAAACAACAAAGAGAATGTTCCCTCTGGCATGCCAGTTGTTTTTATCGCTTTTGCAATGCAGAGGCCGACCAACTCAGAGGTGCCAGGGTGAGCCGAGTGGCCCTTCACCACCACTGGGCAGCCCGCTGCGAGGGCAGAGGCGGTATCGCCACCAGCCACCGAGAACGCCAGTAGGGCAGAGGCGGTATCGCCACCAGCCACCGAGAACGCCAGTGGAAAATTACTGGCCCCGAAGATGAGCGCAGGCCCTAACGGGACATATCGCAAACGAATATCAGGTCGTGGCAGGGAAGCCCGATCGGGCAATGCGGTCTCGACCGTGGCACCGATGCAGCGACCCGACCTCGTCTCGCGCGCAAAGAGTCTGAGTTGGTTGATGGTGCGGGTGAGTTCACCCTCAAGACGGGGGTTTGGTAGGCCCGTTTCTAAGTTCGCTCTCTCTACGATTTCAAGTCGAGTATCCGCGAGGTTTTCTGATACTTGCTCTAGAAACTCGGCGCGCGCCTCCTGCGTGGTCTCTCGGTATACATCGAATGCTTGTTCGGCAAGGGCGCAGGCTCGATCAACTTCTTGAGGGCCGGCGCCGGGATAGGCTGGCCCGAGGCGCTCGCCTGTTACAGGATTTACGGCGTGAATCGCTTCTCTCGAGCCATGAATAAAGCTCTGCCCGATGATCATGTGTCCTTGGGGTGTCATTTTTTTGGCGGCAGGTTAGGGCCTGTCTTTGGAGCCCTTGATGTGCTCGAGAATCCACTCTTTAAACTTTTGAGAGTGGGCGCGCTGTTGGGCGCCAGAGGGCGTAATAAGGTAGTAGGTGTACTCCCCGCAGTCATAGGTGTGCATGAGGGGCCGAACCAGCCTTCCTGACTCAATGTCGTCTCTGACCAAGAAGTATTGGGCAATTGCGATCCCGAGCCCCTCCTTCGCTGCGGAATAGGCGATCTCGGAGTTCTCGCACACCATCCCCCGGGGGATTGGTTGGTCAGGAAATCCACAAGAGGCAAACCAGAGTCCCCAATCCTCGGGGCGCCTCTTAATGTGCAATAGAGAGCAAGACAGCAAATCCTTCGGTGTTTTGATCCCTTTACTTATTAGATATGCTGGGCTGCACACCGGCAGAATGATGTTATCGATGAGCCTGGTTGCGCTCACACCTGGCCAGTCACCCCGTCCGAGGCGAATCGCGCAATCGATGTTGTCTCGACTGAAGTCCACCGGGTCTTGCGAGGTGGTGAGGTCTAGCGAGATTTCCGGATTCGCAGACAGAAATTGCGTGGAGTGAGGGATGAGCCACCGGATTGAAAAGGTGGTGTAAGAACGAATTCTTAGTAGGTTGCTTTTGGGCGATCCCCTCACTCTTTCCGTTGCAAACTTAATTTCAGAGAACGCCTGCGAGATGGCTGCTAAGTAGCGCTCTCCCTTTTCAGTCAGAGCGAGTTCACGATGGCGTCTAACGAAAAGGGAAACGTCCAGGAAGCTCTCGAGCTGTTGGATCTGTTTGGAGATAGCCCCCGGGGTGACACAGAGCTCAAGCGCCGCTCGCGAGATACTTCCATGCTGGCCGACCGAACGGAATGCCTTTAGAGCGTTCAGGGGGGGCAATTCGTTCATGTCTCTGAGCCGGCCTTTTACTCTGGCTTAATTCCGGCGTCTTTGATTGTTTTGGCCCATTTCTGAGCCTCGCTCCTCTGAAACGCGCCAAAGGCCTCAGGAGACATCGGCTTGAATTTGGCGCCCTCAGTCTCGAGACGCTTCATAACATTGGGCGACTGCATGATGCGATTGATCTCAACATTGAGTTTGGCAACCACCGCGGGGGGCGTTCCTGCGGGCGCGAATATGCCGATCCAATTACTAACCTCAAACCCAGGGAGGGTTTGTGCCACGGTCGGAAGCTCTGGTAACGCAGATGTTCGAGAGTTTCCAATGACTGCCAGCGCTTTGAGCTTGCCGGTTTTCACGTAGGGCAAAACGGTGGGCATGGTCGCGAACATCACCTGTGTTTGCCCGCCAATGAGGTCAGTGATTGCGGGAGCATTCCCCTTGTAGGGAATATGAGTCATGTCAGATTTCGCGAGAAAGTTGAATAACTCGCCTGCAAGGTGGCTCGTGGTGCCGACCCCGCCTGAGCCATAAGATATTTTTCCGGGGTTTGCCCGAATGAAGCTGATGAATTCGGGGACCGTTTTGCTTGTCACCCCGGGATTGACCACCAACAGGCCTTCAGCATCCAGCACGAACGCTACGGGCTGAAAATCCTTCAGGGGATCGTAGGGCATGTTTTTCATGAGCGAGGGATTGACTGCGTGGCTACCGATGTTTCCCATTACGAGCGTGTAACCATCGGCAGGCGCTTTGGCCACGAAGTCGGATCCGATGTTGCCACCACCACCGGTCTTGTTCTCAACGATGACTGTCTGGCCCCAGGACTCACTCAGACCTTGTGCGATGACTCTGGAGAAGGTGTCAGCAATGCCCCCTGTGGCAAATGGCGAAACGATCTTGATCTGACGATCTGGGTAGGCGGCACTCTGTGCTTGCGGGCCGGCAAACAAAGAAATTGCCAGAAGAAAGAAAAATGATTTTTTCATGTTCACACCCTCTGTTGGTTAAAAGACTTGTTCGAACAAATGAATGAAATCTCCTCTTTCTAAGGGACGAGGATTGGTGGCGGTTGAGTGGTCATTCATGGCGCCCTCGACCAATTGAGCAAGCACATCTCTGCCAACCCCGATTGAACTTAAGGTCTTGGGAAGGCCCAGGCGTTGATTCAAGTCAGTAATAAAATCCTCGAGCGCTTCCCCCTGTTTTAGGCCAATGGCCTGCTCGATAACCTCGAGTTTGTCCTTGCAAGCCGCCCGATTAAATTGGAGTACAGCAGGCAGAATCAAGGCATTGAGTGTTCCGTGATGAAGCGTGACGCCCCGTAACCCGCCGAGTGGGTGGGACATGGAATGCACTGCGCCCAGGCCTTTTTGGAAAGTCAGCCCGCCTTGTAAGGAGGCCATCATCATGTTCCATCGAGCCTCACGATGGCCACCCTCTTGGAAGGCGCACTCGAGCCACTTCGTGGCGCGCTTAGCCCCATCAAGCGCGATGGCATCGGCTGGTGGATTTACGCGTGGTGACAAGAAGGTCTCGATGCAGTGAGTCAGTGCATCCATGCCCGTTGCGGCTGTGAGCCTCGGGGGCAGGGTGAGGGTAAGCAGGGGGTCACATACGGCCACCCGGGGGATTAAGTGGGGGCTGATAAAACCCAGTTTTCGTCCATCGTGAAGCGTGATCAGGGCACCTCTGCCCACCTCACTGCCGGTACCAGCAGTTGTCGGAATCGCAATGAGGGGTGCGACTTTTGCGGTGATTCGATTGAGCCCTCCAAGGATTAATGCGTACTGTGAGAGGGGGCCCTCGTGGGTGGCCAAGAGGGCAACGCCCTTTGCCAGATCGATTGGGGAGCCACCCCCCACAGCGATAACTCCATCGCAGCCATTCTCTTCATAGGCCTTGACCGCCTGCTCGAGTGCGGCCTCAGTGGGGTTCTCTGGAGTCTCGAAGAACACGATGGGCCTGAGATTCGCGATGAGCGAGATGAGGCCTTTCATCATGTCCGATTGCCACAAGAACGCATCTGTGACTACGAGAGGTCTTTGAATGCCGAGTTCCCTGGTTAACTGCGGGAGCATCTGGCTCGACCCGAAATCGAACTCAATGCGCGTGAGATAGTTGATGGTGGCCATGTTTAGATGAGCCTCTGCAACTTCTTGATGGTTGGACGCTCAATCAGTTTTCCTTCAAACACAATGGGCTGACTGGGATCTGATGAATACATATCGAGAATTTTTCTCGCCCTCTCAATCTCTTTCTCACTGGGCGAGAAAACCGACTGAATGCTTGATATCTGGCTGACATGCTTGGTCACCATGCCCATCATCCCGAAACTTTTTGAGGTGCGGCAGTATTTGATGAGGTCCACTTTCTCAGGGGTTTCGTCCACAAACGGTGGAGGCGAATCGATCACCAGGAGTTCACCAAGGGCTGCGGCATGAACCACTCGCGATCGAGCGTAAGACAGTGCATTCCAGTCCATCTCGCAGCCCAGAGAGTTGGATAAATCAAACCCGCCAAAGTAAAAGCCCTTCAGACGTGAACGACTCGCCGCCAGAGCGCTGGCAATCTCCAGACCCAGGGGGGTCTCAATGATTCCAAGCAGGCCCAGATCGGAGCCCTTCCGATCGAGCAGCTCGCTCACCTTTTCGAGGGCGGAGACCGATTCGAGCTTCGGAATGAGGAGGTGGGAGACAAAGCTGGACTCCCCAATCAAGAGTTCCAGGTCGAGGTCGCCATCTCGTGTCTGGCATTCATTGACGCGAACAATGTATCGAGTATTGGGCGACGGGGTATGAGACTGAAGAAACGTCTTGAGAGCAGCTCTGCCTTTATCCTTCTCTGATGGCGGGACCGCATCCTCTAGATCGATGCAAAAAATATCGGCATCCGTGTGCCCGAGAGACTGAAAATCCGAAAGCCGCAAGGCGCCCCAAAACAGGGAGGCCCGACAGTTACGGGCACTCAGGTTGCTCATTCGGCCTGATTCTTTTTGAGCATATTGTCGTAGTTGACTTGGACGTGCGCTTCGACCGGGTCGGCACCGGCCCTGATTTGGGCAATAACCTTCTCCTCGGTCGCCTTCACCTTCTGCGCGAACTCAAGTACCTCTTGAGCGTGCTCATGTGGAATGACGATGGTCCCATTCTCATCGGCCAGAATGAAATCTCCTGGCCGAACCGTGATGCCACTCAATTTCACGGGTATTCCATAGCCAGCACACGATGACCGCCCTCGCACCGATTGTTGTGAAATGCCGCGTGCATAGACCGGCAAGCCGTATACCTTGTATTCGTCTACGTCTCGAACAACACCATCGGTGACGCAGCCCATAAGGCCGTTATGCTTTGCTGTGGCACCCGCAACGCCGCCCAGAGAGTTCACATGGGGATTGTCGGATGCGTCGACCACAAGAACAGATCCGGGGCCGCCGTGCACGATAGCCTTGAGCGTGCCAAGCACCGTTGATTCCTCAGCGGCACCAAACGGAACGTACTTAAGGGTGGCCGCGGGGCCTGCGATTTTGGCGCAAGGGTAGATCGGCAAGATGTTCTCTGTAGAGCCAACGAGGCCCAATCGATCGAGGGCGTCTGAAACGTTGGGAACGGAGACATTGAGGTACTGACTGGTCAACACTCTGGTTTTGTCGTTCAACGTCGAATCCTTTTTCTTTCGGTTGACTAAACTTCACGTATTTCAAGTATTCATAGGGAGAGAACGGCAGTCAATCGACGTTTTTTACTTCCTGATTGAGAATATCTCAATCAATAAGCGGGTCTAGCGTACGAGCCCTGTGGCTCGAGGCAGGTCGAACCATTGAGCCGTTAACTCCGCCAGTAAAGAGTCTTCGGATTGTTTGAGAGGATCTGCTCGATGAGTTGTGTGTCTGACGTGAGGTCGTAGAGGGCCTGCACCTGCTCAGCGTAAGACGTCGCTGTCTCAAAACGCGTGTGCGGCCAGTCACTCCCCCAGAGCAGGCGCGTTTCACCAATTGCTTCGAGCCAGAAGCGGAATACGTCTCGATGATTCAGCTTCGCACTCCTATAGGGCGCGCTCAGCTTGACCCAGAGATTGCCCTGGTGGCTGTGAATTGCGCGCTCACAAGAGCGCAGTTCGCCAAGGCTCTCTGGTCGACCAAAGTGATCGATGACCACGCCAACCCCCGCAGGAATGGCGAGCAGCAGTTCATTGAGGTACCCCTCGTCATGGTGAATCTGAAGATGCATGCCAAGGGCTGCGAGGTATTCAGTCAGAGCGAGGTGGTTTCGGAGAGTCTCTGAGGGACTGGCCTCACCAGAAAGATTCAGCCGAATACCCTCAACGCCGCGCGCCTGAAGTGCCTCTAGTGCTTCAAGAGAGGCAGAGGGCGCAACCACTGCAATCCCTCTTAGATTTTCAGGTGCGCTCGCAATGACCTGCAGCATGTGGTCATTATTGAGGCCCAGAAAGCTTGGCTGAACGATGACGCCAGCGGACAGACCGTGCTGCACGGCAAGAGAGCGCCAGGTCTCGAGAGGGGCGTCGTAGTTGACCGTGTACCGCGAGAGAGCCTGGTCAATCTCTGCGGCTTTAAAGACGTGAAAGTGCGAGTCGATGAACATGGGGCCACGCTATCATGGACCGCAAGCGGCTTTTGTGTCGCACCAACCAAGGGGAAGTGAATGAGCGCATTCTTCAGGCTTTTGTGTGCTGCAATTGTTTTAACAGTGAGCGGCGGCTTTATTCATGCTGAAGAGTGGCCCAGTCGCCCCATTCGCCTCATCGTGAGCTACCCACCTGGCGGCACGGCAGACCTCATGGCCCGGACGGTGTCGGTGCCCTTGGGCAAGATTCTTGGAACCTCTGTGGTCGTTGAGAACAAGCCGGGTGCGAGCGGACAGATCGCTGCAGGGTACGTGGCCAAGGCGCCGGCAGACGGCTATACATTGCTGCTCGATGCGTCTTCGTTTTCGGTGAACCCCTCCTTGTTCCCGAAGCTTCCCTATGACCCACTGAAGGATTTCAAGACACTCGCCGTCCTCGCGCAGTATCCCAACGTCTTGCTGGTGCACCCGAGCTTTCCGGCCAAGTCTGTGAAGGATCTCATTGCGATGGCAAAGGCCAAGCCAAACACGATTGCCTATGCGTCTTCGGGTAATGGCTCGGCCCAGCACCTAGCCGGCGTGTTGTTTGAAGTAAGGGCGAATGTGGACATGCAGCACATCCCCTATAAGGGTGGCGGCCCCGCACTCAATGACGTTCTTGGCGGGCAGGTGCCCGTGTTCTTTGGCAGCGTAGCCTCGACCAAGCCCCATGTGGAGTCCGGCAAGTTAATTGCGCTTGCGGTGACAGGACGCAACCGAGCAGCGTCTCTGCCCAATACGCCCATCATGTCCGAGGCAGGTGTGCCGGGCTATGAGGTCTACGAATGGAACGGAATCTTTGCCCCCGCGGCCACGCCGAGCGGCGTGACGAGCAAGCTCTCGGATGCTATTTCAAAGGTGATGCAGTCTGGCGAGGTAAGAGAGAAGGTCTTGGGCCTGAGCGGTGAGCCGTTTCAAGGCGGAGCCGATGCGGCAGACAAGTTCATCCGAGCGCAGATGGCCGAGTGGGCCAAGCTCGTCAAGAGCGGCAAGATCAGCGTGGACTAGGGGGTAGGGGGGCGCGAGGAAGTAGCCTGGCGCTTCCATTCGCCCTACCGATCGGCTGCGAACGCTTTTAGGCCGGCTAGAAAATAGAGTCTGGGATGTAGCGCAGACCAAATGAAATCCAACGCGTGCTCGAGAGCCCATTGAATTTCTCGCCGACGGTCATATCGACTTGCAACAGATTGGGAATGACGGAATAGCGCGCCCCAGTCTGCCAATACGGCCTCTCCTTGTTGTTTCCAAAGACTTCGGCAATGGCCAGAACGCGATCCCGAGCCTGGATCTCTGCGCCAAACCCAAAGGTCATCTGATACTCGCGGGTCTCTTTGTCTCTTAGCCAGCCCAGGTTGGTGTGATAAATCACCTTGTCGTCGAGCGTAGAGATGGAGAGCGGCACGTAGGCGTAGGTGTTGCCCAATGCATTGGGCCCCTGCACCTTGCTCGGGTGATTGACGGTGCCTACGGCAAGGCCCCAGCCGTAGTCGTTGGTGTTGAGTTCGCGAAAGAGGGACTTGCCCTGCAGCACATAGTCGTTGGTGGAGACCTCGCCCTTGTCTTTGGTGTGCCCACCGCCGAGCGTCACCTCAAAGTTGCCCGTTGGGTTACAGGCAGGAAGCGCCCATTTTTGTGTGCTGTCTTTGTAAATACGTGTCCAACTCTCTAGCTGACAGCTGCCCGATGTTGTGAGTCGGGCATCGTCAGTCATGAAGGGGCGCGCCGCAAACGCCGAGACGCTTACTGAAAGAAGGGCGGTTAGGAGGGCGAGGCGCATCATGGAGTTTTCTTTTGGGGAGCTCAAGACTCCCCGATGCTAAGGTAAACAGGTGAAGGTTTGGTGCACAGGGGATTTGGAGAGGACGGTGGGCGTGATGAAGAGAGATTCAGAAGAGGCAGAGAGGCCTGCCGTGCGCGTGTTCTTTGACGGATCCTGCCCCCTCTGCACCAAAGAGATTGCGCTCTACAGAAGGCTCGATACCAGGCAGAAAGTGGACTGGTGCGATGTCTCTGAGCCCGCCCAAGCCGCGGTCCTGCCCCTGCCTCGCGAGGTCCTGATGGCGCGCTTTCATGTGCAGCCTTCTGGCGGAGGCGAGCCGCTCTCTGGGGCCCGGGCCTTTCTGGAGCTCTGGCGGCACATTCCAGGCTGGCGCTGGCTCTCGCGCCTTCGTTACGTTCCCGGGGTGCCGACCCTCCTCGAACTCTCTTATCTTGTTTTCTTGCGGGTTCGTCCGGCGATTCAGCGGGTCTTAGCCCGTCGTGGGGCACCCAGCTAAAGAGGTCTTTGTGGTGGTCCTCTTCTTGCTTTAACTCGGTTAAGCATCGAACTGTCACCCGTTCGACAGGTGGGGTCCGCCCAGAGAGAAGACCATGAAGATTGAATCGCAGCAGATCGCATTGAGCACCGACCCCCTCGGACGCCCAGAGCCCCCTTTTGGCCAGACCATGCCGGGGGGTGTCTTCAAAGAGGTGCTGGAAAAGCAGGTGCAGGCCAGCGAGCCTGAGGTGCTCTCGACGGCGCCCTCGACAGCGCCCTCGGGCCGCTACATCGCAAGCACGGGTGTAGGGCCAGACAAGAATGTCCACCATCGACTTCCCGATGGTTCACCCATCACCTATGACGACATTCGCAAGGCCGTTGCCGAGGGGCGAGGTGGCGAAGATGTATCGCCCTACTTCACTGGTCAGACCAACGAGCAGGCCCTGGCGGCCCACGGATTTTCTTCCACGCTGGATGAGGCACCCAAGGTCGTCTCTACCCTCTTTGCTATCTCGCAGCGATCCATCTTTTCCTTGGTGAGCGCACTGACCGATAACTTCGGGGCCACCAAAGCCATCAAGACTGCGCTGGCCGACAGCGTGAAGACGCCCGACGCTCCCAAGCAGTAACGAAAGGCGAGGGGTCTGGCCCGTCCGCCCTAGCCCGTCCACCCAAAGAGCGCGGCGTCGTTGATAAAAGCCGGCCCAGCAAGTCGAAGGGCCGCATCTCGGGCCGCACCCACCACGCCACCTTGCTGAAAGACCTCGCCAAGCCGCTCGGCCTTTCGCTGAATTCGAGCCACTCGCTGCCATCGAGCCTGTGCGTATCGAGCCGCTGCGCGGCCAAGGCCCTCCTCGTTTCGGGGGCCCTCACCGATGAGCCGGCCCAGAACGAGCCCATCCTCTAGGGCCAGGGCAGCACCCTGGGCCATGTGGGGCTTGAGCGGGTGCGCGGCATCACCAATGCGAACACAGCGTTCACCAAAGAGCGTCTGGGGTCCTCGCAGAGGATCGGATGACAAAAGAGGCCAGCTCGACCAAGAGTCCATCGCAGCGATCAAAGGCTCAAGGGCCTGGGCATGAGGCCCGAGGGATTCTGAGAAAAGCTCTGCATCAACATGAGAGCCCGATGGCTGCTCAGCAAGGTCGGCTCGGCTCACGCAGAGCACGGCACTGAGTTCTCCCGTGCGAGCCGTGGGATACACCACCAGGTGCCGACCCTCTGCGACCCAGAGCTGTACCTCAAAGGGCCAGTCAAAGGCGAGTCCAGCCGCTGAGGAGATGAGTCCTCGAATGGCAACTGCAGCGTGTTTGTGTGGGGCCTGCCCCTGGCTGCCCACGCCGTCTGCGCGAATGATCCAGGCCTCGCTCGATTCTGGCGCGACATATGGGTGCCCCCACAGGGGCTCTAGGCCCAGTGATTTTGCGCGTGCGAGCAGGGCCTTGTAGAGGTCTGCTCGATGACAGGTGAGGTAGGGAGAGTGATAGCGCTGAACGAAGTCTTTCAGCGAGAGGGAACAGAGCTTCTTTCCGGACTCCAGGCGAAACACCGAGATGGCCTGCGGCTGCGCGCAGCGATGGAAGAACTCTGAATCAATGCCCAGGGCCCTGAGCGTGAAGACTGCGTTGGGGCCAAGCTGAATGCCCGCGCCTTCACGGGGCGGCTCGACTCTTGATTCGAGGATGGGGCACTGAAGGCCGTGCTGAGCAAGCGTGATGGCGCAGGAGAGCCCTGCAATGCCTGCACCTGCGATGGTAAGAGAAGGCATGACTTGGCGCGCCCGGCAGGATTCGAACCCACGACCCCCTGGTTCGTAGCCAGGTACTCTATCCAACTGAGCTACGGGCGCCCTTAAAACAAAGAGCGAGAGAATACCACGCGCATCTAGCGCTGACTAGGCGTGAGGGCTCCAGGCATGGGCCCTGCGGCCAGTGCAGTCTTCATCAGATCGGCCATGGTTCGGGCCTCAATCTTGTCCATGATGTTGGCTCGGTGGGCCTCCACCGTCTTGATGCTGATGCTCAGATCGTCTGCGATCTGCTTGTTGAGACGACCAGCAACAATTCGCTCAAGGACCTGCGACTCACGCGGCGTGAGGCGGCTGATCATCTCCTTGGCCGTTCGGGACGAGATGATTCGGTCTTGCTCACTGCGCACCTTGGTGAGGGCGGCGGCCGCAAGCGAGCAGAGCTGCTCATCGTTAAATGGCTTTTCCAGAAAATCGATGGCGCCACGCTTCATGCTGTCCACCGCCATGGGGACTGTTCCATGTCCGGTGATGAAGATGATGGGCAGGTTGATGTTGTGGCGACCCAGCTCCTCGTGAAGCTCAATGCCGGACATGCCGGGCATGCGCACATCGAGGATGGCGCAGGCTGAGCCCGAGTGCGTCGAGAGCATGTGGGAGAGAAAGCGACCCGGGGTCTCAAATGCCATCACCCGAAAGCCGTGGCCCTCTAGCAGCCAGCGCAGCGAATCGCGCACGGCCTCATCGTCATCGACCACATAGACCATCTCATGCATTCGTCTTCTCCTCGGTGTGTTGCTCATCCTGGACTGCAGGCTCGATGGGCAGCAGAAACTGAAAGCTGCTTCCCCCCTCGGGGTTGTCCTCAAACCAGAGCTGACCCTGATGGGCCTCAATAATAGATCGACAGATGTTGAGCCCCATTCCCATGCCGTCGGGCTTGGTTGTGTAAAAGGAGTCAAAGAGGCGGTCACGAATCTCGGGCGCCACGCCGGTGCCGCGGTCGATGACCGAGAAAAGCATGTCGGATTCCGACATTAGAACGCGCACCTGAAGGAGTCGGTGGGGCCCATCACGCATGGCCTCAACCCCGTTCTTTACGAGGTTGAGAAGCACCTGCTCGATGAGCACAGGGTCGACGTGAAGCGCAGGCAGGTTGGGATCGAGGTCGCAGCGAATCTGCACACCAATGGCCCGGGCATCCACCTCGACCAGTCCCACAGCCTCGGCAACAATTTGTTCGGGCTCCACAAACTTGCGCACGGGGTCACTGCGTTTGACGAATGCGCGAATCCGTTTAATGACGGTTCCCGCCCGCTCGGCCTGGCGTGCAGTCTTGGTGAGCATCTCCACAAGGTCATCTGGGGGCACGTGTGTGCCGGCCTCTGCGGCCGCTCGAATGCGCGCGGTGGCACCCATGGTGTAGTTGGCAATGGCCGTCAGAGGCTGATTGAGCTCGTGGGCGAGGGAGGAGGCCATTTCACCCATATTGATCAGACGGGAGGTCTGCTCGATGCGCTCATACTGCAGCCGCTGGGCCTCCTCGGAGAGACGCTTTTGGGTGATGTCATTGGCCACAGCCAGCTGAACCACGCGCCCGTCCACCCACTGAATGCTTCGCACGCGCACATCAAACCATCGCTGCGCGGCCTCGTTAAAAACATCTCGACTCTCTGACCAGGCCGAGGGGTTGTCCCGAACGAGGGCGCGATGACCAAGATCCAGCGACCCACCGAACCATTTTCGGTAGGCCTCATTGGCAAAAAGAAGCTCATCGCTAGGCGCCTGGGGAGCCACCGAGACCGATGCATCAAGCGACTGAAGCACGGTGATGAAACGCTCTTGGGCCTGAGCAAGTTCCTGTCGGATGCGGGTGGGTTCGGTGATGTCGGTCACCGAGGTCATCCAGCCCACCTGTTTGCCGCTCGCATCTTCGAGGGGGGAGGTGAGCATTCGGCAGGTCAGTCGCTGACCGTTCTTATGCATCATTGAGATCTTGGTGTTGAGGTGCTTGACCTCCCCATTGAGGAGCCGCTTGATGTTGAGTCGGTGTTGTTCGTTTTCCTCGGGCGGCCAGTAGGAGTAGGGCGGCAGCTGGCCTATGAGATCTTGCTCATTGAGCCCCACCAGCCGACAGAAGGCGGGGTTGACATAGCTAATGCGCCCCTCGAGGTCCACCACGCGCAGCCCAATGGGCATGGACTGCTCCATAGCGCGTCGAAAGGCCACCTCTCGCGAGAGCTCCTCCTCGGTAGTGGTCTGACGGCCGTGGAGCACAAGGCGCGGAAACTTAAGGTTCACGCGCTGAAGTGTAGCTTTCATGCGGTGCCCCCTTGTTTTTACCGCTATATGGAATGTTGTGTCGCATTGCGGTAAAACCATTGCTTTCGGCACGGTCTAGCCCCGAGAATGGCCCTAACAAACAACCAAGGACAACAACATGTCGACGCTACCCGCACATGTCAGCCAGCTCATGAACACCGCTGCCGACTCCGATCCTCAGGAGACGAGCGAGTGGCTCGCTGCGCTAGAGGCAGTGATTGCTGCAGAGGGCCCGGAGCGCGCCCAGTTTCTGGTCGAAGCCCTCATCGATAAGACGCGTCGCTCGGGAGGCAATCTGCCTTTCTCAGCCGCGACGGCCTACGTCAACACCATACCGGCTGCGCTCGAGGAGCACTGCCCTGGCAATCTGGAGTACGAAGAGCGACTTCGCTCCTGGATGCGTTGGAACGCCATGGCCATGGTGGTGCGCGCAAACCGCGCCGATGGCGATCTCGGTGGACATATTTCGAGCTTTGCCTCGCTTGCCAACATGCTTGGAGTGGGCTTTAACCATTTCTGGAAAGGCCCAGAGCATCCCGACGGCCAAGACCTGCTCTTTATTCAGGGACACTCCTCCCCCGGCATCTATGCGCGTGCCTTTCTGGAGGGGCGCTTAAGCGAAGACCAGCTCAATCACTTCCGCCGTGAAGTGGACGGCAAGGGCCTCTCGAGCTACCCCCATCCCAAGCTCATGCCCAACTTCTGGCAATTCCCCACGGTGTCGATGGGCCTGGGTCCCATCATGGCCATTTATCAGGCCCGCTTCCTGAAGTACATGAATGCGCGAGGCCTGGCCTCAACCGCCCAACGCAAAGTCTGGGCCTTCTGTGGTGATGGCGAGATGGATGAGCCCGAGTCGATGGGTGCCATTGGCTTGGCGGCGCGCGAGCGTCTGGACAATCTCATCTTCGTCGTGAACTGCAATCTGCAACGACTCGATGGCCCGGTGCGCGGCAACGGCAAGATCATTCAAGAGCTCGAGAGCGACTTCCGGGGGGCAGGCTGGAATGTGATTAAGGTGATCTGGGGCGGCTACTGGGATGAGCTGCTCTCTCGAGACCACGAGGGCATCTTAAAGAAGATCATGATGGACACCGTCGATGGGGAGTACCAGAACTACAAGGCCCATGACGGTGCCTATGTGCGCAAGAACTTCTTTGGCAAACATCCCAAGACGCTCGAGATGGTGGCCAAGATGTCTGACGACGACATCTGGCGCCTGAACCGTGGCGGCCACGACCCCCACAAGATTTACTCGGCCTTCTCGGCTGCGTCCCGCCACACGGGCCAGCCCACGGTCATTCTGGTCAAGACCATCAAGGGCTTCGGGATGGGCAAGGTTGCTGAGGGTCGCAACACGGCCCACCAGACCAAGAAGCTTGACGATCAGGTGATCAAGGAGTTCCGTGATCGCTTTGGCATTCCGGTGTCGGATGAGCAGCTTCCATCGGTGCCCTTTCTGAAGCCATCGCCTGATTCACCTGAGATGCAGTATCTGCACGAGCGACGCAGAGTGCTTGGGGGCTACCTGCCCCACCGAAGAGAGAGGGCCGACGAGACCCTGCATGTGCCCGGCCTCGATGTGTTTGCATCGGTGCTTGAGCCCACCGCAGAGGGCCGTGAGATTTCGACCACCCAGGCCTATGTGCGCTGCCTTACGCAATTGCTTCGAGACAAGGAGCTTGGCCCGCGCGTGGTGCCCATCCTGGTGGACGAGGCCCGCACCTTCGGCATGGAGGGTCTCTTTAGGCAGATCGGCATCTACTCGGTGGAGGGCCAGAAGTACGAGCCCGTCGATCGAGATCAGGTGATGTACTACCGAGAGGATGTGAAGGGCCAGATTCTGCAAGAGGGCATTAATGAGGCCGGCGGCATCAGCTCGTGGATTGCGGCGGCCACCTCGTACTCCACCAATAACCGCATCATGATTCCCTTCTACATCTACTACTCGATGTTTGGGCTGCAGCGAGTGGGCGATCTGGCCTGGGCGGCAGGCGATATGCGGGCGCGTGGATTCTTGCTGGGAGGAACGGCAGGTCGCACCACCCTAAATGGCGAGGGCCTGCAGCATGAGGACGGCCACAGCCAAATCTTTGCCTCGGCTATTCCAAACTGTGTCTCTTATGACCCCACCTTTGCCCACGAGGTTGCAGTCATTCTTCACAGTGGGCT
>Ga0209189_1001581_pt1 | contig 16936 bp, 17 predicted proteins | sample C_130820_EF_Meta_FD_187308 | JGI IMG/M metagenome (GOLD analysis project Ga0209189, IMG submission 187308) | Freshwater microbial communities from Lake Croche, Canada to study carbon cycling - C_130820_EF_MetaG (SPAdes) (version 3) | ecosystem: Environmental > Aquatic > Freshwater > Lake... | reverse complement strand
ACCGAGCAGGTGCTCCGCAAGGTCGATGTGTATCTTGGGGATGGCGACTTGGCGCGGATGAACCTGACGGGTCACCCATCGATGGTCGTTTCGTTTGGCGAGGATTTGACCAACAAGAAGCCCAAAACGATTGCGATTACGGGACGTTTTTTTCACGAGCCGCAGTTGTTGATGGTCGCCGATTGGATCCAGGGGTCGCTGCCTACTGTTCCCGGTCAACCTGAGTTGACGCGAGTCCTGTAGGCTGGAAACGCAACATCGCTGCATGTGATTCTCAAGCGTGAGGATGGTAATCGGACTATGGCCTGACGAGCAACCAACGGTGGTCGAGGAGCCAAGATGAATCTATTAGACGATGCCCCCTTTGAGTCTCTCCGAGATTTATCGCAAGGGGAGAATTATCCCGATGAGAACATCGATCGGGAGATTCTTATGCTCAGCCAGTCGGCTAGCAGAGCCTTTGCCCTTTTCACGTCGGTACTGCTTTTCAATTTCGTCAGTCCTGTTTTATTCGGTTTGGTCATGGTGTTCACATGGCCGAACACAGATTTTGGTCTTGGATACGTCGCGATCTGCTCGGGATTCGTCATCTCCCAATTCGCCGGTATCTGGCTGTGGCTTCGATCGTACGCACCGAGTTTTCTCAATCGGTTCATTCAAGGAACACTTTTATCGCTTGTGACAACCTTAACAGCGGTTTGGCCTCTGGTGTTCTCATCTTTACGAACAAGTCCCGTAGCGACATTTTTTTGCATGACGGTCGGGGTACTTTTTTATTGGGTACAAGGGCTCGCGATCAGCGGCATGTTGAAACTGTTCAAGTGTTCCCTTGGCAAGACCGGCAGACCCGGTAATCAATATTCGATCCGTTGGTTGCTCGGAGCGATGACCGCAGTAGCTGCGCTGAGCCTGGTGGGCAAGAACCTCGCTCAGTTCCTGAGCAAGGAGATTTCGGGTGCAGATCCCGTATTGCTAGAAAGTACCGGGGAGATGATGCACTGGTTAGCGTGGATCATTCCATGGACCGCGCTGTTGGCTTACATGCAGTTAGGTGCTCGGTTTAGTTACGCTCATCGGTATTACCAAATTGCCTGGTGGATCGTCATGCTCATTGGTCCGACGCTCTATGCTATGGGTGGCTCGATGATGTCTAACTACTTTTGGAAGTTTAGCAACGCAGTAGGGATCCGAGAAATCTTGCTTTCCTACGCGGTGGAGTTGGGATTTGTACTTGGCCTTTCACTAGTGATGGGACTGTTACCCAGTCAGCGATCGTTGGATGCACAGGAAATCTTATGAGCGAAGTTAGCGACGATCCTTTTGAATTGGTCGAGGCTCCTGTTAGCGATCTTCAGCAGTCTCCGCAGTGGATGACACGCCTGCAAGTCCTCTGGGGGATCCTGTTGTTGATTGCAACGGTGGTCGGGGATTTTGGGGTTCCCTCGCTGCAACTGGGACCGGATGGGTTGGGTTGTATTTCCGTAGGTCTTTGGCTCGCTCAGTACATCGTGCTTTGGCTACTGATTCACAGTTATGTGGCCAGCAAGCTTGCTCGAGTCTTGCTTGGTTTGATCCTTACGCTGTGCATCAGTTTCTTTGTGATCGTGGGGATGGGAATTGGCTGGCAAGGAATGCCAATTGACTTCGGCTTGATCATCATGGTGGGTAGCTTGGGCATCTACGCTCTAGCAGGATGGCTGCTGAGTCGCATGCTTTGGCGCAGCAATTTTTACTGGGTTTCCAAGAATCGAGCAAGTTCCGGTCAATATTCGATACGGATGATGCTCGGGGCGATGGCTGGATCGGCTATGGTTGCGATGGCGGCGAAATGGTTGAGATTTAGATCCTGGGGTTCGGGTATTAGCCAATCTTTCATAGACTTTCTTGCGATCGGGATTTGGTTTACGTGGCTTGCGATCGGAATCATGCTTTTGGCGTTTTTTGAGGTAGGAGCCTTCCGCAGCAAGAGTCGTCTTTTCTATCGCGGTCTGTTTATCCTTGTGTTACTGGCCGGGCCTTTGGTCTTTCAGACCGTCGGACTGATGCTGATCAGCATTGGCCCTAATTTTAATGGCCCTGGTCTCTCCTGGGATTTTCAGTACTACGTATTTGCCTATGCCATCGAAGCTGGGATCGTCTTGGGAATCGCTGCGGTGATCCCTTTGCTGCCAGCTCGTCACGATCCCAAGTCGCCTAGGGTACATCACACTTCAGACTCAGTTTCGCTGCCGAGCTCCGCTGAAGCCGGATGAGGTGGTCGCCTGAGGAACCGAGACATCGTCGGAACCTGGCAACTGCAAGACTTGCTGATCAGCCCAGTTGCGATTACAATTACCCGTCCAATCAGGGATTTGCGGCCGATTGCAGCCTCACTGCTAAAGAGCCATTCGCTACCAACGACACTCGATTTTGACCGATGTCCGTTGTCTCGGATCGCTCGTTGCAAACGCTGCTCGCTCGCTGCGAACTCTGCTCGCGACGGATTTTCGATCTTCACCTCAGCTCCCTTTGCTTTCCATGACATCGTCTTCGAATCCAAACAGCCAGCTCGGTTTTGGTACCCAGAGCGTCCATGCTGGCGAAGCTCGCCAGAAACCCAACGACGCGATCACCGATTCGATCTGTTGCTCGTCGACCTATACGTTCGAGTCGACCCAATCGATCCTGGACTACCTGCGCGAGAACCACGATCGCGAAGAATACGGCCGCTACGGAAACCCCAACGAGAAAGTCGTCGAGCGCAAACTCGCGGCCCTCGAAGGTGCCCAGGATGCGATCATCTACTCGAGCGGTATGGCCGCCATCGTCGGCTTGCTCATGTGCAAACTCTCCGCAGGCGACGAAATCATCTTTTTCGACCAATGCTACCACCGCAGCCGCGAATTCTGCCTCAAGCATCTCTCCCGATTCGGTGTGGTCACCCACCAAGTCAAAACCGGGGACATGGATGCGATGCAAGCGGCCATCAACCCCAAGACCAAGATGATCGTCAGCGAATCACCCACCAACCCTCACCTGTCGGTGATCGACCTGGAAGCCTTCGTGGCGATCGGAAAACGGACCGGCGTCGAGACGCTCATCGACTCGACGTTGGCCACCCCCTACAACCTCAAGCCGATCGAGTGGGGAGTCGACTACGTCTGGCATTCGGCGACCAAGTACATGGGAGGCCACAACGATCTGCTCGCAGGAGTCATCTGCGGCTCGAAAGAAAAGCTTGAGCCGGTCCGAAAACTTCGAGGAATCCTCGGCTCGATCAATTCGCCTCACAATATGTATCTGCTCGAACGGGGCTTGAAGACATTCGCCTTGCGCATGGAACGGCACAACCACAACGGCCAGAAGATCGCTGAGTTTCTAGAGAATCACCCGCGCGTTGAAAAAGTTTTCTACCCAGGACTCGCCTCGCATCCCTCGCATGCGATCGCCAAGAAGACCATGAAGGGCTACGGCGGGCTCGTGACGTTCTTGATCAAAGATGCCGATTGGAAGCAGACAGCCGCGATCATCGATCGGTGCAAGATCCCTCGCATCGGCCCGAGCCTCGGAGGTGTCGAAAGCTTGATCGAACAGCCGCTGGTCATGAGCTACTTCGATTACCCACCCGAGCAGCGCGCCCAATTCGGAATCTACGATAACATGATACGAATGGCTATCGGTATCGAAGACACCGACGATCTGATCGAGGACTTGCGCCAAGCTCTCGAAGCAACCAACGAAGGAGGACCCAGCCGATGAAATTTCGAACACGAGCCATCCACATCGGCAGCGAACCGGATTCCACCGGGGCGGTGGTTCCCCCGATTTATCTATCGACCACCTACGTTCAGCCCGGACCTGGGGACTGGGGAACGTTTGACTACTCCCGCAGCGGTTCGCCCACGAGGGCTAGAGTCGAAAAGACGATCGCCGACCTCGAAGGAGCCGCCGGCTCGCTAGCTTTTGCCTCCGGAATGGCTGCCACCCACTGCGCTGTGGGGCTTTTGCAATCCGGTTCGCACATCGTAGCAGGCTGTGACATGTATGGGGGCACGTATCGATTGCTCCATAAAATCTGCAATCGAAACAATATCTCCGTCACCTTGGTCCATGCCGATGATGCGAATCATATTGCCGAGGCGATCCGCCCTGAAACCAAGATGGTGTGGGTCGAGTCGATCGGAAACCCGCTCATGAGCGTTCCAGACCTCGAGCAAATCGCTGCCGTGACTCGCAAGGCCGGAGTTCTGCTGGCCGTCGACAGCACCTTCGTTCCACCTTGCATCCTAAGACCTCTGGATCTGGGTGCAGACATCGTCATGCATTCGGCGACCAAGTATTTCGGCGGGCACAGCGACTGCTTGGCAGGAGCCCTGTCAGCCAAAACCAAAGAATTGCATCAGCAACTGTACTTCATCCAAAACGCCACCGGCAGCGTCATCGGTGGCCTCGAAGCGTTTCTGCTCCATCGCGGGATCAAAACCATGGAGCTGCGGGTCCGAGAGCAGTCCAAGTCCGCCATGCAGATCGCTCAGTGGCTCGAAAAACATTCCAAGGTCCAACGCGTTTTGTATCCAGGACTTCCGAGCCATCCTCATCACCAAAGGGCCAAGCGTCTCATGGGAGACCAGTTCGGAGGCATGGTCTCCTTCGAAGTCGCAGGCGATATCGATGACGCCAAACGCGTCTGCAAAGGGACCGAACTTTTCGGATTGGCCGTCAGTTGCGGTGCAGTAGAATCCCTCATCGAGCAGCCAGCGACCATGTCCCACGCTAGCTATGATCCAGCCGCGCGAGCCAAGGCCGGGATTAACGACACTCTGGTGCGTATCTCGGTGGGTTTGGAAGATCCCGAGGATCTGATTTCGGACTTGGACCAAGCTTTGGCAAATTCCGGTGGGGCTTGATTCCAAACCCGGTTTACCGCTATTGTTTTGGCTCAAGCGAGCAGGCCCCCCGAGCGAGCAGGACCCGAGCGAGAAGGACCCAACGGCGAGAAGGCCCATGGATAACATCGAGGAAACGCAGACCCAAGTCATCGATTATTTGGCGAAAATCGTCGGGAGCCGCCCACATCTGGACGATTCTTTGGCCATGATTGGGATCGATTCGGTCGCCATGGCTGAGATGACCTTCGAGCTGGAAAAACGCTTCGCGATCAAGATCGACGACGAAATTCTTGACGTCGAGTCGGTCCGCCAATTGGTTCAGTACCTGCACCAGCGAAAACCCTAATCCGTCCGATCCGTCCGATCTGTCCGATCCGTCTGATCTGTCTGATCTGTCTGATCTGTCTGATCTGTCTGATCTGTCTGATCCGTCTGATCTGTCCGATCCGTCTGATCCGTCTGATCCGTCTGATCCGTCCGATCCGTCCGATCTGTCCGATCTGTCTGATCCGTCCGATCCGTCCGATCCGTCCGATCTGTCCGATCTGTCTGATCCGTCCGATCCGTCCGATCCGTCCGATTAAAGCCACTAATTCAACGCTACAAGGCCCGTCGTAATTTTGCTGAATTCTCTTGGAGCAGAAACCCGGCTCTGGTATAGTGGCAGAGTGGTTGCGAATATGCGACCCCTTAGACGCCACTTGTGGGAGTTAGGTTTCCCTGTCCTGCGAGTTGAGTCTAAGCCCTCCGGTGTTTCACGTCAGTCCTTACGAATACTGACTTTTCTTCTCCTTGGCGCAGCGACCTCCGCAGCGCGGGGGCAGGCGTGAAACACTTTTTTCTTTCTTACTTTCCCTTCGGAGCACTTTCATCCATGAGCGACACAAGCAACCTACCCGTAGAAAAACAGCCATCATCCGACACCTCCCGTCGAGGGTTTCTCAAGACCGGCGTTGTCGCCTCGACGCTTGCCGCAACGTTGCCCATTTCCCGGTCGGCCCATGCCCAAGGCAGCGATGTGATCCGCATCGGACTGATCGGTTGCGGTGGTCGTGGGACGGGTGCCGCAGGCCAAGCCCTTGATACCAACAGCGAATCGAATCGGGTGAAACTCACTGCGGTGGCCGACCCGTTCAAGTTCCGTGCCGACAATGCACTCAAGGAGCTCAAGAACCAGCACAAGGACAACGTCGATGCCAAAGCATTCATCGGAGTCGACGGCTACAAAGAGGTGCTTGCATCCGACGTCGACTTGGTGATCCTGACGAGCCCTCCGGGCTTCCGACCTTTGCATTTTGAAGCCGCGGTCAAAGCCGGCAAGCATGTCTTCATGGAAAAGCCAGTGGCCACGGATGCCCCGGGTGTCCGTCGTGTTTTGGAAGCCAACAAAATCGCCAAGGAGCGAAAACTCGCCGTGGCTGTCGGTCTACAACGTCACCACCAAAGCGATTACAAATCGACGATCAAGATGCTTAAGGAAGGAGCCATTGGCGATATCATTCTGACCAGGGCTTACTGGAACGGCGATGGCGTTTGGACTCGAAACCGACAACCCAACCAAACCGAACTGGAGTATCAGCTCAACAATTGGTACTACTTCAACTGGCTCAGTGGCGACCACATCTGCGAACAGCACATCCATAACTTGGATGTTATCAACTGGCTCATGGACGGTCCTCCTGCTGAGGCCCAGGGTCAAGGTGGACGGCAAGTCCGCACGGGAGAAGAGAACGGTCAGATTTACGACCACCACTTTGTCGAGTTCACCTATCCCAACGGCACCAAGCTCTTGAGCCAATGCCGTCACATTCCCGGCTGCTGGAACTCGGTCAGCGAGTTTGCTCACGGGACCAATGGTTGGGCCGACATCAGCGGTGGCAAGATCTACAACAAGAAGAACGAAGTGGTTTGGAAGTCCCCGGCTGGCGAGAACGGCTGGGCCCAAGAGCACGTCGATCTGTTTGCACAGATCCGCAAGGGTGAAATCCCCAACGAGGGAGATTACGGCGCCACCAGCACCATGACCTCGATCATGGGCCGCATGGCGACTTACACCGGCAAGCCTCTGAAGTGGGAGCAGTGCCTTAACAGCCAAATCGGCTTGGCCAACTTTGATGCCATCGATTCGTTCGATGACGAAGCACCGATTAAGCCAGACGACAAGGGGCGTTATTGGATCCCAACACCGGGTCAAGACACCGATTTGGTGGTTTAATCCCAATTTTTTTTCCTCCAAAGAAAGCCGCTGGCAGCCGTCCAAAGCACGTTGTCAGTGGCCTAAATGCATCTTCAGCCCGGATGGCAGCCTCTCCAATCGCCTACGAAGGCGAACTGCCATCCGGGCTGACGTTTTGTCAATCGGTGCGCTCGATGCTATAATTCCAAACATGGATCCCAACGAGTCTGCAACCCACGAAAACGCTTTGCACGCCAAGCCGCCTTCGCCCTCGGAAGTCGGCTCCAAGCTATTGGCCAAGTATTCCGATACCGACAGCTTGTTCGTCCGCAACAACCCGATCGGCGATGGCCCGTCCAAGCCCAAAGCGATTCCGCTACAGAGGTCTCAGGAGCTCGAGCAAGCGATCCGCAATGCACCGGCCAACCCGGAGCCGTATGTCGAACTCGGCCAAATCTATGTCGACCAACAGCGCTGGCCCGATGCTCGCAGGGTCTTGGACGCAGGCGCTGAGCACTGTCCCGAACATGAACCGCTGGTAATCCTCCACGAAGACCTATCGATTCACCTCTCAAGCTTAGCCCTCGAACAATCTCGCAAGCTCAATGCTCAGCGCCCCTCGGACGAGAGTCGCTACGGTGTTGAGCAAGCCGAAACGGATCTTGCCAACAGACGCCTGAAGGTCTGTTCGGACCGTTACGCTCGTCATCCAGACCAAAAGGAGATCTTGGTCCCCTGGGCGGTTGCCTTGCGCCAACTCGGTCGTCAAGAAGAAGCGGTCGATCATCTTCAAGAGGCTTCCAAGGAACCCACGCTACGGGCTCGCGCTAGTTTGCAGCTAGGCATGTGTCTTCAAAGTTTGCAGCGACCCTTAGAAGCCCTAGCGGCCTTTCGCAAAGCGGCCCTTTACCGATCCCCTCCCCCAGAACCGCTCATCCGCACCCGAGCCTTGGAGCTTGCGATCGCCATCGCCGAAGAGAACAACTTGATCGATTCGGCCAGATTCTACACCCAAGAGCTTTTAGAATCCTGCGAACCTTCGCAAAAAGAGGCTTTGCAAGCCAACCTCAAGAGGCTGCAGGCCACCGAGCTGTAGCTGCCGTGCTTACCGGTTTTTATTCATTTACCTTCATTCCTTTCCCTTGTGTCCCTCTGAATAACAATCATGAAACTTTCTTCGAAGTCTCTTTCTAGAATTTGCTTAGGGCTTTTGGCCTCAGCAAGCCTTTCCTCGATGGCTCTGGCCGAGCAACCGGCCAACACCCTGACCCGGGCCGAAACGGTCGCAGGTTGGAAGCTCCTGTTCGATGGCAAGACCACGCAGGGTTGGCGCAACTACAAAAAGGACAAGATCTCTGAGGGCTGGAAAGTCGTCGACGGAGCGATCGTCCGCGATGGAAGCAACGCCGGCGATATCATCACCGACAGAAAGTACAAGTACTTCGAGCTCTCTTTGGACTACAACATCTCCAAGGGTGGAAACAGTGGATTGATGTTCCATGTGACCGAAGACAACCCAGCACCTTGGCACAGCGGACCGGAGGTACAGATCCAAGACAACGTCGATGGGCACGATCCTCAAAAAGCCGGATGGCTCTATCAGATGTACCAGCCTTATCCGATGCGTTGGGCAGGCGAGACGGAAATCCCGGATGCGACCAGGCCACCCGGAGAGTGGAACCAACTCTTCCTACGCATTTCCCCTCGGGGCTGCGAAGTCTCGATGAATGGCGTGGTCTACTACCAATTCAAATTGGGGGACAAACGCTGGGAGGAATTGGTCGGCAAGAGCAAGTTCTCCAAGTTCCCTGGATTTGGCAAGGCGGGTGAAGGTTACATATGCCTTCAGGACCACGGCAACCTAGTCTCGTTCCGGAACGTCAAGATCCGAGAGCTAGCCGACGACGGTGGGATCACTTCGCCGGTCGATGGCAAGCTTAACCTCAAACCGACCTTGGCATTTCCCAAGCTCAAGTGGGAGAATTGGGTAGCCGTTGACGAGGACGGCACGGTCAATCGTCCCCGCCGTACGCTGGAGCTGACCTATGCACCTGGCGACTCCAAGCAACTTTACGCATTGGATCAGGGAGGAACGATCTACACGTTCGAAAAAGACCCCAATGTCGAGGTTGCCAAAGTCTTTATGGACATCGAAGAGCGGGTCAGCAAGTGGAACAGTCCTGGGGGCAACGAGCAAGGTCTATTGGGATTGGCCATGCATCCGAAGTTCCAGGAGAACGGGCAGTTCTTCGTCTGCTACACTCGGCCCAAGACCCACGAGTCGGTGATCTCTCGCTTTAAGACAGTGCCTGGGAACAAGCTCAAGGGGGATCCGAGCTCTGAAGAGATTTTGATGGTCGTGCCCCAGCCATTCCAAAACCACAATGGAGGAGCGATCGAGTTTGGCAACGATGGATACCTGTACATCGCCTTTGGAGATGGGGGAGCGCGGAACGATCCGAAGGCCAACGGCCAAAACCGATCGCAGCTTCTCGGATCGATTTTGCGGATCGATGTCGATCAGAAAACCGACAATGCGGCTTACAAGATCCCTGCCGACAATCCGTTTGTGGGAGTCGAGGGAGTTCGGCCCGAGATCTATGCTTACGGGTTCCGCAATCCGTGGCGGATCGCGTTTGATCGCAAGACAGGCAAGCTGTGGTGTGCGGATGTAGGCCAAGATCTTTGGGAGGAAGTCAACGTGGTGACCAAGGGGGGGAACTACGGTTGGAGTATGCACGAGGGGTCTTATAGCTTTGGCAGTCGCACACCTGGCCCAGAATCTGCCAATGCGATCGATCCCGTGTGGGCTTATGATCACTCTGTCGGCAAGTCGATCACGGGCGGTCGGGTCTATCGGTCCGATCGGCTTAAGGAGCTCGAGGGCAAGTATCTTTATGCCGACTATGTTTCGGGAGGCGTCTGGGCGTTGACGCTCGAGGACGGAGCCCGCGAGGCGGTCCGCAACGAAGAGGTTGTCTCTGGAGGGCTACCGGTATTGGCGTTTGGCCAAGACGCCGACGGAGAGGTCTACGTGATGATCGACAGTGGCAAAGGGGAGTCGATCCTCAAGTTGGTTGAAGACAAGTAACCGATGGGCTTGGACTCGGATTGGACGCAGCAGGCATCGGTCCTTCACTTAGCGGTGACATGGTACCTCGTGGGTCTGATCTGGGTGATCCAGAGAGTGCAGTATCCGGCGATGGAGTATGTCGATCCAGAGCCGGATCGGGCCAGGGTGGCCGAGAAGCAGCATTGCGATCGGATTTTTTGGGTAGTCGGTCCGATGATGCTTTTGGAGGGATCGTTGGCTGGATGGTTATTGCTAGTGGGTTTCAAGACAGGAGCCTGGCAGTTACCTAGTTTGGGCATGTTCTTGTTGGTCGTGATATGGGCCAGCACAGCCATGGTGCAGATGCCGCTTCACGATCGGATTCTTAAGGGGCCGGACACTCACGCGCAGCGGAGGTTGGTCAGCACGAATTGGATCCGCACGGTGGCTTGGACTCTCCGCGGTGCGATTGCATTGGCGATGGTTGTCCTGGAACACAACTAAATCTCACGCCCGCTTCGCTAAAGACGCCAAGACACATGCGTTTGTTCGTCGCCTGCGCCTTGATTAGTCACTTCGACGCCTTGTGAAACTGGATCTTCATCGTCTTCAACCCTGCGCTTCAAAGGCAACACGATTTTCAGAGAGGTTAGCGGTCTCGCCTGATAAGTGACGCTTCTAACATCGTCTAGCTGGAATTCCCGAATCTTGTCCTCGGGCTCGTCGAAGACAATCAAGGCATCAGTCGTACGCAACACAAGAGACGTTTCATAACTCGTTTTGTTGTCCGCATCCGGCACCTCCAGTTCGATTTTCACCGGTAAGCCACCACCGTATCCCACGAACCGCAAGAACTGTCCATACCGATCAGCATTGAACATTGTGACGATAGCAAGTACATAGCAAACGATGGTAACCAGAGCGGCAAACCACCAAATCGCTTGACGCTTCCACAAAACGAACGTCGTAAACAAGACGTATACGGCGACTCCCAAAGCCAGTAGATGAGGATTTTTGTACCCGAACAGAATCGCGCCGAAATACGTCACTGTCGAACACAAAAAACGCCTACTACTGCGACGATGGTTACCCAACGGAACGAAAGCTCTCGAATTAATCTTAATCGTAGTGCCTCGCTGGACCGAAAGATTCTCACATCTTTGGGAAATACTACGTCTTCTATTTTCTGGACACTGTCGATGTATCTAGCAATTTGCGCCGCTACTCCAGCCGCGATTCGGAGGGCAAAAAAGAACACCACGGCCGCAGTAAGAGAAATGATAACGCCGCCGAATGTCACAGCCTCGCGCAAGTACGGGATTCCCTCAAGCGGTAGTCTAACACCGTGGTTCACAGCAAACGAGTACGTTGCTAGTTTACTCAGGAATCCAAGTGCACCGGGACCAATTATGATGCCAAGGACTGAGCCGAGCACGAGCTTCATCGGGAGAGCAAGTCCGCCGAGCTTGTCTAGCAGCTCTTTGAGGTTCGCGATCATAGGCTAGCCTCAGCGACGAACGACCAAAATCACCCGGTTGCCGCCAAGTGACTTTGACTTCAGGAAACGCCCGATCGGCAACTCGGGTGCATTTGTTTGTTATGCGTCTGGTTTTGATTTTCGGTTCAATAGCTTCCGCATGCCCGTAGTGAACGTCTTAGCGGATTCCTTGGCTTGCATTATTTGGTTTACAAGTAACTCGAGCACTACGCGAATATATTCGGCATTTTCTAAACAGTGTTCGTCACTCTGGCCATGCAATCCAACGCTGAGCCTCCAGTGCAAAAGTGAAAGGAGATCTACACCGCATCCTTCGCCAACGCGGAGGATAGGGGGCAGCAAATCCTTGACCAGCGCGATCTTGTCTTGCGCTACGTTAGTCCTCTTGGTCGCAGATAAGAGGGTAGAGTATCTGAATTTGTCTGATTCGGGAATCAGATCCTCTATTTCGTCGAGCAACCGATCGATGAGTTGTTCACCTATACGCCGATAGTATGCGAACGCTCCAATTCCGTAGCTTTGGGACTCACAAACAAGGCCCTTTCGGTAGCTTGTCGCGTGTTCGCCAAGCAATTTCGCGAGTCCCACATCAACAGTAATTGTCCAAGCAGGCCATTGGCCTACTTTTGTAACAGAGTCGCAATTGTCACCGAATCGAAGATAGAACGTCCACAAGAAGCGCGCACATCCGTGACAAATGTACTCGGCACGAACAACTTGGCCACCCGAAGGGTAGTTGCTGTTTTCAGTCAGTTCGTACCACTTGTTTGTCTGGCGAAAAGTCTGAAGCGAGTTGCAGTGGCCACAGATGCCATTGATAGAGGGGGATGGAATGCGATCCAGTGTTGGCTGAATCGCCAGTTCTAGTTTTCGGTAGAGCGGGTAGGTTTCGAGGAATTCTTTATTCGGCATCCGCGACCAACTGTCCTTGATGTATAGCTTGTTTTTATATGGATCAGCCTAAACCCTGTAGACCGCACCAATGCAGTCTATTACGCAAGCTAGCCTCGGACCAGCGAACGATTATATCAGGCACTTGCATCCTGATCAACAATTTTGTGGAGCGAAAGGCTCGTTCGGCCTAATCTACTGAAAACCCGAGGCAAAACCGTCTGCTGGGCTGCGAACGCCCATATCTCCAGATTGCGTTCCGCAGTCTTCTGATCCGAACTGGCTCAGGCACCGCTGACGTCATGCCAGTTGCCTTTGTTGAAGCCGGGGCGACTGGAGATCACGCCTTTGAGGGTTACCAGCGCATGCAAGACGAGAGTCAATTTTGGTGACGAGATTTGGACCGCCAAGTCGGCGTTTTCTTAGGCCGCTCAAGCGTCGATCTTTGGTGCGTCGCTCTCGGCAATCGGTTGGTCTCCCCGTGTTTGGGTCTGAAACAGCGCCTTCGAAGCCCCACATTTGGCCCGGAAATTCGCAATAATCAAAGCTCGGTCTGGCGACAATTCGGCTGGAATTGCACCGATTTCCTGCCGAAAGCCAGAATCGGCGAACAATCGCGGTGTGATGTTCAAAGCTTGGAGAATTTGTTAATCTGGTGTCTTGCTGAACAATGCGTTGAGAGACGAACTGGGCGGCGAGTTATTCGAGGATCACAACCAGTTCCGAGAAAAGGTCGAGACGGCACTCAAGAATCGCAAGTTAAAACTCTCTGCGGCTGAGCTGAAGGTCTTCTACAAAGCCGTCAGTTGGCGCGACGAAACAGCCCCCGAAGTTGTGGCCAAAGTCCACAAGGCAGGCAAGGCGACTGTTAATCCTCTGTATGGGTTTTACAAAGGCAAGGGTGAAATCATCGAGTACGAATCCGACCCCGACCTCCGCGATACGGAGCAAGTTCCCTTGCTGGAGGATGTTGAAGCCTTCATGAAGCGAGAAGTGCTGCCGTACACGCCGGACGCCTGGATCGATCCGGCGGCAACCAAGATCGGCTACGAGATCAGCTTCACCCGCCATTTTTACAAGCCCCATCCGCTCCGGAGCCTGGAGGAAATCCGTGCCGACATCCTAGCCTTGGAGCAAGAAACCGAAGGAATGCTAGCAGAGATTATCGGAGGATCGCCCCGCTTGTTATAGGCACAGCGTAACATGCCGCCACCTGGCTCCCATGTTATAGGCTGCCTATAATACAGGGCTAGTCCTTCCCCATGTTATTGGCAAGGTTGCATAGTTTTCCCTAAGAAGATGAATCATAGGAAAGCCGAGTATGGGAGACGTCAATGAAACCAGAGTGCAGCGTGCTGGTCGATACGTTCGACAACCTGCAGGCTACCGCGCCTTCATCCCTAGACCGTTGCCCCCCGACCCGCCCGTCGCGGTTAGCCCCGAAATGCAGGTTCTGCTATCGAAAGCTGATCGCGCTCTTGGGCGACTCGATGGATCGATTCAGACGCTTCCACATCCAGACCTATTCGTTTTCATGTATGTCCGCAAAGAAGCCGTGCTTTCGAGCCAGATTGAGGGGACCCAGAGTTCGCTTCAAGATGTCCTCGCAGCCGAGGCCCAGATCCTAAGCCCAGATCGTCCACAGGATGTCGACGAGGTCGTGAATTATGTTCGGGCTATGAACTACGGATTGAAACGATTGAAGGAGCTACCGGTTTCTGTTCGATTGATTCGGGAGATTCACGCGGAATTGCTCCAGGGTGTACGCGGCCAGCATCTTACTCCCGGAGAAATTCGCACAAGCCAAAACTGGATTGGGCCAAGTGGTTGTTCGCTGAACGAAGCAACCTTTGTTCCACCTCCACACCATGAAGTCGTTCAGCATTTGGGAGATCTGGAGAAGTTCTTGCACTCCGACATACAACTCCCAATGCTGATGCGAATTGGACTGGCGCACGTCCAGTTCGAGACTATTCACCCATTTCTCGATGGAAATGGTCGCGTGGGTCGCCTACTGATAGCCTTTCTGCTCTGCGAACAGGAAATCCTTTTGAAACCCGTGTTGTATCTTTCACACTACTTCAAACAGCACCGGCAGGAGTATTACGACCAACTGCAGTCGGTGCGTGACCGAGGTACCTGGGAAGACTGGATGGAGTTTTTCCTTCGCGGCGTCATCGAAGTCAGCAAGCAAGCCACCGAAACAGCCCGACGCATCTTGACGCTACGTGAAAACCATCGGTCAAACATCACGGAGAAATTCGGTCGTGCTGCGGGCAATGGGCATCGTGTCCTGGAGTATCTTTACGAGCATCCCATTCTGTCTGCAAACGAAGTTCGAGGTCTGATCGGCACCACGTACCCGGCCGCCAACGACTTGGTCGCCAAATTCGTCAGTACGGGAATTCTCCTCGAAATCACCGGTCAAGCTCGCAATCGCAAGTTCATGTATCAAAGTTACATCGACCTGTTCCGCGACCAAACCGGCCAAGACGAGACGCCATGATCTATCGCACCTACGAGAAGCTACCCGCTGGCAGAATCATCACCGCGCCGAGTCGATGCCGAAGGCAAGTGCAATGGGCGTGGAGGCCGAGAGTCTCCCGCCCGGCAAGTGCCACTTGCCTTTGGCCACAATGCGATAAATCCCGGGGGTTTGGGGGCAGATCCCCCAAGACGCACAGCATCTTTTGTTCATTCATTTACTAAACTAAATCTAACCAACGTTTACGCTACTTACGCTGAGCCAAAACACCCGATTCTGTACCGCTCAAAACAGCGAACGACCTTCGGCCAAAGCGGACATGCTCGCACAAAAGGACGGCGAGGCGGTACAGAATTCATCAAACGGTACAGAATGATCCGCCTCTTATTCCCCGAACTGGGTGAGGCGGCAATCGCCTTGCGGTAAGTGAGCGATGATCTCCAACGTACCACCCATCGCTTCAATCAGTTTGGAAAGCGTACCGATTTGAATATCCTCTTGGTGCTCGATCTTACTGAGTGCGGGTTGACTGATTCCCAGGATATCCGCGACCTCGCTTTGAGTCATACCCGAATGCTTTCGAATCTCTGGAAGCAACATGTCTGCCATCATGGATTTTGTCTTCAAAGCAGCCTTCTGTACACGCTCTGGCCCCAGCTGTTGCTTCAAATTGGCGAACTTACTTCGACCTGTCATGGTAGTAACCCTTCCTTTTCCAGTTCATTTAAGTAGGTATCGTATAGGCGGTCTGCGATCGGAATCATTCGCTCATAAAACCGTCCATCGCCGCCTTTGTTGCCACCAATCAATAGGATGGCGGTCCTGCGAGGATCAAACACAAAGAACGACCGTAGCGGATCTCCGCCAGTTTGCGTTCGTAGCTCTTTCATGTTCGCATGCTTCGAGCCCTTGATGTGATCTACGTGAGGCCTGCCAAGCTGAGGTCCTAGTTCCTCGAGAAGGCCAATGCTGGCGACCAAGGAGTCCTGCTCGCCTTCGGTCAACGAGGCCCACCAAGCTCCGAATTCATCCGTGTATTCGATTTCCCACATACCCTAAATATAACCTCACGGTTATGTCTTGTCAATTGCGTGGTTACCACGCCTTGCTTCTGTTAGCTCGATACCGAGCTAACGGGCATTGCGGTGCCACATCGAGACAGCCTCTTCTGCTCTAGCTCCAGCCCTTGATTCTTGCGTCGAATCCAGTATCCATGCTGGTTTGCGACCACACTGTTCTTTGAAAAAACTCGGGGACTGTCCCCGAGTTTTTGTGAGCAGAGATTATCGGAGGATCGCCCCGCTTGTTATAGGCACAGCGTAACATGCCGCCACTTGGCTCCCATGTTATAGGCTGCCTATAATACAGAGCTAGTCCTTCCCCATGTTATGGGCAAGGTTGCATAGTTTTCCCTAAGGAGATGAATCATAGGAAAGCCGAGACGGTCGCTACGGTGTTTGGTACGGTGTTTAACGGTGCTTTCCACTTGCTGCGTAATGATCGAAGTGATCGGCCCTATTTGAGACCATTTTGTCAACCATGGTGGACAATTTCCTGCGCGATGGTGGCTGCGGACCGCACGACCACGAAACGACGACAAAACCATGATCCAACGGAAAACAACCCGGACCCCCACCCCCCTACGGCGGGACTCCCATCGGTATGCCTCCGGATGAAAACACAAAAATCAATTGCGGTATTGGGGTAATCATTTTAGGAGGTAGTATGCGACAAAAAGGAAGTCGAAACGCGCTGGTGAAGATCGACTACGACTTGATTGGCGAGTTGGCTGGAATCGCAGGCGGCACCGCCAAGCAGTACGCGCACCGTGGCGAGTACGACCCAAGGAGCTTGGATAGCGTCCTGCAATGGGTCAACGCTCGACGGGCGGGAAAAGGGCTACCTTTGATCGGGATGCCTTCAGAAACGCACCCTGACGCCAGACCTGACCGCACAGTGCCGTTCC
>Ga0209189_1001578_pt1 | contig 16966 bp, 14 predicted proteins | sample C_130820_EF_Meta_FD_187308 | JGI IMG/M metagenome (GOLD analysis project Ga0209189, IMG submission 187308) | Freshwater microbial communities from Lake Croche, Canada to study carbon cycling - C_130820_EF_MetaG (SPAdes) (version 3) | ecosystem: Environmental > Aquatic > Freshwater > Lake... | reverse complement strand
TTTACCGCAAAAAATGATGGAGAAATATGGAGTTACTATTAATAATTCGGATTTTCGTGTTAGCTTTCGTAATGGATCTTTTATTAAGTGTGATGGTGCTGATAACTACGAAAAAGGTAGAGGGTATTCAGCGACTGGACTGGTTGTTTATGATGAATTTAAAGATCATAATCCTAATTTTCATGATGGTTTCGAGCCAAATTTGGGGATTACAGATGCACCATTAATGATTATTGGTACGCCACCAGATGCGAGTGAGACTTCATTTCAAAGATGGTGTCAAATGGCTGACGAGATTAAAGTATCATCGGTTGGTTTTCATATACAAATGCCATCAATGACTAATCCTCATATATCTCGAGATTTTTTTATAAGAAAAGAAGAAGAGTTGCGAGCTAAGGGCGAATATTGGAAATGGCAGAAAGAATATTTAGCTATGAGAGTAAGAGCAGCTGGTAATAATATATTCCCTATGCTTAATCCAAATACTCATATTAAATCATATAAAGATATGATGGATATAATTGGAATTTATCCTAAACAATGGGATTTTTACACTTCATTTGATCCAGGTTCTGCTAAATGTTTTGCTGTTTTATTTGTTGCAATCAATAGATATAGTAAACAGATTTTCGTATTGGATCAGATATACGCTACAAAATTAGAAGAATGTAGAGTTGATAATATATTACCAATGGCAATTAAAAAGATGAGAGAGATAATGCCTCATCAAGATAGATGGCTATGTGTATATGATTATGCAGCCACATGGTTTATGAACGAGGCGCAGTCGCCAGAATATATTGATGATATTAGCTTAATTCCATGTACTAAAGATCTTAAAAATAAAGAAAATAAATTGTCGTTGATAAAAGATATTTTATTAAAACCTAGTTTCTTTTTCATGTCAGAGAGATGTGTACAGAAAGAAGCTGGGCTGTTTTGGGAAATGGAAAAGTATGCAACGGATGACAAAGGTAAAGTTCCAAAAGAAAATGACCATGCGATTGACGCGTTTAGATATGCATTAAATGCAGCTAATTATCATCGTGTTGAGGATGCTGAACCATTGGAAGAGCATGAGCAGTTCCCAGAAAGACGTGGATTTAGAATGAGTAATGATTATAGTCTTGATGACAAGGAGAGTATGTATGGAGATCTTGATAATAGTTTGTTCGATTCTGGCTATTTTGATTAGCTTGCCAGCAATCTGTATTTCGCTTTATACTTTATTAGAACTAAAGGCATTTAAAAAAAGTACTCACAAAATTGAGTACATGCCTATGCCAGTTCCAGATTTGGCACCATCTAAAAATAAAGAGTTTTTAGAAGGATTTTCTGGTGATGGTAGCGATCAATTTATTATCTAGGAGATATAAATGCGTACTTATTTAGATTTGTTCGGTGAAAACTATGACATGTACGAAGAGCATGAGAATAAACATAAGTTTTTTACTATTGCTAATGCAGACTATGATGAAAAATTAAAATGGCTTCAAGAAGACATTAAAACAAAGTTTAATGCGGCATCATCTCGTATTGAAATGTACAGAAAATATGAAGCTCTTTTTAAGGGTATTCACTATAAGTCCATGGACTATAGAAGAAATGAAAATGACGACTCTTATTCTGGGACAAAACAACCAAGAATGGCAGTAAACTTTGTACAAGAAATGCTTGAAACTAAAGTATCTCAACGTGCAAAAAATAAGCCAGGATTTGCAATCATTCCAAATAATGATGAGATTGATGATATTAACAATGCTAAAACAGTAAAAATGCTTTTAGATAATAGAAATCAAGAGCTGGATATTGATAGAAAGTTTTCAGATGGCGATAGAATGAACTTCATGAGAGGTGAATCATTTACATTTGTAACTTGGGATGAAAATGCTGGATCTATTCATCCAGAATATAAAAAAGCACAAGCAAATGGGATTAAAATTCCTAGATTAGATAAGAATGGACAGCCAATTGAAGGTCAGTTCATTGACAGCGCAGTTACCATTGGAGATGTTAATGTTAGGGTTTTAGGACCAGAAAGAGTATTTCCAGAGCAAAACTGTAATTCATTTGAAGAATGTGATGATATTACCGAGATGGACTGGATGCATTTGGATGTACTTAAGGCTATGTATCCTGAGCATGCAGATAAAATTACAATTAATGATGACTATTTCTTTTACGACAGTGCTGATTATGCAATTAAGAAAAGAAAAAATCATGCGGCAGTTTTTACCTACTGGCACAGAAAAACAAAGTTTTTACCAGAAGGAAGAAAGATTGTTTATGTCATTGGTTGCTTATTAGAAGACGGTCCATTGCCGTATAGTCACGGAAAATTACCATGCGTATTTGATACAGATATCGATGTACCAGATGAATTACATGGGAGACCATTTCTTGTAAACATTGCTCAACTTCAAAACCTTCACAATATGTGTATGGCAAGTATTGCAAGAAACATTGCAGTTTCATCTATGCCAAAATGGGTTATGCCAAAAGGAACCGTTCATAGGGATAAATTGAACAATGAATATGGTATCATTGAATACAGTGGTCCAATTGCTCCACAAATGGTTACATATTCGGCTATTAATAAAGATTTATATGAAATGCCAGACAAATTTGAGAAATATATTCAAAATATGTCTATGGTAGATACTATGGCTAGAGGTGAACCACCTCCAGGGATTAAAGCTGCTGTAGCACTTCAATTTTTAGATGAGCAAGATAGCCAAAGACAATCTACTGGTATTGCAAAAAGACTTAAAAGAATTAAAGATACCTATAAAATGATGATTTCTGTTATGGGTGATTATTATAAGCCAGAAGATGGACGCATGGTTCGTATTCTTGGCGCAGATAACTCATATCTAATTGATTCATTTCAGCAAGCTGATTTTAACTGTGCTTATGATGTGCGTATTCTTAATACTTCATCACTTCCAGATTCTAAAGCTGGTAGAATTTCTGCAATTCTAGATATTAATACTGCAACTCAAGCAGATCCAATGTTTGGAAAAGAAGAAATTTCACAAATGCTAGACCTGGCTAACGATGAAAGATTCAAAGATAAGGCAAGTGTAGCAGTAAGAGCAGCAGAAACAGTAATTGGAAAAATACTAAAAAGAGATCCAACATTGGGTGAGCCTCAAGAGTGGGATGATTTCATTGTAATGTATCCAATGCTTTTAAAAACACTTCAAGAAAGAACGTATAAAGACAATGAACAGGACATCCTTCAAGCATTAAAACAATATATCATGGTAATGGAAGGTCTTATGTACAATAAGGCAATAAAATCTCCAATTTTTGCAGCACAATTGCAAAGATTTTATATGTTCCCTGTTTTATTTAGTGTTCCAGCAATTCCAACAAACCCTGCCCCAGCTCCAGTGAATACAACTCCCATTAATACGGGAGCTATCGCACAGAACATGGTAAGGCAGAATCAATAAGGAGTAATTAATGAGCGTTTCTGATGTAATGAACACAATGATGAGCCAAGATGCAACCGCAACTATGTCTGCTGACTCTACAAGTTCTATGCCATCTGGTGCTGCCGAAACTGGCAAGCCAATGGTAAAGGGAATTGATGATATTTTTAATTTATACGATGGTAATTCTGATGATTCTGCAGCTTCAAATAATGGTATTAAATTAAAGGAAGATAAAACAACAATTCCTGATGAACTTAACAATGTTGAAGAAAAAATAGAAGTCAAAGGTAAAAAAGACGAAGAAGAAGAACAAAAAGAAGAAGAAAAACCAGAGACAAGTAAAGATGTCATTGAAGAATCAACAAAATTACCAGAAAAGGTAAAAGTTAAAGTCAATGGTTTAGAAACAGAGGTACCATTACAGGACGTTATTAATTCATATTCTGGACAACAAGAAATTCAAAGAAGATTTACAGAGTTTGATAAGACAAAAAAGGCATTTGAATCAGAAAAACAGCAATTAAATGAATATAATAATTATGTAAAACAAGAAATTGGCGATTTACGTGATTCAGTATCTTCTTTGATTGGTCAATATGAAAAAAATGGTTATATGGAAAAAAATCCATTAGAAGTGATAAATCAACTACTTGACAAAATGGGAATAAATAGTAACCTATTTACAAGAGCTGTTTTTGAGCATCAGCTTCCAGATTACGCCAAGTTTTTTAACATGACGGATGTTGAAAGAGATGCTTATTACACAAAGCAAGAAAATGAATATTTGCGCAGAAAAGAGCAAGGCTTCACTGAGCGAGATCAGCAAGTTAAACTGCGAGAGCAGAAACAGCAACAAGATCTTCAACTCATAAGGAGTGCGGGTTTAGACTCTGTAAAATATGATGAACTTGCCAGTGAGTTACAAGAAGCGGGTCATAAAGATTTAACGCCAGAAAAAGTAGTTGAGTATGCACGGCAAAAACCAATACTTGATAAGGTAGTTAACGTATATCAACAATTGGGTGTCGATCCAATAGGGCATGAAAAAACAGAAACTGTATTCAAGCTTTTAAAGGAATTTCCCGATACAACAATTGAAGAGATACTAGAGTATATGGATCCAAGTAAAGTAGCGTTAAAATCAGCACAAGTTTTGGCAGCAAAAGCTCCAAAAGGAACAAAGGTCATAAATCCAAAATCAGAAGATTCTGAATTTGAGGATATGATTAACTACTACAAAAATTAACAAGGAATAAAAAATGTCTGCATTTAGTTTAGTCACCGCTACAAACGTATTTAAAAGAAAATTCTGGAAAATGAGTGACGCTGTATTTAACGCGTCAACTGTTACTTGGTCACGTATCAACAAAAACAGCGATTTCGTAGGTAAGGATATGTTCGTATCTAACCCACTATCTTTTTCTGGTGGTGTTGGTTCTGGATCACTTCCAACTGCTAACGTTGGTAAATATGAAGGTTCAATCATCAACTCTAAAAAAATCTATGCTGTTTGTCAGGTAGAAAGAGAAGCGATTAAAGCTTCTGAGCAATCAGAAGGTGCTTTCGTTAAAGCTATGGCTGAAACTGTTAAGAAAACTCTTGAATCATATATGAGAAACGTTTCTCGTATGTTATTTGCTGATGGTACTGGTGTTCTTGCAAAAGGTGCTGGATCTTCAGCTGCTGCTGCTGTTTCTGGTGCTGGTACAACTGCATCTCCATACCTAGTTACTCTTACTGCTTCAACTTTTTTTGATGCAAACCTTGAAGAAAGAGATCTAGTTCAAATTGGAACTGGTGCTGCTGCTGATAACTCTGGTGCTGCTGTAGAAACTACTTTCCTAGAAATCAGTGCTGTTGATACAGCAAACTTTACTGTTTCATTAGTTGGTACATCTACTCGTCTAGCTGCTCTTGTTTCTGGTTCAGCAAAATTTGCAACTACTGACGTTATCATTATGCAAAACTCTTATAACAACGACATCACTGGTCTTCGCGGTATTTCTAACCAATCTGCTGCTGGTTCTGGATCTATCTATAATGTTCCAGTTCAAAGAAGATGGTCTATGCAAGTTCTTGACGCTTCTGCGGCTGCAATCACTGTAGATCTAATCAACCAAGAAATGCTAAAAATTGAACGTAAATCAGGTAAAGTACCTAACTTAATCGTATGTGGATTCAAACAATACCAAAAAATGTTAGCTCTACATGAAAACCAAAAACGTTACAACCTATCTCCAAAAGATAGCAAGTACGCTGGTCAATTCTCATTTGATGGTCTTCAATTCATGTCAACTGCTGGAATCGTTCCTATAGTTTACGATCGTTTTGTTAAAGACGATGAAATCTGGCTACTAAACGATAACTACATCACATGTACAATGCGTCCAGGTGGAGTACAGTGGTTCGAAGAAGATGGAACTGTTTTCTTAAGAGATACAGGATCAGATTCTTACTCAGCTCGTTATGGCGGGTACATGGAGCTATACGTCATTCCAACATTTCACGGACATATCAAAAATCTTGCTGTATAATTTACAGTATTGCTCGGGGGACTTCGGTCCCCCTTTTTATCTTGATTATAGACTGGCTACCATATATTCTTATATAACGGAGTTATATGGCATTAAATAACAAAGCAGCAGAAGCAAAATATAATGTTTCTCTCGATATTGATGGAAGCCTTGGTGTATTAGTTAATGCATCAAGCGAAACAATACCATGTCACGTAGAGACTCAATTAAGAGTTGAAGTTGTTGGCGTTGGTCCGACAAATGAAATCCAAATATATGGAAGAATAAGAAATTCAGAACTATGGCACTATATTGCTACGGTTACTGGGGCAGTTACTGGTCTTGCTGATATTTCTACATATGATTTTATAAGATATTTTCATACGGTTGCTGATGGAACTGGTAAATTATCTGCCTCTGGATTTATATTTTCATCTGGCGGTGGAAATGGTGGTGGATCTGCAACATCAGCAAATCAAGTAATTGGAAACAACTATTTATCTTCAATAAATAATACATTAAGTGATAAATCATTTAGATTTGATAATACAATAGCTACTACGCTATACTTAGGTGAGGCGGTAATTGGATCATCTGATTCTAGTGCTGTTTGGAAAATAAAGCGTGTTGACATTTCTGGCACATTGATTAGTATAAAATATGCTTCAAGCAACTATGATCAAATTTGGAATAATAGGGCGAGTTTAACTTATGTCTGATTTTAGAATAGTACAACTTGCAAACCCAATACAATTAAATTTAACTGGTCCATCTTTTACTGGTGCTTATTCTGGATCAACTGCATATACTGCTGGTCAATCAGTATCATATAATGGTTCTTCATATGTAGCATTAGTATCGACGACTGGAAATCTTCCAACAAATACAGCTTATTGGCAGCTTTTGGCAGCTAAAGGTGATACTGGAAATGCTGGTTTAGATACAAATATTGTATCACCAGTAAATAATCAAACATTGTTTTATGACTCTGCAAGTTTAAAATGGGTTAACCATACGCTTGTTAAGGGTGATGTTGGTTTATCAAATGTTGATAATACTAGCGATGCAAATAAGCCAATTTCAACAGCAACCGCCACAGCATTATCAGGAAAAGAGCCAACAATAACAGCAGGAACAACTTCTCAATACTGGCGTGGCGATAAATCATGGCAGACCCTGAATAAGTCAGCAGTAGGATTATCAAATGTTGATAATACATCAGATATTAATAAGCCAATAAGTACGGCGACTCAAACTGCATTAAATACTAAAATAGATAATACACAATCAATTATAAACGCATTAATTTTTGGATAAATTATGAAATCTTTTATAGCACCAGCATATACATTTACACCTGGAGTTTCTGGTGTAGGAACAGTAAATCTTTCTGGTATATCTGGATTTAATAAAAAGTTTTTAGTTTCAATTATTAATCAGACTAGAGGGATAATTATTTATTCCACTGCATCTGATACTTTAAAATATACAAATGTAACTGGAACAACAGTTACATTATTTGCAGATACTTCTGCAATGAGTTCGAGCGATGTTTTACAGGTAATTTATGAGGTTGAGAGTGCAGAATCAAGCACCATTGTTTCGCCAGCAGCTTCGGTACAAATTGGTTATACCGATGGATCTTTAAATTTCACACCCGTTACAGACTCATCGCCATTTCCTATTAATATATCAACATCAAGCCTTGCTTCACCATTGTCTGTTAGCGATACAACCGCACAAACTTCATTGGCAAGTATTGATGGTAAATTAACATCTCCGCTGGCAGTAACTGGAACTTTCTATCAAGCAACACAGCCGGTCAGTGCTGTTTCATTGCCGCTACCTGCTGGAGCTGCTACGTCTACAAAGCAAGATACCGGAAATGCTTCGCTAGCTTCAATAGATTCTAAGCTTACTAATCCATTACCGGTTAGTGGGACATTTTACCAAGCAACACAACCAGTTAGTGCTACTGCATTACCATTGCCATCAGGGGCAAGTACATCAGCAAAACAAGATATAGGAAATACTTCTCTTGGATCAATTGATTCAAAAGTAATTTCAATGGCAGACGTTCAGACTTTAGGTTCGATAAGCGGATCATCTGTTTTTCTGACAAACGTTACAAATTTTAATACGTTAGCTTTTGCAGTATCTGGATCATGGGTAGGAACAATTGTTCTTGAACTTTCTATTGATGCAACAACTTGGTATTCAACAAGCTATACAGCTTTAACTTCTGGAAACACAGCAACCTCATTTACTGCAAACACAGCAGGTCAAGTTAATACAGTAGGCTTTAATTACTTTAGGCTTAGAGGGGCTACCATTGCAAGTGGTACGGCTCAAATTGCTTACGTTTCTAGTTTGGCAGTTTCAAATGTAATGTTAGATAATCCATTGCCAGCTGGCTCTAATAACATTGGAAGTATAAATAATGTTACTGGAACAGTTTCTCTTCCAACCAATGCCGCAACAGAAACAACATTGTCAGCAATTAACACAAAAACTCCGTTGGGAGCAGCAACTATATCAGGTTCTCGACCTGTAAATATTGCATCCGATCAAATTGTTCCAACAACAGTAGTGGGATCATTAAACTCTGATGCTCTTCTTTTAGAGGCAGTAAATATTTTAAAACAAATTGCTAATCCAATATCAATGGAACCAGCCAGTGGAAGAATGAGAGTTGTTTTAGATCCTTTAGGTGGCGCTCAAACCTTAGCAACAGTTACTACAGTTACTACACTCGGTACACTAACATCAATGTCAAATATTGGTGGTATTCCTGCTAACTCTACTGTTTACGATACCATGTCAATGGCATGGGCATCTTCCATTAGAGGAAGAATTACATGATGGAAAAGTATATCGATACAAATGGAGATATAGTTTATTGTTATCAGTTGATTGGTCCAACAATATTAAATACATTACAAGGTGAGACTTGCGGATCAGTAGACGAATGGGTTTTAATATTGGAAAATGGTTCATGTGCAATAATACAAAACAATGATTTTAACGTTAGTTTTAAAAAAATAGAGGAATAGGCAATGGCTACAACACTCGCATTTAAGGATATTATTGATCAACCGCTTTGGAGACCAGAGTCACCAATACTTGGTGCCAACGTAGCTGGTGCTTCATTGTGTAATGACATGAGAAATGATTCTTCTCGTCACCCTTATCTATACTATTTAAGATCAGCGACCGCTCTGGATGCCTTTGATCCTACTACAGGTGATTGGATGCCACTAGCTTCTCCTGCCTTAACGGGTACGTTTGCGGCTGGCGCAACTTCTGTATTTCATCCATCACAAGGACCAAGGGGAAAGTTGCTGGCTAGTTCAACTTCAACATTATTAAATTTAGACGGAGTCACTAACGGTGCCCCATCGGCTGCATCATGGACAAGAACAACAACTACTGCAACAGTTACAACTACGGCAAACCATAACCTAGCCACTGGACAAATTTTGACCGTTACTGTTTCATCTGATATTACAGCCATTGTTTTGGGCGCAGTCACTATTACGGTAACAGGAGCTACGACATTTACATTTACCTGTTTAAATGCTGGAGCAGCATCAGGAACGCTTACTATTGGTGCAACTATTGGTGCCAACCAATTGGCAAACAGAGGCGATGGGATAGGTTTTAAAATCAGAGTTATTGGATCAAGTGCCGGTTCTTCAGGAAAAATTGAAGAGCGAACAATTATTGCAAATACATTAGGAGCAACTCCATCTGTTACTTTAGATTCTGCCCTATCATTTACTCCCGCCACAGGAGATGTTTTTGAGATAATTTCAGGAAGAGTTTTTTTACTGTCTGCCGGAGTTGCCGCACTTGGGTGCTGGAAATATTATGATATTGCTACAAATACATATTCTGGAAACTTTTCTATTACCAACCTTCCAGCAACAATAGGTACTGATTCTGCTGCTGTTGCATTATCAGAGCTTCACGTTTCAAGTGACAGGGCTCCTGGGTCTGGATTAGTTTCTGGTGGAGCAACTTACAATGCCGCTTCTCCTATTAACTGTATTTTAGCAACTGCATCTGGTGCATCCTCAATCACTGGGTCTGGTATGCCAGCAACTCTTTTTGCCAATGAGTACACAAACTTTCAGGTAAGAATTGTAGAAGATACCGCCACTCCAACATCAGTAGGACAGAGAAGAAGAATTTCTTCTCATACTTCTGGCGCAACTGGTGTTTTTACTTTGGCATCTGCATGGACGGTAACGCCATCGGCAACGGCAAAATTTGTTGTTGAAAATGATGATGATAAAATTTTACTTAGATCAACTGCTACCACTGCAATTTACAACTACAACATAACAGCTGCCACTTGGGATACTACTACATGGGCTGCTTCGGTTGCTCATGGTGCCGGAGTAACGGCAGCTCAAAACTTCGGAATTGTTAGAGATGCAACTGGAAACTCTCGACACTCACAAATATTTTTTGTTCGCGGTGGGGCAACTACAGCTATAGATATTTTAGATATTGCTGGTGCTGCCACAGGTTCTTGGTCTAACGCAATTGTTTATGGAAACTTGGGTCAAACATTTACAACTGGAACTTCTGGATGTCATGATCCTGCCACAATGAGTGGGCGATTTCTTCATTTGTGTGTAAACGGAACTCAGCGCATGGTTCGTTTTGACATGAGAAATAGGGTAATAGATTCGGGTACTTATTTGAGATTTCCTCAAGGTGTGGCTGTTGTTGGACAAAAAATGGGTTCTGCTCTTTTTGTTGATGGAGCCACAAAATTAAATTTTGTGTTTCAAATTACAACTTCTCAAACTCAAGTATTTTCAATGGCTGTTCAAAGATAAATTTTTAGCTGTTATTGTGCTACTTTTTGTAGCACAATATATATTAAATAAATAGAAACCAATAAGACCAAAGGAGGCAATGGTGAGTATTAAAGGATTTAAGTCACAACAAGCTTTACAGCAAAAACTTGCTGGTTATAGCGAAGATCAATCAATTGATAAATTAAGATATACAACTATTCAGGAAATGTCTGGAAAAAGACATGCTCTTGATGTGTTAATGCATGGTGCATACCAAATAACTACATCACCTAAAACCATTGAGGCTGGTTCTAATATTAGAACGATTAAAATAACAGGTCATGGTGCAAAAGTAAATGATATTGTTAGGCTTTCTGATGGTACACAATTTGCAGCATTATCTATTCCAGATGCAAACACAATTATTACTTCAGTAGAGTTAGATGTTTCTCCGGTAGGGGATACGTGTACTATTTGGAGACATATTAATCCATCATATAATTCAGATGGATCATTAAATACATCTCAAGGTCCAGTTCAATTTATTGATAACGGAGTAAGTACTCAAGTTAAAAACGATGATTCTGTTCCTGCAAACAATCAACCATTGCCATCAGCAATGATGATAAGAAAAGATGATGGTAATTTTTATCCAGTTACATTAGATACAACTAGCCCATATGCACATACACCTATACCGGTTGCAATTACAGACGTAACTGGAACTACAAACGTAACAATTAATGCAGGTGATATTGCAGTAGGAATTAAACACAATGGTGCTGATCCTTCATCAGTTAGAATTGGTGATGGAACAAATTTAGCCGCCGTTTCTGCTACAAATGCTTTAAAAGTAGATGGATCAGCAGTTACTCAGCCAATAAGTAATGCCGCTTTAAACGTTGATACTGCTTCTTCTGGAACAATTACAGGAACTTCATCGGTACAAATTGCAACTACAAACTATGGTGGCGTTGCATTTACTGTTGCTGGTACATGGACTGGAGCTATTACAGTTGAATTATCTCAAGATAACTCAACTTGGTATACAACAAGCTATGTTGCTCTTGCTTCTGGAAATACTGCATCTTCATTTACAGCAAATACATCTGGTCAGGTGAATGTCGTAGGATATGCTTATTTTAGGCTTAAAGGTGCAACAGTATCATCAGGAACTGCAATAATAAATCTTGTTGCAAGCAATAAAGTTGGCACTGTTAACATGGATCACCCATTACCGGCTGGTTCAAACAACATTGGTAATATTAATAATATAACCGGAACAATAACGCTTCCAACACTTGCTGCAACATCAACATTGCAGACAACTGGAAACACCTCACTGTCATCGATTGATACAAAAATACCTGGTTTAGGTCAAGCCTTAATGGCTGTTTCAACCCCAGTTGTAATTGCATCTAATCAATCTGCTATTCCTGTTACTGGAACTTTTTACCAAGCTACTCAGCCTGTAAGCGGAACTGTTGCAGTATCTAACTCTTTTGCACTAGATGCAAGCGTTACTCAATCTCAAGGAACAGTCGCAGCTGGAGCGGCGGCAACTAAATCAACCTTAACAGGTGCTGTTTATAACTCTGCTGCTCCTACTTTAACAACAGGGCAACAAGTAGCACTTCAAGTAGATGTAAACGGTAACTTAAAAACAGCTGGTACATTTTCTGGTGCAGTAAACCAAGGTACTCCAGCAGCAATTGCAAATGCTTGGTATACTCAGGTTTCTGATGGAACAAACGCTGTTTCTGTAAAAGCAGCTTCTACAGCGGTTGCAGCGTCGGATAAAGCTTTAGTTGTTGGGATTTCTCCAAACAACGTTTTAAAGGTTGGTGACGGAACTACTTCGGTAACTGTAAAGGCGGCTTCAACGGCGGCGGTTGCAGCAGATCCTGCACTAGTAGTGGCGCTTTCTCCAAACAATAACACACTGGCTAACTCATTATACATGAGGCAAACTGATGGAACCAACTCACTTAGTTCAATTGCTCTTGCAGCGGCTCAATTAACTTCTGGTGCTTTAACGGCTATCAGAATGGCTGCTTCAGTAATGATGGGATGGGATGGAGCAACTCATAGAGAACTTGCAGTTGATACAACAGGTGCTCTTAAGAAAGGAACAACATCTGGAACTATTACTCAAGCAAGTATTACAGTTGGTACATCTGCTGTTCGAGCAACAGTGGCAGGTACAGCTCCAAACGCGGCTAGAAAAAGATTGCTTATTTCTCCATTAAAAACAAACACAGGTGCGATTTACATAGGTGCTTCTACAGTAACAACTGCTACTGGCATGGAAATCATTGGACCGGATCGCCTAGAATTTATAATGGACGCTTCAGATTTTTATTTAATATCAGATACGGCTGGACAAGCTGTTCGTATCGTTGAGGTAATATAATGAGAAAATTAATAGCAACACTTTTACTTTTAAGTTTTAATACATATGCCGTTCCGCCAGTCGCGGTTAACGGTGAACTTTCATCAAACGTTTATGTTCAAAACGTAAAAACTCCAAACTATCAAGCTACTAAATTAGCAGGTCTTGATACAAGGTTGGAAACAGGTAATACAAACCTTTTAATTAATCCAAGCTTTGAGCATTTAACGGTCACAACTGGATGGAGTGCTACAGGTATCTCAGCGGCTACCGCAGAAGCTACAAACGTAGTTGAAGGTAAGCAATCATTAAAGCTTGTTTTGAATGCTGCATTAAGTGCATATCAAGATTCCACAATAAATGCATCTCAGTTATCAGGGTTACAAGGTGTTGGATCAGTTAAAGTAAAAACATCAGACGTATCTGGCTTGCAAGCATGCGTAAGAGGAGCAGGTGTTACACTAACATCACTTTGCGTAAATATTCCAGCAGATGGAACTTGGAAGCATATTGTTATTCCTTTTATTTTATCTGGTACATCTAACGGTGTAATTTTAACATCTACTGGTACATCTGGAACAGTTTATGTTGATGACGCTTTTGTTGGTACATCAGCTCCACTTCAAAATGTGAATGGGGCGCAATTGATTGGGACTGTTAGTTATGCAGGAATTGCATCTTGTACATTTGCAACGTCTTCTACATCTTTTGTTAGCTACACCGCAAACGCCTCATGTAACAATGCAACTTCAACTGGATCTTTAAAACCACCATCTACAAAAATACCTGGATTTATTTTACCAGCAGGCTCTCCTGCGGGTACATATAGAATTGTTGCTTCGGGATCTTTCCCAAAAGTCGGAACAGTCGACGGAGCAGTTTTTTATAGATTTAATGATGGTACAAATTCTTTTGGTAGTGGTTATTCTTATGTTCAAACTCAAAATGGGGGTAATGGTACTTTTGAGGGTGTTATAAATTATTCTTCTTCACAGGCATCAGACACAACAATTCAAATCCAAGGACTTTCTGAAAGTGCTTCAAATTCAGCAAGAGTCGAAATTGGTGGAGCAAATTATTCTTTAACCTTTACAGTCTACTATTTCCCACCTCAATCTAAAATCTTTTCTCAAGCTAGTCAGGATTATGATTGGACGGCTTATACTCCTACGTTTACTGGTTTTGGTACACCGACAAATGTTAATTGTATTCATAAAAGAGACGGAAGCGACCTTCTTTTAAACTGTTTATTTAATGCAGGAACAACAACGGCGACAGAATTTAGAGTTTCATTGCCAAACTCACTTGTGGCATTATCAACTCTTCCCACAATCTCTATAGCTGGTCAAATGAAAGCCAACTCAACCAACGCAAATAACAGCGGTTTAAATGTTTTAAAAGAGCCCAGCGTTGGATATGTAACTTTTGGTGTTGAGTCGACTGGAAATGCTGGTTTGACAAAAACATCATCCACTGCTCAAATTGTTGCAGGTGTTCAATATTCTTTTGAGGCAAGAGTCCCAATCCAAGGTTGGTCAGACTACGGAGTTATCGTCGGCTCTTTCGCTGGTATTGAAAAGTGTGCGAGTGATTATGAGTGTACGGATACTTTTTCGGCTCAGGTAAGTGCGGCTGGTGTTGTATCAAATGAGAATATTGATTGGATAAATGGAAACTGTACTTTAGTAACTTCAACTTATACTTGTACTTTTAACACAACATTAAAAGACGGAACAAGTGGATTATCTTCACCTATGAATTGTTTTGTAGAAAATGCTTATACTGGATCGCAATCAGGCAGTAATTTTGTAAACTCATCTTCTACAACAAACGTCGTTGTTCAAACAATTCAAGGAAATACAAATACTGCATCAGCATTTAACATTAAATGCCAAAAAGCCTCCCCAGATTTCAAACCAAAAACCGCTAAAGTTGCTTCATCTATTGGAGTTCCAACGGTTCCAGGAATTGTTTCTACAGGTACAGGCAATGCGGTTGATACGTTTAGTGTGAGCTATGCTGGATCAAATGCTGGAAATCCTGCATCTTGGACAAACTGTACAACCGGAACATGTAACATAGATCAAATTGGAACCGCTGTATCAACTATTGTGTGGAACTCTGCGGGAAGTTATACATTAAATCTTTCAAAAACATATTCAAAACTTAAATGTGCAGCAAATTCAACAACTGTAGGAACTGGGTATCAAGTAGTAAGTCAAATTGCTTGCGTAAGTTGCTCTTCGCTAACTTTTGCAACAGGAAGTGCGGCAAATACAACTGGAACAATTATGTGCCAAGGAACTTATTAAATGAACTATTGGAACGAAGGTCTTGTCACATCATCTGACCCAGTTACTGAAAATAGAAATTTATTCTATGCTGAGTATCTGGCTTTGGGTGGTGTTGATCAAGGCTTTAATTCCTTTATGCATCAAAAACAATTACCCAATGGGTTATATCTTCGATCTTCATTGCACACCAATCGAACAGTTTCACATGATGAGATTACTGGCTGGATGGCTTCAAGCTATATTCTCAAAACAGGGCATAAATTGGAAATATGGAAAACCTTATTATCAAATTATGGTGCTTATCCTGCGGTTGTAAAAGATTTTACAGATAAATTACCTTACAATCCTGGAAATTATTATTCTTGGGCAAGCTATGCCGGTAGTGCATCGAAGTATTTATTCTTACCTATGTATTTTATTAATCTACTTATAGCCATTGCTAAAGAAAAACAAAACACAAGTTCCAAGATTATCTATTGGCTTGAGCTTTCTACCATGCCTAAAACATGGATTAATCTTCAAATGAAAAAAATATTTGAAGCAAAAATGAAATCTCAATACGGAGAAAAGTGGCTAGAAAGTCTTTTTTCTATTTATTTTGCAAATGAAAGTCGCACTGATTTTCCAATATGGAAGGAGATTTTAAAGTGAGAATTTCTCAAAAGGGAATAGATTTTATAACTGAGTTCGAGGGGTTCTTCCCCTCGGCTTATAAAGATCAAGCTGGAATCTGGACAATTGGCATTGGTACAATCCGCTACCCTAACGGCTCGCCAGTTGAAAAAGGCGACACCTGCTCACTTGCTCAGGCTGGCATGTGGCTTGATCATGAAATTAATGAGAAATGTGCTTATTTTAATCAGGTTTTGGGTAGAATACAATGGCAACCAACTCAGAATCAATATGATGCTTTAGTCTCGTTTCTGTACAATGTGGGCATTGGAAAGTGCTATCAAGGTACAACGATGGGTGACGCTATACATTCAAAAGATATTAAGGCTATTGCAAATGCTTTTTTGATCTATTGCAAGTATACTAAGTTTGGAATTAAATTAACATCAAATGGATTATTAAGAAGAAGAAGAGCTGAAAAGGCTTTATTTGAGGAAGTAGCATGATTGAATTAGCTATATTATTTAGAACCATAAATCTTTATATTCATCACGCACATAATTTAACAAAGGGCAATACTTTTCATGAAGATCATGCTTTTTTTGCTGGTTTGTATGAGTTTGCAGACGATGCTTATGATTCTATTATTGAGCGTCAGATTGGTACAGTATCTGACGATATAGATTTGTGTGAAATAATAAAGGAATCTTATTCCTTACTAGAAAACATGGACAATAGACACTATGAAAGCGCCCTTGTTCTTTTGGATGAGGGGACAAATATGATTGATGAAATGTCAAAAGATGCTAAACTTAGTAGTGGAACGGTTAACCTGCTCCAGGGACTAAGTGACCAAATGGAAGTATTTATTTACAAAATTAAGAGAAAATTAGCATGAAAA
>Ga0209189_1001574_pt1 | contig 16978 bp, 31 predicted proteins | sample C_130820_EF_Meta_FD_187308 | JGI IMG/M metagenome (GOLD analysis project Ga0209189, IMG submission 187308) | Freshwater microbial communities from Lake Croche, Canada to study carbon cycling - C_130820_EF_MetaG (SPAdes) (version 3) | ecosystem: Environmental > Aquatic > Freshwater > Lake... | reverse complement strand
GTATTGACGAACCACACGAATCGACAGACCCAGTTCCTTGTCGCTTGCGCGTCCAGCAAAGTGAACACCCTCCGGCAGCTCAAGGTCAGCAGTCGCAAGAGTAAATGCGTTGCGGTGCATGACAACATTCTGAGGAGATACAGTTCCCGTGTTGTTGAAAGGAGTAACGGCTGCGCTAGAAGAAGTTGCAGCAACAGTCACATTCTGGAACTGACCGCCCGTGATGATAGCGGGGGAAACAGTAACAGAGGCAGAAGAGCCAGAGGTGATCGTTACATCAGCGGTCACGACAAAGTTACGCAGCTTGTTGGAGCCGTAAGCCTGGCGGTTCTGGGGGTTGACTGCGAACACATTGGCAATCTGGATCACATCGCCTTGCTTGAGGTTAGCGTTGGCGGTAGCGGCAGCGATTGTAATGGTCGAGGTTGAAGCCCAGCCCGTTGACAGGGAACCCGTGAAGGTAGCCGTGTTGGTGGTCAGAACAGAGGTTGAGTAGGAACCAAAGGTGTGCGAGACCACGTTCTGATCCATCTTCCAAGACATACCAGCAGAGTCAACACCCATCAGACCCTTCTCGTATTGAGCCGAGATTTTGTCGGAAGGCATGAAGAGACCCTTGAGGGAGTCAACGATGGTTGCCGAGGTGAAAGGCTCAACGATACAGGAGCGGCGGCCATCACGCGGTGCGCCTTCGGAGTCCAGATATGCACCAGCCGTCAGGTAGGTGATAAGGCCCGTGGGGGGCGTTCCAGCGGTTCCAACGATGTTGGCGGTCTTGTTCTTAGCGGTCACAAGGCCATCACGATCCATCTTGTTGGCGATAGCGGCAACGGCAGGCTTGAGGATTCGGTCGGAGAACATATCCAACGAAAGGGCCAAGTCCTGAGTCGTGAACTGCGTGTCCACATGGAACTGCGTGTCAAGGGTAACGGGAACAGAAGTCTCGTTGAAGTCCTCAACATTAAGCGCAGGGCCAGTCGTACCGATAAAACGGCCAGGACGACGGACGTTCACGGTATTACCAATTTTCGCGCCGCTGACGGCAAACTGGTCGTCATAGTCGCGGTTTACTTCGGAGGTGAAGGTAAGTTCGTTTTCGAGAACCATAAGGGCCTCGTTGGTGATCTTGCTAATTGTCAACAGATTGTTTGACATTTTGTTTCCTTTCAGTTGTTAGTTAGAAACTACTTAATCTTTCCGGCTCGTCTTGCTTCTTTCCATTGCTGATAAGTTCCGTAAAACTGACCATCAGTTCCTATCGGGTTATCTAGCGCACTTCCAGTTGCTTTCAAGGGGTTGATCGGAGCTGGTGCTTTCGTCTTAACAACAGGAGTTGTCGGCTTGCTGGTGACTTCATACTTTGCCTCCAGCTTCCCAATTTCACGCAAAGCGGAGATCACGGACATATCAGACAGTTTGCGCGCAAACTCTGGATTCTCAGCGAGGTGATATAGGATTCTTGGCCCTACCTCACTCTCTAAGATTGCATCTCGAACTTGGTCAGAGACCATCACATCCGAGGAGTCAATCATTTCCTGATAATCCGGCACTTCGCGCTTGGTGGCTTCTAGTCGCTCTTGCCAAGATTTAAGCATCTTGTCACGCGCTTCTGCCGCCTTGCGTTCTGCTTCCTGAATGTCCCGCTCCCGCAATGCCTTGTCAGCAGACCACTCAGCCAACGCTTTCGCATACTCAAAAGCATCGTTGAACTGGTCGGGTGTGGGTTCTGCGGCAGGGTCAACCTGTTTAGGGACAACCTTCTGCTCTAGTTCCCGCATCCGCGTCTCCAGAGCCTCCCTTGCTTCGCGCTCTCGCTGGGCTTCTGCCCGCGCTGCTTCGCGTTGCTTGGTTAGTTCCGAAAACCGCTTCTCAAGTTTCGGGTTTTGCTTCTTTTCTTCTGTTGCTTCCGCTTTCGTTTCAGCTTCAGGTTCACTCTGCTCTTGCTCTGCTACTGGCTCAACAGGAGTTTCCTCGACTGTTGCCTCAGTAGGGGCTTCGGGTGCAGCTAAACCTAATTTTTGTGCTTGAAACTCGGCTAAATTCTCACTAGTTACTACTGTTCCTGCTTGGCGGTCTGACATGAGTTTCCTCAAGAATTAACCCGATGAACCCATCGGTAGGTTTAGTAATTGTAATTACATATTTTGTTGTGTAAAGGGGTTTGCACCATGCTCAATATCTTGTGCCGCAAATTGAGCGTAATACTGTTGCTCACGATTCCGTCTGTCTATTTCCGCAATCAGTTTGTCGGTGTTCAGGTTGTGGATTAACAGTTCTACGATTGCGTCAATCTCGGTCTTGTTTTGGCTAGTAATGGATCGGGTGTTCTGATCGTTTACTTTTACCTCGGCCATGGTCTCGGTATTGTGAGCCTTGGCAGTAACTTCCATGAGTTTACGCCTTGTAGCTCCCTCTTCCTTAATCTGAGCGATCTGACCGCGATTGCGTATCTCCATTTGGAGGGCTTCAATCTGTTGTGCCATGGCATCCATGTTTTGCTTGGCTTGCATGATCTGCATCTGGACTTGCGGGGGGAGATCGGTTTTTTCATCAATCTGTGCCATTGGGTTCGCTGCGGCTAGTCTATCCGCAATAACATCTGCGCCTGGGAAGTCCATATTCCTAAAGACTAGATCGCCCGCGATTTGGAAGAGTTGCTCGTTATTCGCAAGAAGCGGCATCATGGCATTTACCGCTTCTAGCCTCTTGGATTGATATCCAGGGCCTGTATCCATGACCACATCGTATTCACCGATGGTCACATCGTTCAGAACCTTCTCCACACCCATTTCATCTACTTTTCGCTCATTTAGCGTGACCATTTCGGGCTGACCATCCGCGCCGATAATCCGCAGGACTCTTTCGCGGTCGTAAATCTTCGGAATCAGGTCAAGGATGATCTTTCCGGTGTGGCGAATAGATCGGGTCAGATTGTCAAAATAGTGGAAGTTGGACAGGTCAATCTGCTGCTGCTGACCCATCAAAGCCTTGCCAGAGATATTTCCCGCTGGGAGCTGGTTGGGGTCAACGATACCGACGACCGCCTGAAGGTCTTTGTTGATGCTCTCCGCAGCGGTCATAACTCCAATCGGAGGTGGTTCGGGCTGGAGTCGGGTAGGAGCGGGCGCGGGTTGTCCCTCAATGTCTTTCTGCTTGTATCTCAGGACGGCAGCGGACTTGATGTTGGCTTGCGCCCATTCGTTTTCGTGTCCCTCGTCCTGACCCTCTACGATGAGCCACTTAGCCTTAGGAGCCAGCGCGACAGATTCGGTCATGCTGGTCTGCCAGTAGTTATACATTCTCTGAGCGTCCTTGGCCATCCGCACAAGACCATATTTCTTGCGCTTGCCCTCCAGCACCAAGACTTGTCCGTAAACAGGAACAACGGGGATATATTTGCCCGCCCAAGTGCTTTCCTCTAGCACTTCCATCCCTGTGAGCTTGCACCACCGCACGACCTTCTTGTAACTCGGTCTGCGGTCTAGGATGGTGATGTTTGATAGCGCAAGGGTCTCGGGAGAGGGAAGATCGTCCTCAAACGCGCTTGTGCCGTCTGAGAGCATAACTAAAGTCTTGGGGATGCGCTCGGTGTAAAAGTATTCAGCAATCCTAATGTCTTCCTTCATCACCCAATCCGCGTCTGAGTCTCCCGCTCCGCGTTGCATGAAGTTGCCCTCTTCCGCGCCTGGATACATCTTGCGGAACTGCGCCTTGCTGATAACTGTAGTGATAAGGCAACGCTCCGCATCCGATCCATCGGGCATAACGGAGTTGGGATCCCAATAGACTGTAAATGGGTTGTCTATGGGGCGAATGTAAATCTCCTGGTCAAAGCTATCCTCCCGCGGATAGTCGGTAACGATTCGCCAGTAACCCCATCCCATCCGCACCGCAGAATCAAACGCGGTGTCGTAAGCTTGGTCTGCGTCTGAGTTGACTTCGACATGGCGAACTATGCCATTGATGATTTCCGCAAGTTTTTCGTCCGCTTGGTCATTCATCCCATGGACTTTGATGCGGGGTCGGGCTTGTCTTTGCTGGTTGGTTACCTGGCGGATGAAGGCATCGATCTTGTTGATCGTGAGGCAGGGTCTTGCCTCTAGGTTGCGGGAGTTCTGAACTTCTACTGGCCATTGCTCACCAGAGGCAAACTTGAGGTCATTAAGAGCCTCGACGCGGTTGTTGGAGTCTGCCTGGGACGCAAGGGTTAGAAACTTCTTTGCATCCTCAATTCTGGTGTCCATCTCTGACATATTTATCCCATCCAAGAAGCGGGTAAAGTGTAAGTTGGCTTTTGCGGCTTCGCCTTCTTCGGTTCATTCACCATCAGCCCGATATACCTAAATGCGTCTGCCCCGTGACTGTATTGGTCGTGAACTGGGGTCTTACTAAACATTTTAGTATCGGGGTCAACATCGTAACGATAATGACGCAGACATTGTAAACCTTCGTGGCAGTTTTCTCTATCAAAAAAGCATTTGGAGAAAATAGTCCGAGCTGCGTTGATACTGTCCGCAACGGGAGTCTTGGGGATGATCTGCACCTTGAACCCTGCCGACCGCACAATTTCTTCTATCGAGCGACCATTTCCCGCGAGGGTTTTGTTCTCCGCATCGTGAGGCAGCCAGAGCGTGTCGTAGATATAGCCAAACTTTTGCATTTCCGCGAGGTAGTGCGAAATAGTCTTCTGGTTGTCCTCAAGATAGCGAATCAGGCGAATCTCCATCCCGATAAACTGGAGGAACCAGATTGCGGTGTTGTCAGCCCAGCCCAAGTCAAACACCGCATGAACGGGCTTGATGGAGTCATACGGGACTCTAGTAAGTCTGTTCTCAAGCTCTGCCATCTTCATCTCGTTGGCAAAGACCGCACCATCTACTGTCTGGCGGCACAGACCTTCCCAGACTGTGTTGTAAGCCTCTGGATCGCGGTTCTTGAGCGAGTCTTTCTCAAACCGCAAGGTGTCGGGGAACCAGGGATTGTCATACCAGTTGATCTTTTGGATGATCGCGTTCTCTGGCGGGGAGACTATAAACCGCTGGTAGGTCTCGTCAGACTCTAGCTCAGGGTTAAATGTTATCCATATCTCCGACTTCTCTTTGCGGATCGTAGGGATGAGGATGTTCCAGCTCGTCTTAGATACAGTCTGTGCTTCCTCTACCCAGCAGATATCCACACCTTCAAAAGACTTTATGTTGGTGATGTTGTTCTTCAGGCCCGCAAAGAAGAACTCTGTCCCGTTCTGCCCACGGATAGATGCTTGGGTGATTTCGTAGAAGCCATCTAGCCCCAAAGCGATGATTTGGTCGCTCAGGAGCTTGTGGACGGAATCCTTGATCGAGGTTTGGAACTCTCGCGCACAGAGAATCCGCATGGGAGACTTTGCTCCGAGTATGAGCAAAGCCCTAGCAACCCCCCAAGACTTAGCCCCGCCTCGCCCTCCCCACAGGACTTTGTAGCGACTCTTCTCAAACAGGCACGCGAGCTTTTGGGGGAATTCAGCCCGCGCTACTGCATCACGAACTGCTTGCATTTGGGGTTACAAAAGATACTTGGATGCCCTCAATCGCGGAGCCATCAGGGTTTGCAAACTTGGTTGTGTTGGTTTCGCCCCAACCCATTTGTGCCTTTGTCCACCAGATTGCGGCAGTTGTGTCCCCGTTTATGGCCTTGTTGAAAAGAGTCTTGGCCACCTTTGCGGATGCCGTGGCTTTTCCGAGGGCCAATTCTTTTTCGTAATACTTTCTGAGCGTTTTGTCGCAGATTCCGATGAGCGCACCAATTTGGTCGTGCGGAAGCCCTAGGCCCGCAGCCTGTTCTACTTGCGCCCTAGACTTCTCTGTCGGTTCGTGGGGTGTCTGCATCTCTTTTTATTAACGGAATCATGCGACCAATTCGGCCTTCTTGCCCGTGAAATCCTCCCATCTTTTTACTATAACATCGCAATACTTTGGGTCTAGCTCCATAAGTCTGGCTTGTTTCTTAACTTTTTCACAAGCCAACATAGTGCTTCCAGAGCCACCAAAAAAATCTAACACTATTTTTTTATCAGCGTGTGATGACAAACAATATTCAATTAATTCAATTGGTTTAATTGTTGGATGAAATTTTTGAATGTCTCTTTTGCATTCAAAAACATTGGCCCCATAAAAAGGATTTCCATTATCACCCCAATACCAAATAAATTCATGGCATGGTTCATATCTGTGCATTCTGTGTTGAATTGGCTTAACCCAAACAATGCAATTTTTTGGTTCCCCCAATGATGATGTTGCTTCCAAAAACTTTTTTGCTGTTTTGGCATCGCCACAAATGTAAGCGGTGTCTACTTGAACATTGGTAATGGCATCATGAATCACTTGTGCAAACTCATCACCGTCATTCTGTATTGATTCACCATCAGATTTTTTAACATAATTAAAACCATAAGGGGGGTCTGTAAATACCATATCAGCTTTTTGACCATCCATTAATTTTTCAACCGCATCAATGCTTGTGCTATCACCGCACATCAGCCTGTGCCGACCTAGCTGGTAAATGTCTCCAGGCTTGGTCTTAGGCTCCTCTGGAACCTCTGGAACGGCATCTTCGTCTGTCAGGCCCTCGGTGGTTTCTACGGGACGCAACAGTTCGTCTAGTTCATCTTTGTCAAAACCTATTAGCTCTAGATCAAAGTCAGCGTCTAGCAGTTCGTTTAACTCTATCTTGAGCAGTTCTTCGTCCCATCCAGCGTTTAGGGCGAGCTTGTTGTCCGCAATAATTAGGGCTTTGCGCTGATTGTCTGAAAGGTGAGATAACTGTATGACTGGGACTTCTGTCATTCCCAGTTTTCTTGCGGCCATAAGCCGCCCGTGGCCCGCGATGATTCCGTTGGAAGCATCTACTAGTATCGGGTTCGTCCAGCCAAATTCCTTTATGCTTGCTGCGATCTGGGCTACTTGTGCGTCTGAATGTTGCCTAGAGTTGTTTGCATAAGGAATTAGCTCTGAAACTTTCCTTTGCTCAATTTTCACTTTTTCTTTTTCTTTTCCGCTTCCCTCTTCACCGCATAGGCAATAGCGACCGCCTGTTTTACGGGCTTGCCTGCCTTTACTTCGGTCTTGATGTTCTTCTCGAAAGCCTTTTCGGACTTACTCTTGGTGAGGGGCATGGTTGTCTCCAGACTGTTCGTCTACTTCGGGTTTGTCCGCAAGAAGTCTTTGATATTCACCGACGATTCCAGCGATCTGTAACAGAGCGGTCTCATGTTGCCTCGCAAGATCACGCAGCTCTGCGACCCTTTTTTCCATCTGCTCGTGTGTCATTTTTTCTTTGCCGTCTTTGCTGAGTCTTTGAAAGCCTGGGCAGTAGGAGCACCCTTCTCCCCAGGTTTTCTCATACGCTCGGGGGTCTTGCCCGCAGCCTTCTCTGCCTTAATCCGCTCCTGCTTGGCATGGATGTTTGCGTATAGACCCTTAGCCATTAGGGAGCTCCGTGGATGATTGCAAAGTTGATTACAACCGCTTCGGACAGATTACCGCCCGTCAGGTTCCGCAGGGTGATGTCAGCAGAACCAGCAGTCATGCTCGAAATGTAGGTGGTGTAAGCCGCCGCAGTTCCACCGCCACTAACATTGACGATAATTGCATCGTTGGCAGAGATGAGACTGTTGGTCAGAGTAAATGTAGCCGCCGTATTAGCGTTGAGGGCGACTCCGCTCATTGTGATGCGACCCGCAGATTTGTTCAGAGTCACACCCGTAGATTTGCTGGTAGCCTGAGTAACAGTTCCTTGGGCCGCAGCGGTGTAACCAATTTCTTGTGTGCAATAAACAGTCGTGCCGACAACAGTTGAAGGTGTGACCGATCCGATGGGCGAACCATCTACTTGGCCGCTGACGATTGCTTGGTCTGCGTAGGCGACTCCGATTGCTTGGGTATTTGTTGCCATGATTTTCCTTTAACAGTTCCAGTTTTTGAGAGATGCCTTAGCCCGTTCCGCAGGGCCTTTAGCGTTCTTTACAACACCTTCCATTCGCGCACAAAAAGACTTTTTCCTTGCCGCATCCTTCTCCGTCTTCGGGTTTGGGGCTGGCGGCTTCAGGTTAGAGCCATTCTTAGCATTATATTCCGCACGACCCTTTGCGGTCATCCCCGCACCTTTTTCGGTGGGGTTGTAGGTTTTACCTTTTCCCGTGGTTTTATGCGGAATGGGCTTGTCGTGCTTCTTCATGTGGTTCCTCTACGAAACAGACATCTTTCCAAGACATGACATTGTAGGTAATGCCATCTTCTTCATACTCTAAATAAGACAGGTATTCATCCTTGCCCATCGTTCCGAACCGAACTCGCTGACCGACCCGCAGGGGCATGGAGATAAACCTACCTTTGTGGTCATACTGACCTGGGCCGACCGCAACAATTTCGCCTGTATTAGGCTTTTCTTCCATCACTACTGCGAGAACCTTGCTTTTTTCTCGCTCGTCCACCTTCACTACTATCTTGTCGCGCAGGGGCTTGAGTTTCAATTATCTCTCCCAGAGAAAATTCGCCGCACCAATCCGCTGGTGACTTTTGGAGACCAGCGGGATATCTTTTGCACTCACCCAGTCGCAAATCGTGCCGGAAATAGGCACAATTCGCGCATTTCTTATCTATCACTTCTTGGATTCGTATTTGTCTTCGGCTTTGTAGGCAGAGCGATCATGCGAGTAACAGATGCCTTCGGTCTTGCCCGTGTTGAACTCGCCCTTGTCCATCATTTTGTCTGCCTTGCCCATTCCGGTCTCGTTTACGCGCTTTTCTTTGCGCTCGACTTTCATCTCGGCGGCATCAGAACCCATGGGACGCTTGAATTTGTTTCCGTATTCCATTTTGTTGCCTTTCAGGATAAGAACTTCAGTTTATAAACAGTTGAGTCTATGAGATTGAGAATGTCATCTACTGTGTTTTGCAGCTCTGTGTCTTTAGGTAGATGTTCTCTGTTATCTTGCACGAATCCGCGCAAATTTTCTAGGTAAGGCAGGGGATCAAGCATTAGGTCAAACTCATCTGGGTAGTTATCAATTATCCCGTATTTGCCCTGATAAGACTCCACGAATGTATCCGCGTGGTCTCCGATCTGCTCATAAAACTTCTGCAAAGCCTTATGCTGCGCGTATGAGCGGGTCTGGAGGTGCATGATATGAGCGTTGGTCACCGCATGAAAAAGGGTGATAGCAAACGCTCCAGCGTCAGCGTGGTTCATGCTTGAACTGTATCCTCAACGATGGAATAAATAAAGTGCGTCTTCGGGCCGCGCACACCCTCTTCGCGCCGCACCGACTCGCGGGTAACCTTCCCTGCCTTGTGGAGCTTTCCAAGGACTACCTTGGCTTGTGTGCGGTTGATTCCGAGTCTTTCGGCAATATCGTTACCGCAAAGGGGCTTCTCAACAAGAATGTCAAGAATTTTATCTGCAAGAGTCATAACTATCTCCAAGAAAAAGATGCCCACCGAAGTGGGCAAAAAGAGGAGAGAGACACCATTATCCCTCACCCAAGGTCTGATAACTATACTATTTCCACCACCCGATGTTCCCAGCGGGTTCCTACTTTTTTCCAACCCATCACCCAAATCTCCCAACCAGAACTGCGGACTAACCCTAAAACTTCCGACTCCATAATCTTTTTCTTTCTCGCGCTTATGTTAGATGCGCTGGTCGCTTGGACTCCTACTGTTCGTTTTCCGTCCACCGCAACGATGTCCACAAAGCCAAACAAATCTTTGCGGATGTTTGCGCCAGGTATCCATCGCTCTACGACTTCGGCAACGAATCCTTGGTCGCGCAAGAGTTTTAGCGAAAGCTGGGTTGGACTAGCCGCCAAGGATTTTCCTGATCGTGTCGTTCAACGCGTCTAGCTCGTCCATCTTATAGACATTCCAAATGCGCCTCTGGCCGTGCCATCCGTTGATTGAGCCTCGGTGACAATCCGCGCACAGGGGGATGCAAAGATACTGCGAGTGCTGACGGATGTGGTGGGCTTCCGAGCCTCCAGAAGCCTCGCACACCGCGCACCGCATCTCCTTAATTCTTTCGAGGTGCTTGCGTTCTTTTGCTGATAGTTTGTTCTGCATCTCGTTTGTTCTGCATCCGTTTACAAGTTTTCTCACAACCGCAATGGGGTTCGGCTTGCCAATTCTCCACCCCGCCCAAGTTCGATAGAGAGTCCACGATGTAGCTTCGAACCATTTTACAGTCTTCGCTCATCGCTATCGCAGTTCGACACTCTGGGCAGTTGATGTTGAAGATTCCGTTGAAACCATTTTTTCTGCTCAAGCAATCTTTACAAGTCATGCCGCCCTCATTGCCGCCCGCATGACGGCTGCCTTGAACTCCACAGGTGTCGCAAAGGAATCTTCCTTAATGCCCAGCTCTGCGCCCTTCTGCTGGATGCCTGTCCAAGTCTGATGCCAAGGCTTGTCGTTTACGATGTCGGGAAGTTTTACTTCATGCTCATCCTCCCATCTTTCGCCTCTCAACCAAGTGGCTGCGTGAGGAATAAAAGACCCTCCTTGCTTCGTCCATTGCTCAGACTTACTAGCAGACAGAATGGCCGCAAGAAGTTTATCTATGGGTGGCCTAATCTGTTCGGTCTGCGCCCAGGCTTTTCTTGCCTCGGCTTTGGCTATTTTGCGGGGATATGCCGCCCAGAAAGTATCAAAGTCTGACATAGCATCACCAATACATCGGAGCGCAGTTCACATCAACCACGACATCGCGCAAGACTCCGTTGATCCTCCGCTTTGCGTAAACCATAACCGCTCTGGTCTTGTTAGTCTCGCACTCCCTTATTGCGGAGATGACTTCGTTGCGAGACATCGCATAGACCTCCTTTTCAATCTGCAAGGATTGGTCTGGAAAAACGGCTTGTTGTGTAGCGCATCCACAAAGAATCAAAGTGGAAATAAAAGGCAAATAAATTTGTTTCATGTTTGTTTCCTTGTTAGTTTTGTTTCCAAGAGACCCAAGGCAGGGATTTGACCTTACCGAACCGCTCAACCTGAACGGGCGCGGAGAAGGTAATGCCTTTGGAAGGATGGGTGATCCAGAGAGCTTGTCGCGGAGCCTCAAACGGAAAGTTCCCCGCGTAGGCATACTCGTCATAACCCTTTAGGCTTCCGTTGACAATCAACCGCTGGAGCTGGATAAGTTGATGCCAATGCCCAAGAAGGAGGGTGTCGTATCCCATTTCAATCTGATTGTTTCGGCTTCGCTTCTTGTGGTCTCCGCGAATGATTGGGCCTAGTGCGCCAATCATGCCGTCACCGCCTCTGAACTGGTCTCCGTGCGTCAGCAGATATTTGTGGTTGTAGATTTGGAAGTAGCAATCCGACCCGTCTGGTATGTTGAACCTGATGCGATCGTCGGACTCAAACCGCTTCGCAAGGAACTGATAAACAAGCCAGTCAAAGTTTGTGAAGTTCCGACCCTTAGCTCTAGGCTTATGAGTGTTGCGTCCATGGTTGCCAGATACGCAAGGAACATAGACCGCTCCGAAAGCGTCCGCAAGGGTTTCTATACACCAAGCAAGGGTTGACCAAAGATCAATGATGACAGGCATTATTTCCTTCTCGTTCGTTGCCATCAGTTCTTCGTGGATGTCTCCAGAGACCATATCGCCACCAAGACAGAACACAATGCCTGGGTAGTCTTTGTGATGGATGTGGTTCAGCAGAAGATCGACCGCAGTCTCAATCATGTTGCGGGCGCGGTTTTGGGCGATCTTAAGGTTGTATTCGTTGACCCCGTTGACCTGTGATGCCTCCACCACCTCGCCCCAATGCCAGTCAGAAGCAAACAGAGTCGGAACTCCGGTGGTCTCCTCTGCGGGCCTTGAGATCGTCCATTTCGGAGGATCAATCTTTGTCTGGGCAAGCTTGATGATTTGGCTCTTTACGAACTCCTCGTCCAGAGTTTCTTTGCGGACAGTCTCAAGCTGGAGTTGCAAAGACCTGACCTGCTCGCGCAAGAGCTGGTCTAGCCTCTCTTGTTCGAGAACTTCTTCAAGATCGGGGTTGGGTTCAACACATGACTTGAGACCGAGTTTCTTAGCCCGCCGGAGTCGGTTTTCAAAGGTTGATCTTGGAAGGTTCATCGCGGAGGCCGCGCGGTTCATGTTCAGACCATATCGAGCATAGATGTCTATGGCCTCTTGCATCTCTTTCTCTGTCAGCGGTTTTTGCGCCACTTTCTCTCCCTTCTTGGTTAGATTTATCTTTACTTCGCCCAACAAGCCCCCTACCCCAAAATGAGTATGAGACAGGAGCTTCGCCCCCCTTTCGGGATTCCCTCTTGGACTCTAAGTCCCCCTCGGCATCGGGAATAAGCCAGCCGCAGGATTCTTTCGGATTTGCACCGGATCGCTGACTTCGCGTCTTACCTGTACCCTTTTCTTCCTCGCGGCGGGGTTGCGCCCTTAGTTCTGGCCAGGAGTGCCAATAAAAAAGCCTAGGTGTTGGCCACCTGTCCCGCCCACTCCTTGCGAAGTGGCAGATGGTCAACACTTAGGCTTCTTCGTAACTGTGCGGGTTCAGTCATGTGAAACAGTCTAAGACTGGTTTTGGGGAAAAGAAAGCGAAATTGACCAATTCTATGTCTTTGATTTTGCTAAACTTCCTAAAAAAGTTGCGTTTTTGGGGGTCTAGGGTATTGCCAAGAGTATAACAGTCCTTCACAGTTCGCTTGTGGTCGAACACCTTAGACCTTAACCAAAACAGGAGAGAACCATGCCTTACTTTACCGATTGCCCAGTCCGCGATGCTGACATCTACTACTCACGATATACGGACGATGACCTCAAGATGGAGCAAGAGCAACAAGAACAGGAAGAGCGCGCAGAGAACTGCTCTATCCGAATGAACAACCTGGCAAACAAACTTGCGCTTCTCGCAAAGCAAATTGGTCGCGATGGAAATTCCTTGCGGCACAACCTGTGCGATACAGAGGATGCGTTAGAAATAATTGAAGACTCAGTTAATTTTCTTTGGGGAGACAACAAGTGAAAACATCATGGGCAGATACCTTTCTAATGTCCTTGGCATCTATCGTAGTTGGAGCGATCTTCTTCTTCATCTATGTTTCGCAAACGGGGGGCTTATGAACTACAACACATATCGCTTCAAAGTAGAGATCGATGCCGCCAAGGATGATTGGACGGAGACCGCGTGGGACTGTTTGGATAGGTTCCACGGGAATGTTGAGAACGCGATCCATGATCTTTCAAATCAAATGTATGACTCAATTGAGATCGGAGTTGCACTCATTCCGCTTTGGCAAGAAATTATCGTGAACGCAATCGAGGATGCTGACTGGGAGGAGATTGCTACGGGTTATATCCGCAGCATCGTTGCAGAATGGCATCAAGCCCAGGATCACTCAGAATGACAATCGTAAAGAAAATTATGGATGACCTTGAATTTTTAGAACCAGCTCGTAGGTATCCCACCTACTGTTATCTAGTCAACGACATTGTGTTTGTCCCGCACTACACTCGCAAAGTTTTCGTTGGGCCAGGCTATTCAAACACGAACCAGCAAACTTACACCGCAGAGCAATTGGTTGCGCGTGGGGGCCGATTGATCGTTCAACAGTTGTGGAAGCGGCCATGAGAAAACCTATTTTTATTGGGGCTTTTCCTGCCTGTTTTGACTCACAACAACAGTATGATGACTGGTCAGAGATGGCGCATTATGCTTACGCCGTAGTTGGGCCTTGCACGGATTGCACTCCCTACTTCAAAACAAAAATGCAATTTGAGCATCGGTGCGAGAACCCAGACATCATTTTCAAAACTAAAGACGGAGGAGAGATCGTTGGAAAATTTCCCGAACCTATGTAAAGCCTTGGTTGCCGCTTTCCCTGAGATTGAAAACGCAGCCAAAGATAAAACAAACCCACACTTTCGGTCTAAGTATGCCGATCTTGGAAATGTGGTGGATGCTATCAAACCAGCTCTTGCCAAACATGGGCTTGCGTTTGTCCAGGTAAGCCATACGATGATTGACCACGCAGCCGTGGAAACAGTCATCATCCACTCATCGGGCGAGAGGATGCCTTGCGGAGTTGTAGCGGTTCCTGTGGTCAAAGCGGACGCGCAGGGCTTTGGGTCTGCCATGACCTATGCCAGACGCTACTCACTCAGCACCGCGTTTGGGGTCGCTCCAGAGGATGACGACGGCAACGCAGCGGTCAAGTCCCAGCCCAAACCCCAACCCAAAGTAGATGACGACAAAATTAAAGCGGTCAGGGCGGTGATTGCTGCCGCTGAGAATATGCCCGCGCTCATAAATCTTTGGAAGGGTCTAAGCGAGTCTGAGCGGGTAGCGGTGTCAGATGATCTTACAAAAGCAAAGGAGCGGCTGAATGGATGATGTAGGTCGTGCAGTAGTTGATCTGGGCCTGTCCGCACGGAAGTTGCAAGAACTGACTGCGGCTAGTAACTCAGACAAGTTAGAGGCAATTCTTTTAGTAGCACAACACGCGATCTGGTCTGCTAGTCAGATCAGGGACTGGGCAGAAACCAAAATGGGAGAAAAGCATGACAAAGTTTGAACAGAACATTGAGCTGGCCGAGCGTCTTTTTGGTCTGATGAAGCAAGACATTGAAGATCGAAACAAGATGGCAGAAACCAAAGAGAAGTTCACGGACAGACGGTGGGAGATTGAGGAAGAAATCAGACAGGCTCGCAAACTTCTTAATAATATTGAAGACGGCCTGATGGATTTGGATGAAATTATTTATCCATCAGCAGATCGCGGAACGGAAGACCTTGATGATTAGTTTCTTTCTTGCGTTAGGACTATGGGCGCATGGCGCGCCCATTTGGGCCTGGGTGCTTTGGGCTTTGTGGGCTGGATGGCACTCGTTCAAATGGATCATGACAGGGGAGTATAGGCCGTGGCTTGGTGGCTAATCCTGATTGTCATGGTTATCTACGGGGCGGTTGGCTTCGCAGAGGCTTTGCGTGGTAACTGGGCGATGGTGATTGTTTGGTGGGGCTATTCCATTAGTAACATCGGTCTCGCCTGGCTTGCTTATAAAGGAACTTAAACATGAGAACTAACAACCCACATCAGGGGACAGGTGCGTGGTTTAATGAGCGCACAGGCAAGCTGACCGCCTCAAGGATGCGATCCGCGATGAAGAGGCTCAAGAACGGAGAGGACGCTGCCGAGCGCAGGAATCTGAAGATTGAGATTCTTGCGGAGCGACTGACTGGAGACATTGTTCCTAAGTTCTCCACGGCAGCGATGCAATGGGGAATCGACAACGAACCCTTTGCCAAGGAGACCTATGAGCAAGTCACGGGGCGAGTCATCCAAGACTGCGGATTCTTTAATCATCCGAGCATAGAGTTTTGCGGGGCAAGTCCTGATGGCTTAGTAGAAGAAGGTCTGATTGAGGTTAAATGCCCAACCACGGGGACGCATCTTGAGTGGGTATTGCAAGGAGAGGTTCCCGCTGAATATAAGCCACAGATGACCCTACAAGCCGCAGTAACGGGCCGTCCTTGGGTTGACTTTGTGTCTTTTGACCCGCGAGTCCCATCACCCCACCAGTTGTTTGTGCGCCGCTTTTATCCAACCCCAAGCGAGCTGGAGCATATTGAGGATGAAGCACTTAGGTTTTTGGAAGAAGTAGATGTGATGTTTGAAACCTTAACAACACGGGAGATGGTTGAGTGAGCATACTCTATGAAGTCGTGAGCAAGTCCGTCCGCAAGGCTGCGGATGGTAGCGAAAAAACCCAATGGACAAAGATTGGGGTTGTTATGTCCACCAAGTCTGGCGGCATGGCTATGAAGCTGGAGTCCGTTCCCGTGGGTTGGGATGGTTGGGCAAGCCTGTTTGAGCCAAAGCCAAAAGAGGATCGCGCTCCCAAGTCCATTGACAAGATGGATGACGATATTCCTTGGTAAGTTTCGGGCGGGTCGGGGTAACAAATTCGGATGTGAGATTCCGGTTTTTTCATATAGGCTTTGACTCGCCCACCTAAAACTTTGCTGGATCGAACCCCCAGGCTTGGCATATTTCCGCAGCAAGTTTTCTGAACGGCTCTTCGTGGTCATCCCAGTCGGGGTCTTTGTCCACGCATCGTTTGAGATGGACAATTTCGTGCGCCATCGTTTCAAACGCTTCTAGGAGCGTGGTGCAATGTTTGGGGCAGATTGTAATGGTGTAGGGATCGTCTTCAAACATCCCAAACGCGTTATAGACCCGCGCTACCTTGATTGTGACTTTATCTGCTGAGGGTAACTTCCATGTAATACATGGAGGGGATTTGGCAATTGATTCGTAGAAGTGTCGTAGCCGCGCTGGTGTTATGAGCTTTTGCATTTGCGGAATATCCGCTTAAATGTCTCGGACTCATAGATTTGGATACCAGTCCACACGATTGTGAAGATGGCTGCAACGGGAGGAAGAATGTCCGTGAGCGCGCCCAGAACCGCCGCAACCGAAAGCCCATCCATAATTTGTTTGCCGTGTTCGGTCATACATTACGCTCAAAGTGTGGAACATCTAAAATAGTCGTGAAATTACCGCCCCAGCGATTCTTTGGGCTTAGGCTTTCCCAAAACGCGCCAATCGGGGCTATTGTAGCCTTATCTTGCACAAGTTTACTATTATCAAAAAAGTTGAGATCAATTGCGAGTCTCCGCAAATGATTACTGTTTTGTGTCTTGCTTAGACCCTTTTGGACATAGATCGCTTGTTGCTCTGCAGTTCTGAAAAGCTCCCCGCCAGAGACTTGGAAGCCCATATCTTGCGCTTTTGTAATGAGAGCGCAGACATCCTTTAGAAACTCGTTTTGCTCGTCTACCAAACTCATCTCGCGACACCCTCTTTGTTTTGAAAATTTTCCAAATATTCCGCCGCTTTCCGCAATCTTTGTGGGCTATCAACAAAATTTCCCAAACCAACATTGCACATTTTGCAAAGCAATCCTCTAATTTTATTT
>Ga0209189_1001573_pt1 | contig 16979 bp, 11 predicted proteins | sample C_130820_EF_Meta_FD_187308 | JGI IMG/M metagenome (GOLD analysis project Ga0209189, IMG submission 187308) | Freshwater microbial communities from Lake Croche, Canada to study carbon cycling - C_130820_EF_MetaG (SPAdes) (version 3) | ecosystem: Environmental > Aquatic > Freshwater > Lake... | reverse complement strand
GAAAACCCAGTCTCCGATGGCTCCAGAATGATGAGATAACGGCTCATGGTTGTTTCAGGCCCGACTGCTTGAAGATACTATTTTGGGTCCCGGGGGCAAGATCATCACCAGGATGACCCGCCACTGTCACCAGACCCTCTTAGTCGGATGCTTGTACTGGCGATGACTCCCCTTGGTTCGGGCCAAAAACCACCCATCATCCAAAAGCTTTTTCAACATATCCCGTACCTTCATGCGATTCCTTCAACAAGATCACTCCCCATCCCATATTAAACCGCTCAAAACTCAAAAGGGTTCGGTCATTATTAACTTTTCTACCTTCTCACCTTCACACCTTCGCACTTTCCCACTTTCACACCTCCGAAAATCCCTTCCACCTGTCCCCTTCCACCTTCAACCATTCTCAAATAATCAAAACGTCGGTGTTTTGGGGTTACCGGTTTTGCGGACTATTCGCCCATTGACCGCCCTAGTGGTCTGAGCATTCTTCCCGAATGCATTCAATTATTTCTGTTTTCTATCGGTTTAATGAACTTACGATCGATCAAATCCAAGGCCATGACGGGGTCGTGGTAGCCTATGGATCCCGAGCCAAAGCCCGGGCCTCCTTTATTTTTGCTGGGGAGATTGTAACTCGCCTTAAGGATGCTTGGGAAAAGGAAAGCCTCCACTCAACAGACGGTTTTATCGCTTTGATGGGTAACGAAGGCAAAGCTGGGGACCTCGAAGAGGCGCAACTTACTCGGGCTATTCTTTTAATGATTGGGGATCACACTGACCGCGGAGGTATTGCGAATATTAAAGATGCCGATTTCGATAAGGCCCGCCGCCGGGTTAAACTTAGCAATCTGATCAAACTACGTGTTAAAGGTCACGATCCTCTTATTCCACCTTGGGAAAAGAGCGCCATCACTGATGCCAAAGAAGTATCAGTTTTTTTGGATAAAGAGAACATTCTCACTTGGGAGAGCGAGCATTGGCGCGTACGAAAGAAAAGAGTGATTTAGAGTTTATGCGTCGAAGCTCTCCTCAAATATTTTGACCATTAGAGCTCATAATTAAAGCCTCTTTATAATTTCCTCCCACCTTAACCTAACCAGCCACACCTCCATTTTTTCGTTCCCCTTCTGTTTAATACGAGTATGAGCTCAGACCAAGCCAGACCGTAAAGTCTATTTTTATCCAGCAATCCGGTATTTCTTGGGTAGACCATAAAAGAGCTCGGCGATCCTGTTTTTTTCTATTTTAAACAGCGGTCCTTTTTCTACGACTGAGCCCGTAACCTTCTTTTTAATCAAGTGATCCACTGTGATATTTCCGGCCTCAAGAAGCCGATCAAACTGTGTTAGGCTGGGCCTTGCAGTATGGGTGACTGACTGAAGCTCGAAAAACTCAGTACTCCCTTTTTTAAAAGCCCGAGCATCGATCCAGAAGGTTTCTTTGTGTTTATCTGAAAGACGTACATGCAGGAGCTTCAAGGGCCATATACACACGTCTCCGCTGGGTCTTTCTTTATGATATTCTCTGAGAAGCTGCCGGGCTTCATCAAAGGTTAACTGCAGACCTTGCGAATTCTGGTTCCGGCAAGTTACCGTGCAGTAAAGTTTCATATCTGGGCCCCGGCGATATCCATATTTTTCAAGGATTTCCTTGCTGCTTTTACAAGTACTGAGACTCCAGTCTGCAACACAAGCAAAGAGGTTTGCTCTGTTTTCTTGACCACCGAGCCGCGGCAGCCGCCCACTTTTTAGTTCAATCCCATGATAGTCAGGATTTCGACTGGAATTAATTTTGATCCCAAGGGCGGTCTCGATACTACGCCCGATGGATGTATCACCATTACAGACGGCCTTAATAGGGCCTTGTCTAGCGATGGCCTTTAGCTTTTCAAGAAGGTCGATAGCCTCCTTACGAGATTCCTTTTCCAAGCCCTCCAGCAAAAACCTTGAGAAATCACCATCAGCTAGACTCGAACGAGTGAGATTAAGAAGATGCAGAACCCTGTCTTTCACAAAGACCGCAATGACATCATCTGGTTCTGCATATCCAGGTAGACCCGAAAACCAGAATCTTGGGTCACCTTGCTTGGTCATTGGCCTGTATAGTGAGACCTGCGTCTCGTCGGACGAGTCTGCATGCACAAAACATGCAGTTTGAACCACCTTGTGCTCAGGGCCTTGCATTTGCTGCGCGAAGTCATGCATCTTGGCCTCAAGAAGCATTTTTCGCATCGGCTCAGTCGCGTCTAAGATACTTTTCTCCAGTCCGGTGCTTGTAATAAATAAAAGGACACTTCTTCGACCCGTAGCATTGAGACGGGCCAGATTGGCAGATTCAGCTACCGTAAGCGGACGGGCATTCATGAATTATATTTTGCGCATGAGGATCTTAGAGAAATGCATACCAATTTTCTTAGCAAGGAGCACCGGGACGGCGTTGCCGATTTGGGTGTACCGCGGTACATCCCTGTCCCAGATATTCTTGCTGGGATCGCCGGCTCGCCGCCTTCCGCCCGTTGTCCGGGGTCCTTTAAAAATATACCAGTCGGGAAAAGTTTGTAGACGAGCCCACTCACGGACTGTCGGACTACGTGGCTCACGGTAATGAACATAATCTTCAGGTAGAGATGTTGCCGTGATATTAGGCCCGCCAGCACCCCACTTCTTTGGGAAAACCCTCTGCGCAAACTTCTTGGTCCTGAACTGAACAGGTATCTCTCCGTTATATTTGATCATATGAGTAAATTTTTCCCGTATATACTCTGCGTGCTGGCTGTACTCATGTTCCGAGACTGTATCTCCTTTTTTCATGCGTTTACCTTCCCGCGTAGTACGCAGCAGGATTTGGATTTCACTTTGGGGATCCTTCAGATACGCGCGGTTCGCGTCCTTACCCTGAAATTCAGGGTCCTCGAGGTCAGACAAAAGATCCTCAAGACTCGGCGCGTCGTTTGATCCTATTGGCAGGAATCCGGACTGAATTGCGGAGAACCGGTCCTCGCTTTGCGGAATAATTCCTTTTTTTCGTGCAGAATTTAGGAGGTCCTTCCGGATACCGACCATCAATACACGAGGACGATTTTGCGGGACACCGTAGTTCTTGGCGTGGACAAGCTCCCATCGAACCGTGTACCCCGGTATTTTCCGGAAGGCTGCAAGGACAGCTTTCCAAATTTGACCCTTCTCTCCATCCGGGGTCCAACGGGAATTCAGCAGTCCTTTTACATTCTCAAAAAGAAAGATTTTTGGTTTTACTTTTTTGATGACTCGTACCATTTCAAGAAAGAGGTGATTGGAAGGAATATCCTTTTTATCGAGCTGGAAGGTCCTTCGATGGCCAATCCCGGAAAAACCCTGACAAGGCGGCCCCCCACATACCAAGTCAATCCCCTTGATGCCCCTCCTTTTCAGATTCTGTAGGTGTTTTTCCAGTTTCTGATTTGTTAATTTATATATGTCGGACTCCTCGATGATTTCCATTCCCTCCCGGTTAGCGAGATAAGTGTCTGCGGCTTGCCGGTTAAGTTCGCTGAACAAGACGGTGGTGAAACCGGCATCCTCAAGGCCCAGTGAAAGCCCGCCGCAACCTGCAAACAAATCGATGCAATGCAGTTTCTGGCGCTTTCCGTAACCATCCAAACGATAGGACACTACCTTCTCGCGCACTGCATGCGTACGATTTTCTATCGGCGAGGGTTTTTCATTTTTATGTTTCACGTTTCTCGATGTTGCCATTTGAAAAGCTGGAAGTCCAGGAAAAAACATGCAGCGAACTGGTTGTGGTCACAGAAAAACCATGTCATTAAAGCCGACCAGACACAGATTTGTTAGATATAGTCGATGATACGTCTAATCGCTCGGAATGGGTTAATATTCCCGATGGTATATCCCGAATACTGAATTGCCGCTGCCTGCTTGGCGGCAACCAAGGAGGAGTGCGCATCTGTCCATAGCGGATGCCTGAGGACTAGCACTTTTCGCCTGTGCTCGGAAACGTATACCCGAAGGCCCACAATTTCAGGGGCTGGATCGTAGCCAAGCTGCCTCAACGAAGCCGTTACAGGGGATTGTTCACCATCGAACAAACATAACCATGGATTTTGGTTTCTTTCCCAGCTTGAACTCAAGTCAAGCTGAGTTGATTGGCTTGCAAGAAGTCGGGCCATTTCAAGTCCAAGCCGCCAGTCGAGGACACCATGGTAGGGCAAGTTGTAATAATCGCGTAAGCAGCGATTGCACGAGGCATCGCATTCAGAAGCGTGAACCCCCAATAGCAACGCAGCACTTTCCCCTGCAGGTGAGACTGCAAGCCGGCTCAGAATTTCCAAGAAATTGTCGTATTCTGAAAGCCAACGGCAATAACCTGCGCCGTTTTCCAACGAATCTGAAAGGAAGACTTGGCCAACCGGACCGAATTGGCCGGGAATCGTGCGAAATCCAGCGGAGAGCTCCTGCACATCCACGTCAAGACTTGCGACGGCTGCCGTCCGCAACAGGAATGCCAACGAATACCAAGCAGCGCGGCCCTCCACTGTAGCAGGGTCGGCGGATACTCCCTGTGGCCAGTTAGCGACATCAACAAGGCAGACATCACTATGACGTCTAGAGAGGAGGGCAACTCGATAGGCAGGATCAGCCTCCGCAGTGAATCCCGCCCGCTGATCAGCAACGGCAAAGGCTCCGCTGCCTGAAATATTAGGGATCGTTGCAGGCTTAAACACAAAACCTCCCTCTCCGCCATTGTCGTTAATCGAAACGACATCGGTTGCGTCCCCGCAAATACGAGCATTCGACCCCGGAACGATTGCCATCTGCATGGCCTGCAAGCCAATGGCTGGCTTTGATGCAGTGGGCGTGAATTCAAACGCACCCTCAAAGTCTTCGGGGCGGAAATTGGTAAAAAAGCCCTTGGGCTCCCGAGCGTCCAATGGGAGCATATTTGTCGTCTGGCAAACGGGACAGGCCTGCAATTGTTGCCGTGGCTCAGCGGGAAGCGGCCCCTGTATCACATCCAACTCCGCCAAAGCTCGGCAGTGCCTGCAAATGCCAACCCTGAGGTTTGGGCTGTTGAGGGCAGGCGCAAAACCGTCCCTCGCTTGCACCCGCGGACCTTGGGGAATGAATTCAACAACCCCACATGCAGTATGAACCTGCTTGTCTTTGACCGTCTGGGATCCCGGAGCAAACTGGCTGAGTGCCACATCAAGCCCACGGTCCACCGTTCCATGTTCAGGGGGCCAAGGATTCGTTTTAAATGGCCTACTAGTGAATAAGAGCCTGACGCGGGTAGGGAAGCCAAACATTGGCAAGAGCCCGGCTGTAGCCAAACGCTCACTCAATGCCCGCTGGTGGAATCGTGGCTCTTCAACAACGGCGTTTATCTCGTCGAGGAGGTCTGTCCTCAGATACGCCAATTGCTTTACGTAGAAGTCAACGTCCCCATGAAGCGCGGTGCCGTGCAAGAGCGCGTCAAGAATTGGCTCTAGCAATGCATGCGTCAGTGCTTGCAGGTATGATTCGATGAACGGCCTTAGCTGTGCCCACTGAAGCACATCCCAAAACTCCCCATGAACGCTTTCCCGGAAGTCAGGTGCCTTAGTAGCGTCTAGTTGCTGCCGAACTGGAGCTGGCAATTGCTCGCACGCCATGCGCAGCACCTCTTTCACAAGAACGCGCCTGAAGATGCTTTCGCGCTCCACATCGACGTAAGGTGGTGGGGGTGGATCGCCAGTAATGGCTGCGGGCCGATGGAAATAATAATCGTCATGGCTGCGGCCACGGCAAAAAGTTACGGCCACCGATAGACCGGCGCCACGCCGCCCAGCCCGGCCGACGCGTTGCTGATAGTTGAATCGGCGTGGCGGCATGTTGGCCATCATGACAGCCAGAAGGGAACCAATGTCTACACCGGCTTCCATTGTGGTTGTAACGCTAAGAAGGTCGATGCCATCGACCATGCGGTTATCCCCATCAACGAAGACTTCCTGAAACCAGCGCTGGCGATTTGGCTTATCTTCTGAATCTGTTTGGCCAGTAAGTTCCTCTGAATGCAGGCGGAATGGAGAACCTGATTTCTCAGTAAGGTAACGGTAGTAATCAAGGGTGTTGTCTGCATGCCCAGACACAAGTGGCCGCGGTGTGTCTGTCCCACACTGGAAACAGTAACCGCCCGATTGATGCAGGTGAAACGCGCCGCATATTTCGCATTTCCACCCTGCGGCAGGCTGGTTTGCCAGTGTGACGGTGTTTAGGGCAAGCCACAGAAAATCGGGGTTCACGCCCATATTGGCATGTTGGGCCCGAATGCCAACACGTGACGATCGAAGCTGCTCCAAAACATCGGGTGAATTTACTATACAGACATCGTCGCACATCCTGACGTCGCGGGGCCATAGGTCGGCATCCCCGGCGACTTCAACGAAGTCCTGCCAATACTTGAAGTTTCGCGAGAGGCAGAGGCCTCGAATGATTGCGTTGACGCAATCGACAACCTTCGCGTCTGGGTTACCCACCTGCATGATTGTCGGATAGCCAAGCCCAAGGCTCTCAAAAGTCCTAGGCGTGCTCGGGAAAAGAGCCATAACCAACTCACGCATCAGGAAGGTCCGCATGGCCGTGCGATGGGACTCCTTCCCCGGGCTGGAGGTGTCAGGGGTTGGCGGAATTGTTTGCCAGTTAAAGCACTCAGTCCATGGCTTGCTCGTATTGCCATCTTTGAAACGCAAAGCCTCAGCCCTCGTGCCGCCCGGGCAAACGCCTATGGCAAGCAGATTGCGCCATACGCAGTCGCGAATCATATAGAGAGGGAGTTTATCAGGATAATTCCGTAATTGGTGGTCAAGCTCCGCAGCGCGGGATGGGTCCAGCGGCGGCATGCCCATTGACCAGAACTGAAGGGATGAGAGAAACTCGGGCGAGGCAGACTGGAATGCTGCCAGACGCGCTTGGTCTTCCGGCTCCACTGCGGTTCCGACTGCCGATCCAAGCATGGGATTGATTGCCTGAACCCGCGCGACAATAGTTGGATTCATTGCCGCAAAAAGTCTGATCGCCGAGACAATTTGTGAATTCAATTCATGATGCGCCTCAACCATGCACACGCGGACCATGTCGCGGAAATGATCCAACTCCATGCCTGCAGCAAGCTTTGCCGCGTCTTGCCTGCTATCGGAGAAGATCACGAGCTTGCGCGCCTTCTTTCCCTTCTGCACCGATGGCATTTCACGAAGGAGCGCCGAAGCCAGGACCTGACTGGCACGCTGGAAGCCTGTTCGATGTTGCCGGAGCGGTGTGGGAAAGTTTTTAGCCCTCCTGTTATCCGTATTGCATTGCGGGCAAATTGGGGGAAAGGCCTCTCCTTGCGGATCGTTGATAGTATACAGGAAGCCGGAAACCGTTGCCCCATCCTCCGACTCGTTTGTCAGAATCCCTGTTAAATAATTTAGGTGTTTGGGAAGCCATTCGCAATCCCGGTTTCTCCACTTGTAGTCTAAATCTTGCGGTTGCTTGTCCGGCGTGGGCCAAAAGACCGAATAGCGCGATGCCCTCGGAATTGACGTATCCAAATCCGGCGCCTTCTCCAAGTCTGGCTGGTCTGCAGTCATCAACACATGCGGCTGTCCTGCAATCAGCACGTCCCTGCGGAATCCACCTAGAAAAACCTCGCCGCATACGCCACAAACCACAAGGTCCATTACTTTGCCCCCGCAGGAGCATGTGAGGCGGTGGTGTGTGTGAAGCGACCCGATGGGGGATGGACTGGCCCCAACTTCGCGGAGCCCACCACATTGGGGATTCGAGCAGGCCCAGAGGCTCTGCAGGTTGTGGAAAAATAAGTGACCGCGGAGAGCCTGCACCGCAGTGCCCTTCCCCTTCTCGCGCGCTAGGCCAAGCGCAAGCGCAAGTCCTCGCATCGCTGCCGGAACGGCGAACATTTCAGAATTCGCGACAGACGGCACTAGCTCCGGTGTCTGGGCAGGAAATAAAACTCGAGCAAGGTCGCTGGCCTTAGCTGGGCGAACCGATCCATGGACTGCGACAGCAGCGTCGCGAACAGCATCGGGAACCCCAATTTGCTTTACGGCATCACCCAGTGCCTCAAGGCTGGTTTCGCCTCGCTGGCGCGGACGCCCCAAACTGGAAGCGAGGACATCTGCAGCGTTATCAAGCTGAGGACCCTCGGCAGGGGGCGCCTCCATGGTGTCGAGTGGATTCGGCTGGAGAGCTTGCGCAAAACCAGCGAACGCCGCCGCATGCGCCTGCAAAGCATTTCTGCTTCCAGTTGCAGGCGCCTTCGGGTGTGCTGAAATGATCTCAAAGGTATCACGACCAAAGAAGTCGCGGAGAAATTTTTGCGGCTTTTCATCAATACTTGCCGAGGTTGCAAGGACGCGAAGCTGAGGCGAATCCGGCTTTAGCCCCAGACGTTGCAGCAGGAGACGTAGGATGAACGCGACTTCGGTACCCGGAGTGCCGCGGTAGGCGTGCAATTCGTCGACAACAAGGGTGAAGACCCGAGATTCATCGGACTCCAGCCAATTCTTGGTTTGCTCAAACATCCCGCGCTCAAGATCGCGCATCATCATGATGTTGAGCATCGAGTAGTTCGTAATAATAATATCTGGTGGCGTCTCCTGCATATCCCACCGGGACCACATTTCCCCCCCGCCCATGTTCTGGAAATAATTCCTGATTTCTGTGTCTGATGAATGGCTCACGCGGTTGAAAACTGCGTTCATCGAACGCAACTGCTTACGAAGGCGTGACGCCGAACTACTGCTCGCCGCACCGGACACTGGGGTTTGCCCCGTGTAACGGCCAAAAAGGATGCGGTTGCCTCCTCGTTGTTGATCGAGCCAGTGGTGGATGGCGTGACTATCCAGCGCTGATCGCATACGCCGCAACTGGTCCTCCACCAGCGCATTCAACGGGTAGATTATCATTCCCCTCAGGGCATGCTCCCCATTCAAAGTGCGACCCGTGTGGCCCCACTGGGGTGTCCAAGCTGCGGTATTGTGCGCCCACCAGCGTTGCCCTGTCGGCGGAGGCGGTGATGGCGACCAGGACATAGAGTCGCGTGCAAGCTCAGCTAACAGCGGAAGCAAAAAACACTCTGTCTTACCCGACCCAGTTCCCGTCGTAACCAACAGATCTCGTTTGTCGCGGCAAACCGCCAAAAGCGAATCAAGTTGGTGTTTGTAAAGGTTTAACCCTGACGGAAAGAGGCCGGCGCCCAGATTTGACAGACCCGCATACGAAGGCGGCAACTCACTCGTCGCCGCCTGAAGGTCCTTGAATGATGACTCATACACGTTCACGGCCTCCACAAGGGGCGGCTGGGAAAGAATGCCCGGAGCCGATAGCTTTCGGCGACGCTCCGAGTTCAGGATATCATAGCGTAGTGGGAATGCGCTCTCGATGTAGAGACGATAGATTTCTGCCAGACGATAATAGGATCCTATCAAATCATTCATACATTCATGCTTTAAGAAATGAGATCTACTCTCAGTTTTCCAGCCAAGATATCCACCAGTTCCCTTACAAGTCCTGAATATGTAAGAAGGAGCGTTCCATCCCCGGTGCGGAGCGTTGCTGGTAGCTGTCCGCTTGCGAGAACCAATGCACGTTCATAAAGGTTGGGCCATCGGTGAAGGCAAGACATGGCTAGTCTTCCATCAACATGCAGTTGTGCCTGAGGTATTTGTCCGGTAAGCCCCAGCGAAAGAAAGCGGAGGCTTGCATAATCTCCATTCAACCATCGGCCGTCCTTTAAGTGGAGCACATGCTTGGGCAAAAATCTATCTCCATTCCTCTGGACCCGGTAAAAAGCAGCCGGTAATTCGTTGTTGTTTACTGGAAGAAAAGTACCATTGCTGTAGCGCGAAAATGAATATTGATGGGGTTCCGCGACTATTGCTGGATCCTCATTAAGGCTCTCCTGCCACTCATCGACCGAGGGGAGCAAATGAGCCCAGTTAGACAATGGGGCGACCACATGCCGCGGCATGAACCCCATGGCCCTTACAATGTGGCTGATTTCATTCGTCGGCAAAAGGATCTTGGTGGGCCCTCCGTTGGAGCTATCGAAGGTGGCCCCTGCCATCTCGGCAAGACGCTGCTTGATCCGTCCAGACATAGCCCCGGCAATATAAAAGGATTCGTTTGGCGGTTGGCCAACAATTGTTGTGGGTGCAATGCGCCAAGACCACTCACGGTCTTCAGACTGGAACACATCCAAATGTCCAAGCAAGGCTAGCTTCTTGAGCACTCCCCACACACTACCCTCAAGGTCGTTAAGCCCTAAGGCATTACTAATTTCTGAAATCTGGGAGACTGAACCAGTGCCCTTGCAGGAGCACCACCAAATAAGTCGATCATAACCCTCACAATCCTCCTTTGACTCTACTTCCTCGGTTTCAACTAGGTTGGCTGGGAGAATAGGCAATCCTTCTGATTCGAAGATCAAGGGCTTGGTCATGTGGTCCCACTCAAAAGCACCGCCGAGCCATCCATCCACTTCGCCTGCACTTGTGGGCCATGTGCCCAAATCCTGCGCGTTGAGCGGCTGATTAATCCGGTTAAAGACGTCGATCAGGTATTCGGGGGGATTCTTATCGCCACAGCGGTCATCATTGACCGCGATGCCAACGTAAAACTCGTGCCCCGGCTTAGTTTCAATCTTCATTACTGGCAACTCAAACGTGAGGCCCATCGCACGAATCACGTTTTTAAGTCGATTCGCAAGGGCGGCGCGTCCGGGACGTCCATGGGCAACAGTGCGCTTTAGTATATATCTCCACTCAGACATGGTTCACTTCCTTGAGAAGCGCACCCGAGGTGCAGATTTTTTTCCCGGAAAAGCATGTTTCAACCACAATACTTGCATCCTCCTCAGCAAGCGGCATGTCTTCCCATGGAATCACGCGAAATGAGCGGGCGGCTAGAACTTGGCCATTCCAATCCGCTTCAAGTGTGTAAATGCCCGGCTGAAGCGAAGCATCTAGCAACAATCGCTTCTGTCGCTCCTGTGAAACGTTAAATACTTTTTCTCCACCTGAAAGCAGTGTTAAGCCGAATTGTTGCTCGAATCCGTATATCGTGACATTCGGGGGATAACCAACAAGCCAGGCATTTTGCTCAGGTGCACGGAAGCCACCAGCGATTGAAATGTTCGCAAATTGCCGTGGTTTCAACGCCTCATATAAATCCGGGCATTGTGCGGAAGGGACTACGCCGTCCCATGCGGACGAAAGAATCATGCACCCCCTGTATTCATGCGCACTGTTGGCAGCAACAGATTCAGCAGTATCCCAGTTTATTAGTTTATTCTCCTTAAACTTATCCATTTCATCTTGGATGCATTGGTCTCCCTCAATCGAGCAAAGCAGTGTGAATTTCTGGCCAAGCAAGTTGGGGAATTTTTCCCAAGTAGCGAACGCCCCGGTCGGATCCTCGAGGTCTGAAGTCAAAATCCAGAAGTTGCGACTGGGAAAGACTACGGCTTCAAAGTTAGGATCTCCCTCCAGCGGAATACGCACTGGCTCCGCAACAAAAGGCAGTTGCCTTGCAAGTGGTTGAAAATGACCAGGTCGGCCGGGGAGCAATTGGACTTTTCCGCCATCGGGATTTGTCATTTGCAATGCCTTTGGAATCCAATTAGTTGGTTGCGGCACGAACAGCCGAAAGTGGACTTCCCCACGAAGAGAAACTGCCCGGTAAAGGCCCGCATTGATAACTCTTGAACGCTGGACCGCCGTTTGATTATTTACCCCGTCCCAGTCGGTCGCTGAATATACTCGGTATGCTGCTTCGTAAAAGGCTGCGGCCCGACGGGGATCACTGTTGCGAAAGCCCTCACAAAGATAACGTCTTGTGATTGCGTGAGTCCGCTGAAGCCAGCCAGCCAGCTGAACCTCGTCCATCGAACGACCAACACCACCATAACCCTGATTTTCGCGAAAGCGTCTTTGAAGATATAGGCTGTCATCATCACGGATGAGGGCCTGAGTAAGGACATAGTTCAGATACTTGCGGGCACCTTCGGCTGCCCGCGCAGTTGGTTGCCATCCGTTTTTTTCGAGCCAAACATTCCAGCATAGCCAAAGGACTTCCTCATTTCCCACGTCAAGTCCCGATGGTCGGTTACCATTTCCTTGTCCCACCCCAAGCAACTGGGTCAAGCGAGAAAAGTAATTCAAGGGAGACATCACGTCGTCTCCTGCCATCCGGTGCGCAGCCAACACCATTAACCCCAAAAATGCCGCACCTTTCGGGATTCCATCCTTGCTAAAGCCGATAACTTCTAAAAGAGAAACGGCGTTTGCTGAGACAACTCGAGCCCTAACGGAGTTAACGAATTCAGCGGAGGCATTATGCGGCGACACTGCACCACCGATGAATTCCGCAGCGATGTCCCGAAGCGCGTCGTCGTTGAGAGTCAGGAACACGCTTGATCCCTTGGGTACATTCGCAGTGAAATATTGAGTGATGGCGGTGTTCCAAGAATCGTATGCCTGCATTTTTATACCTCTCCATTCATAAAGCGGAAAGTTTCGGAGAATCAACCCATTCTATGAAGTCCCTGCATTTTCCCCTCGCAAGCTCGCGCAGCTTCTCCGTAAGGAAACTATTTGGGCTGTTCAACTGGATCACAATAGTGTCCATCGCCCGCGTCGCAGGTATCATCAACCAGCGCGCTGCGAATCGCCGCGCCTGTAGTTCTGAATCGACTGGGCTGCTCTCATCCGAATTGCTCGTAGGTGCCCACTGGGCAAGCTTGCCGTCATAAAACTCATCCAGACCAAACAACCAGCACGTCCACCCCTCGAGGCCACGGCATGACTCGTATTGAACAATCCTCAGTTCATTTGCAGAGAGTGGGTAAGTGTTGCTACGAACCTCCATATCTGTGCCATTCCATATCTTCTGATCTAGCGCGTTGAACTGCGGAGATATTGCGAGTGACCGTTGCTCGCCTTCGCGCAGAACAAGTGATGGAGGAACACACGCGAGCAAGTCGACGGGCTCATTTCCCAAGGCAGAGGCATCCGCGAGAAGGCGTCCGTGTAGTCCCGGGAGCTGGAAGTAATCGCCATGGACAATCATTACTTTACCGCCGTGCGTGTCCGGATGTGGCTGAACATGCCAATCTGCCAGTCCAAGCACATCTGCCAGCGCATTAGCAAATTGCGCCAGATTACGTTTCATTCGAAGGCCGGATTTAAGAAGTGTTACCTGATAGTCGGTCTCGGAAAGACCTTGAAGCCAGTCACATTTCTTGTTCTGGCGAACAAGTTGCTCCAAACCGTCGGCGACAACCAGCTTGTTGGTTCCGAATAATCGCCGAAGAATTAACATCTCGTTAGAAGGCCAGTCTTGACCTTCATCAACCAATATTTTATCCCAATCAAAAGCGTGCGAGTTTGTGCTCCCAAGTTTATTTATATCGACCTGAGTGATAGCCCCTTCATCCATGCGCCTTAAGGCTGTATCCTTGTAGGATTCATAACTTGTCAAAAGATTTTCTTCAGGCTGAACAACACCGAGCTCAACCAGAATAGAACGCATGAATGAATGGACGGTTGAGGCCTGAAAGCGCGGCTGCGCAATGTCATCGCCAACACCAAGCAACGTCATGAGCCTGCGCAGGTCGGAGAGAAGTGCGTGATTGTAGGTCAGAAATAGAACTTTCCTGCCCTTCTCTCGATTGGCATGCCACGCAATCTGCAGCAGTAGCATCGTCTTCCCTGTGCCGCCATGCCCACGAAGCAACAACATTGACTTCGCGCCAAGCCAATCGGCTGATAGCGATGACTTGGCGACTCGGTCCATACGACGTCGGTCAAGCGAGGTTGGAGTAATCTTGGCAGTGAGGAACTTGGTGGCTGTATCAACGAGCAAATCATCCCGAATGCGATTTGCAGTCAATAAGTAGTCGTTGCCAACACGCGTCATACGAGTCGTCTCAGCCACCCAGTTGAGAAAGCCGTTCAGCGTGAAACGCGTTGGCAGAATATTGTGCGGACCTCGTGGCAGATCCTTGCCATCAACTTCCCGAAGCCAGATAAGGTTAGCAACCCACGGTGAGCATCCGGTGTGGGCCTCCAAGTAATTCTTTAGGGAGTATTTTTGGAATTCGCTTTGGATGGTCGCGCTCTTCCATTCCCGTTGGCCGCTTGCAACGTTGTATACAACGCTCACGTTAGTTCCCTGAAACTGAACACCCTTAGGATCGTGGTCTTTTACTTCTACAACAACGCAAAGCGAACCCACTCTTGCAATTGGAACAGCACCTCCTGAGTCGGCAACATGGTCAAGCTCGAAGCGCGGTTGGAAATGTGGTTGCATCGGTAGATTGGCAAGGACCACAAGATCCAAGTCCCTCGGGTTTTGCCCATGGCATTGGACGTTAGCCAAAATATAAACATCTGAATCTACTGATGACTCAAGCCAGGGCCATCCAGTAGCAAAAACTTGTGCTAACGTATCTGCAGCATTTCGTTCAGCAGAGTTTTCTAAACCGATTACGTGCAACATACTAATCCTTTTGCCGTCTTTCTTCATTCATAGCACTTCCTCTGATATATGGTTTTTATTTTTTGGACTACGCAGCAGTACGCTTGTCTGATAACCGTTCATCTCACTCCTCTTGTTTTTTCCGCTTTCTGAGCCGTGGCAGTTCAGGCTTTTTCATTTTGGCAATACGGAGGCGCTTGTTCCTTGTCTTTTTGACGCCCCGATTATGCTTTTTCATCGCGTCAGCTGACCATTCGGCAAATCGCCGGTAAATCAGATAGTCCCTGGCCAAGATCATCCGGACGTTGATGTTAATTTTCCTATCTCGGCAAGCCCTGCCCAAGGCCGCCGCCATCGCCACCGGCACCTCATGCATCAGCAAGCTCCCCAGTTCCGGAGTTTGCGGATCGCAAAATCGAAAGTCCCACTTTTGGTAGAAATCAGTCCTCTTTTTCCGGTGCAGGATCCGGGCGGGCCGATACACCCCCATCCCCGTCAACCAGGTCCGATAAGCCCGGTACAACTGACGCCTCAACACAGGAGCATCCGTAGAGAGTTTATTCATTTGCGGGGCGAGCATTGATCACTCCACCTCGGGGGGTTCAGCCCGGGGATTCCACTTGGGATTCAAGGTGGGGGGCTTGGGAGGCTCCACCCCCACCCGGTTCTGTCTCTTTTTTAGAAACTTCACGTCACACTCCCGGTCACCTTTCCGGAGTTCCCTCAACTGGGCAGACCGGTTCCTTGCCAGATGCTTCATCACCTTCCGGACGTCGTGACGAATCCGGGAGTCCCGCGACAATTTCCACAAGGCGATCGCCTTACCGGCCTCCAGTTCCCATAGCAGATTAGTGAACGGTTCGTAGTTAAGGGGCTCCATCTCCTCCAGACTAATATCCGACCACCGGCAGAACTGATCGACCGTACGTGTACCCGCCAGAAAGTCGTTTGGCCGGGTCAGGGCCATTCCACCCAACATGACCAGATAATCGTGATAAAAACGGCGCCGCAGCTTTTTGCGGTCGGCAGGGAGGTTTTTGTAGTCGAGCCGGATCACTTTGTTTTCTTTCGCGGAGGTGAACTATTTCACCCCACATTCGCCTGCCAACTTAAATCTACATTTATCAGATCTTTTTTTCATAAACCCATGCAGTCCTCATAGGACAAATACAGGGCTACCCGCTCTGTTTTTATTTTTACTCTCCCCTCCAAGAAGAACGGTTTTTTATGGCACTAATACGTAGAAACGGTTTAGTCGGTGGGATGCGGTTCATTTACAACCGGGCTACGTGCTGTCTGCTTATCTGCTTTCTCGGCCTTTCCATTGGATCGGCATCCACCGGGGATAATTCCAAAGCTTATCCCGACCGGATTCCCTTTGTCATCGACCGATCCCAGTTCTCCTTTGGCACCATATTTGAATACGGCGACTCCCGGATTGTTTATGAAAGCCGCTACATTCAGCGGCGCCCGGGCCAACTCTATGGATGGAGAATCGGAGGGATCGTTGGCATAGGGGCCGCACTGGTCCGCGAAAGACTCACCCTGCCGAGCGCTCCGGAAACCTGGGGAGAACAGGGGGATGAGGATGGTCTATTTTTGATTTCCAGCGACCAAACGACCTGCCTCTGGGAGCGGGACATGCCTGTCGTAGATGAAACCATTGGGAACCACTGGGGATTCGCCGAGGGAGATCCCCGCGGGATTTATGAAATTCAAGTTACCCTTGCAGGAGTCCTCTTGGATGAGCTCCTGTTTTTTGTCGACTAGTCCGTATACCGACTCAGGACGGGCTTAATCCTTGCTGAAAGCCCGGATAACCAGGGCCAAGATGACCAGAGGCGGTAGCCCCATCCAGATCGCCGGCATGATCATATTGGCGGCTTGGGCACTGCCTGAATAGCGAATCGTTGTCACAGGAGTCTTGGCCGGTGTGCTGGGACGATAAGGATTCTTATAATGCGCAGGCCGGGCAGGCGAAGCCGGTGGAGTGGCAGCCTCGGCCACCCCAGCAATCGCTGCAATCGCCAACATTCCGCTAATCCACCAGATCCGGATTTTTCTCATGAATCCGATTTTGCTCCTCATTGAATTGGAAGCAAGTGGATCCCTACCGATAGCCCTTCTCGATCTTTTCTGCCTCCCAAAGAAGCGAACTCTTTTCCTGACTTCTTTCGTGCGCGAAAATAAGTCCCGCGAGGCTTCTTGATGCACGGGCTACTTCAGGTGATTTCGCTCCCAAGGTTTCCCGAGAGATCTCCAGTTCCGCCCGATGAGCTTTCTCAGCCTCCTGATAATCACCCAACTGCTTCCAATTTTCGCCTAGCTCCCGGTACGTGCAAGCAGTCTCGGGATGGTTCCTTCCCTTCTGCTCAATCACCCTGGCAAGGTTTGCCTGCAGTTCTCCATTCCGTTGCCGCAATGCATCCACTTTATCCGCTAACCGCTTCTTTTCCCGGGCCCGAT
>Ga0209189_1001572_pt1 | contig 16982 bp, 19 predicted proteins | sample C_130820_EF_Meta_FD_187308 | JGI IMG/M metagenome (GOLD analysis project Ga0209189, IMG submission 187308) | Freshwater microbial communities from Lake Croche, Canada to study carbon cycling - C_130820_EF_MetaG (SPAdes) (version 3) | ecosystem: Environmental > Aquatic > Freshwater > Lake... | reverse complement strand
CGTTTACCAACGGATATGATTAATATTATAAAAGAGTACAGTTTTTATAATATTGAAGAAGTAACAAAAAAAAATAAAGAAAAAGTGTCTCGTGTGATCGTTTTAGCAGAATATAGTAGAGCAAATAGATTCAATAACGACCCAACATATACGGATAATGACGAAAATTGGTGTTTCGGATATGCGCATCTGGACAGTTCTTGTGTAGAGTCAATTCAACTTCAAGCAACAAACTGTTCAATATGTGGTAATTATATTCATTATTGCCACGATTTTAATATAAAGTCAATCATTTGCCATTGCTGGGACCAACAAAATGATGATGGTTGGAATACAGATGATTTGTATTCTGATGATGAAGAAGAGGTTGGACAAGAAGAAGTTACGGATTAGACGTATGAAGAAGGAGAGACCGGGGTTGCGTGGCACCAAACGGAGGATTTTATAATTAAAAAAAAGAGTAGTATAAAAAAATTTACATAAAAAATAAAAAAACAAACAGACTTACAATTTAAATCGGCATTTGAATGTAAAAAGGTGTAATATAAATTCAATTATTTGTCATTGTTAAACAAAATTTTTGAATCACTTTTTGAATAATCAACTACCTATGATTGAGCTCTGCGATGGGAACGTATACACGGTAGTACTAGGCACCAGTGATGGGTGTCTCATTCAGATTTTTTTTATTTTCCGCTTCTTTTCTTTCCAACTTCTCAACTATAGCACGAAATATGGAATCTAGTCTGTCATTGCGACTATCTTCATCTAACATATATTTTTTGGCCCGTAATAGAGGGGTTTCACCACGGCTATTTTTTTGATTAATATCAGCTCCTTTATCTATCAACAAATTAACTATATCAGGATTTTTGTACTGAAAGACGTTGCCAATGGCTGAATGTAGAGGGGTATTATCATACCAACCTTTTTGATCAATATCAGCTCCATTTTCTATCAACAAATTAACTATATCAAGACTATTTCCATCAACAGCAATATGTAGAGGGGGCCGACGACGTCCTCTTTTTTGATTAATATTAGCTCCTTTATGTATCAAGAAATTAACTATATCAGGTTTATTTTCATAAATAGCAAGATCTAGAGGGGTATCATCGTGAGGCCAAACGTTATTATTAATCTTAACTCCTGCATTCAAAAATAAATCAATTATTTCAATATTATTTCCACGAATGGCAATTTCTATAGGATTCATACCGTATTCTTTTGTGTGTGAATAATGATCAGGTGCTGTAACCTCAGCCCCGCTATCTATCAACAACTTAACTATATTACAACTTACTCTGTAATTTTCTTCTCCTTTTTCTTTTTCAAGATTACTATTTATAACGGCCGCTACTAAAGGAGTGGAACGATCGGATTCTGGAAAATCCTTTCTATATACATATTCATCATTAACATTAGCTCCCTTATTTATCAATAATTTAACTATATAATAATTATTTGCAAAAATGGCCGCAACTAAAGGAGTCACTGAATAATCTTCTTTTTTTGGATAACTCGTCTTATTAAGATTTTTTGCAATCACTAAATAATCTTCTTTTTTTGAATAACTCGTCTTATTAAGATTAGTTGCATCATATATCAATTTTGTAATTATTTCTTTAGACTCGTCATTTTCAATGGCTTCTATTAGAGACTCAACTTTTTTACTATTTGTAGCACGTCTTTTCGCATAATCTATTGTAGCATTTACATTTTTTCTAAAATCATTCAGAGATCCACTAAAATTAAATTTCTTTTTTATATTACTATCTTCTTCTTCTTTTTGGTTAGGATCTGCGAATGATGAATTTACATTAGTATCGTAGTAATTTTTTACACTTCCTTCTCCACCTTTCCTAATCATCATATGTCTTTTCACTCTGGTTTTGTTCTTTTTTCCACTTTTTCTAAATTTCCTAAATGTTTTTCTTTTATGATTTTTCTGTTTCCTACTTTTCATATATAATAAAGGTATAAAATAAAAGAGTAGTATAAAAAAATTTACGCAAAAAATAAAAAAAGTTGAAAGAAAAAAATACAAAAATATAAAATGCACAAAAACAAATTAACTTACCAAATTATTAAAATAACAATGTCAACCGAAACTATTGAATGCTGCATTTGCTTTGAAACCATTGGTGAAAAGAACAATTGTGTAACTCCTTGCGGTCACAAGTTTTGTTTTGTATGTTTAACCAAAGCGTTAACAAACAATAATACTTGTCCTTGCTGTCGTGAAGTTTTATTACAATCATCTGAAGAAGATGAAGATGATGAAAGTGAATGGGAAGAAAATTCAAATTCAGATTATGAAGATGATAACTCTGACCAAGAGGGTGAAGAGGATGAATACGACATTAATATTAGAAACACTGGACGAGAAATGAAAGTAGAGGATTTTACTGATAATAGTTTAGAACTATACAAAAAAATGAGAGAAAGAGGAATTACAAAAAAAGAACTAATGCAATCAGTTTTATCGTATTTTGTTGTATTCGGCAATCCCGATTTATCTGAAGAGTTATTTACTCAAACAGAAGAAATAAATGACAAAATTTCAAAAATATTAAAAGATTCAGTTTTAGAGTTAAATAAAGAGTTAAAAGAAAAAGAAAGTTTAAATAAAGAACAAATGATGTTTTTAAAAGAAGACAAAGAGAGAAATATAAATGCATTAGATATGATTGCTTTGAATTATGCATAAAAACCATAAAAAATAAAAAAAATAGACCTATTCTTAGGTTTATTTTTTTACCGACGTTTTGAATTATCTTTTTCTATAGTATTTTTTTGTTTTTCTGTGTCGTTTTGTTTTTCTTTTGATTTGTCTGACTTTTCTGTATTTTTTACGACGCGTTTTTTTACCACCAGATATTGTGCAACTTTCACCATTGCCATTACCATTACAATTTCTACGACTATCTGATGAGTCATTATTTTCTTCACCAACCTCACTCCAGTCAAGTCTTTTTCCTCTTCCAACGTCGCTAAATTTTCTCCAGTCATCTCTACTAGCCCCAGTACTTGATGTAAGGTTATGGTTTCTTAACAAACCTCTTTCGGTACTATCGTGATGTGGATAAAAAAATGGGTCTAAATGATCAAGTGAAGAGTCATTTTTATTTTCATTCGTATTCACCCAAGTTTGCGTTCCATATCCGTCACCAAAATTTCCGTATTTATTAAAAATGTTATTATCATATTCATTTCTACGCTCTATTCTAGCATTCCTATATTCGTCATCTGTAGTACTGTTATTACGAACATCATCTTTCCACTGAGGATTCGGTTGAATCGGTGAAATACTACTGTTAGGATTAAAAGTTACAACACGTCTATCCATATAATATATATTTATATTTTTTTATAAAAAAATTGATTTTTTATTTGCAACACTACTTAAATTAATCATCCAAAATACAACACACATATAAAATGTCCTTAGCACCTTGGATAAAACAATATGAATGTGAATTAATAGAAGAATATTTATCACGTAATCCTAATCCAGAGGTGATAAAATATTTGGAAAAGTATCCTAAAATGATACGTTGGAAGTATTTATCAGAAAATCCAGTTGCAATTGAAATACTTAAAAAAAACAAACACTGTATAAATTGGAAAAAGATATGTTTAAATCCACACCCATATGCGATGGAAATGATAAAGGAACATTATGCGCATTATTTAAAAAGATGGAAAGAAAAGGGAATAAGAACACCCCCGCATATGGTTCTAAGTTGGGAGAATCTTTCAAAAAATCCGAATGCAGTTGAATTTTTAAAAGAAAATCCTCAAAATGTGTGTTGGTATTTTCAAGAGAATGAGAATGACTGGGAGGGAGGGCCAGAAAAAAGTGTAAGTGATGAAGAAGTAGACAAAAAAAATCCAGATGAAATGCACTATGGTTATTTATCAGAAAACCCTTCTGCAGTTGGTTATTTGAGCGAAAACCCACATTTAATATTGGGAGATTGGTTATCAACGAACACGAATGGTATAGAGTTATTAGAGAAAAAACCCGAATTAATAAACTGGTATTGGTTATCTGAAAATCCTCGTGCTGTCCATATACTTCAGAAAAACTTGGATAAAATAGATTTGTGTCAGTTGTCAAAAAATACTAATGCGATTTACTTGTTGGATAATAATCTAGAAAAAATAGACTGGACATATTTGTCGGCAAATAAAAATGCGGTTCACTTGTTGAAAAAGTTTCCAGAAAAGATAGACTGGAGATGGATATGTAAAAATCCAAATGCTGGTAAAATTTTTGAAAAATATTTAAATCCAAAAAATGACAAGTATGCGAAAATGAATATATTTAATAAGTTGGACTGGAAATGGTTGTCCGAGAATCCTTGCATATTTACGAAAACAGAAGATGACTACATTCCTCAGTATTATTGGGTATAACTTTAGTATTTAAATTCAATTTTCATATTTTCTGAAACATAATTACCATTATAAATTTTATTATATATTGTGTCTTTGTTTTTTTCATAACGTTTGGGAAAGTATAATGTTAAACCACGTGTATTGGCGAAAGCATACTCACCAATTTTTTTCACATTTTCTGGAATTGTTACTTCTTCTAGGTAGTTATTGAAAAATGCATATTCTCCAATTTTGTTAAGGCTTGTTGGTAATTCCAATCTAGTTATACGATTATATTTAAATGCACCGTCTCCAATCAAAAATAATTTAGGGACTCTATAACTATAAAATTGAAAATCCAAATTATTTATTGAGTTATGTTCAAATGCATTTCTTCCAATGACTATTACATTAGCTGGTAAATCTAATGTATCTATAAGATTATATTGGAAAGCTTGATCACCAATAACCAACATTTTTTCTTTTTTTTCAATTATATTTTCATAGTCTTCGTCTTCTAGGTTGTTTTGTTCAAATATTAGTTCGCCTATTTGATTACTTTCAAATGCGTGTTGTCCGATATAAGTAACACTATATGGAATAAATACATAGTATATTTTGTTACCATAAAAAGCATTATTCCCAATATGTGTAACAGAATTTGGGATAGTAACACTTCTTAGAGCAAGAATATTATAAATTTCAATGTTATCTTCACTGAAGGGTCCATCATTGAGATGATGACCGCGATTACTATGTCTAAATATTTCAAATATACTAAAAGCCGATTCTGGAATTTCAGTAAATGGAAAAACTGTATGTAAAAAATCTTGGTCTTGTCTATCACTAATTCTGGGAATAGTATTCATCATAATACTAGTAATAAATGAAGAATTGATAATAAAAGGTTCAGTTCTTTCAATTCCATATTTATTGGCTAAAGTTATAATTTTGCATATATTGTAATATTTTGTAAATTCTTGTTTTTGGATTGTTTCGCATAAAATCCCACAATCAACCAGTATGTCAACATCGTTACTAATACTGCTAATCTTTATTTTTTCTATTAGTTCATTTAAAAGTAAAGACCAGTTAACATAAACAGCATTTTGTAGTTGTGTTTTATTTGTAGAAATAGTATTGATAACTTCGTGACAAGATAGATTAGATAATAAATTTGTAGTAAGTTCAGAAGATAATTTATTAGTAAAAGTGTTATCCATACCGCCGTGTAAGGAGTGCATTTTTTTCGTTATTTTTTTAGTGCGTTTTTTGGTAGTTTTATAAGTTTTTTTATTTTTAGGATTCATAATATACATAAATATTAAAATAATAAAAAATACGAATGAGATAATATGTAACCGCGGAGTGACAATAAACTCGGTAAAAAAAGTGTGTAGTAAGAGTGATTTAGTATGAGTGAAAAAAAAAATTGAAAAGTGTGTAGAAATAAAAGTAAAAGATACCAAACAAATAAAGCAACCAACTGAAAGTGAAAATGTCATCATCAAAGCAAATGAATACGATTGTAGAAATGTTATCATCAAAGTATGGATTTGATGTGGAAGAAGGAAAGAAATATGTAGAAGAAAATGTAAAAAGTGTAGAAAAGAAAGGTCGTCCAAAGAAAGAAAAAAAAGAAGTAGAAGTATCGGGAAAAGTAGATATTTTTACGACACTAGTTTCTTCTGAAACAACCGAAACAGAAAATAAAGAAGAAACACCAAAAAAAATGACAAAAAAAGCAGAAAAAGAAGCAAAAAAAGCAGAAAAAGAAGCAGCAAAAGCAGCAAAATTAGCAGAAAAAGTTGCCAAAGAAGAAGCAAAAGCAGCAAAAAAAGCAGAAAAAGAAGCAAAGGCGCAAAAGGAAAAGAAACCACGCACTGAAGCACAAATAGCAGCGTTTGAAAAAATGAAGGCAAAAGGTGAAGAAAAACGCAAACAAAAACAAGCTGAAAAAGAAAACGCGAAAGCAGAACCAGTAGCAGTAGCAGTAAAAGAAGAAAAAGAGGAAGTAAGCGTGAAGAAAATTGAAATAAATGGAAAAAAATACTTGAAATCAAGTGAAAATATCCTATACGATGCAGAAACACAAGAGTTAATAGGCAAATGGGACGAAGAAAAGAAGGAAATAATATTTGAAGAATTAGAAGAAGAAGACGAAGACGAAGAATAAATATATAGTATAGATTTTATATGTAACTAACTAACCCTTTTTTTCCTCAGCGATATCTATTTTTTGTCACTCATTTCTCGTTTCGCTAGTTATGGCGGGAGTCGGGATAAACCCTCCAAGAGCGCAAAGGGGAGCGAGGCAGAACAAGAACCGAACCAGTAGATTAGAAATAAAATCTAAGAATAATATATGACAACGGTAAATTATATCCTACAACCAAAAACAATAATCATATATGCGGTTGTATTAATCACACTGTTTGAAGCAACAGCGCAAGTATTTTTAAAAAAGTTTGAAGTAGGAAGACATACAACATATTATTATTTATTGGCGGCAGTAGCATTGTATTTTATAGTGTGTGGACTGTTATGCTTGTGTTATAAAAATAAAGGTGGTTTAGGAAAGGTGAATTTAATGTGGAGTTGTATGTCAATCATATTTGTAATCTTATTTGGGTACATTTTTTTACAAGAAGAAATAAAAATGCACGATATGATAGCAATAATTTTCGCATTCTTGGCAATATATTTCGCAAATATGGATTAGTTTTCTCTCAAAATAAAAATTCTAAGTAGGAAATAATGAAAAGTAAATTAGAAAAAAAATTAAAGAAACACGAAAATAAGATAAGAGATTTATCAAATACATCAAGTCATTTTATAAAACAAGTAATCGGAAATTATTACGGACTGTTGCACACAATACTAATAATAGGAGGAGCGTCAATAATCTTATTTAGCAAAAATCTGATTCATTTATCAATAATATTATTAATAATTTCGTTGGATGCCTTTGCAATAGTAGTGCGACATGATTGTCCACTAACTGATATGGAAGAGAAATATTTGGGTATAAGTGGAAAAAGACAAATCAACGAATTTTTAAAAAGTAGTGGCGTAGTATACAACTGTTCACACTTGTACGAGTCTCAACTGGAATTAGTAATAAATTTTTGGGCATTGACCGCTTGTAAGATAGTAATGTTGATTTGTTTGAAAATGTTGAAAATAGAGTTAAATGTGGATTAAATAAATCTAATATATATTCATGGATAAACTGAACAGTATAGTAAAGTCTCTGACAATGAATTATAAATCGTGGTTGTTGTTGATAACTGCATTGGTAGTAATATCTTCAATAAATGGAGTAAATGGTTTAGGTAATGGTTTTGCGACATTTGGTGTGCTTTTTGTAGCATCACATTTGCTTCATTACTGGGCACATTTCAAAAACGCATATCCGCAAAATATAGTGCATTTGTATCACCACGAATACAATAACTTTTTCTCTCATTTTATTCAAATCGTAGTAGAATTTGTAGCGTTAATGTCGTTTATGTGGATGAAATACAACGTGTCGTGGATGAGTTTCTTGAACGAATGGGTGATAATATTTTTTTACTTGTTTTACACGACGATTCATAATATAAACTATTCCATTTACCATGTGAACCGTGTGCACGAGATGCATCACAAGTTGAGAATAAAGAATATGGGTCCGGATATATGTGATATCTTGTTCAATACGAAATACGATGTGGAAAATAGTATAGAAAATACGGACCATTATATACCAAATATAATAGTTTGTTTGATAATAACATTGTTGTTGAAATCATATTGGGAGAGAAGAGAGAACAAGGAACCGTACGAAACCGCGATGAAATATTTGTTTGGTGGAAGTGTTGGATTACTAATTCTCTCAACAGTGTACTTGGTTTACGAAGGAAAAATCAAGAATGAAGAACATCCAGAACCGGATGCAGCACCCGCAAAAGAACCAGATGTCGCGCCAGTAGAACCCGTAGAGTCAGCAAAAGAAACGACAAAAGAACCCGCAAAAGAACCCGCAAAAGAAGAAGATACCGTGCCCCCTTCGGAAATCCCTTAAAAAGTGTGAATATTTCTCTCTTTGATTGAATAATAAAAGAGAAAAATAAAGGAAAAAGAAAAGAAAATCTAAATAATTGTTGTATAATATAGGGTATTCTTTTTGTCACTCATATCTATTTTTTGTCACTCATTTCTCGTTTCGCGATATGTACCGATGACAGCATAGTATGGTGTGGTGATTGTATTTATGTGAGTTGTTTTCGCACCATATGTGCGATAAGTATTTGAACGAATAGGGGATAATAAGATGCGATAGTAGAAGGGTGCACTCCGACGATGTTTTTTGCTCTTGCGACTTCAAGAGCAAAGATTTATAGTTTTTATATTGTTTGTTTTCAAAAATCAAAAACAATAAATGTGTTAGAAATGGGATTCTAGTTAGCTTTGCCAGTTGGCAAAGCTAAGAACCTTCTTTATCAATCAATATTTTCTTTGATACATTTTTGATAATTTTTTCGTAGTTTCTCTCGTTATCTTCGTCTTTTATCTCTCCCATAGAATTATCTAGTATCTTCATATATTCTTCGTGTTTTTTGGTAGTAATATCGTCTGCTTTTGGGTTGGCTTTTAACCAGTCTGGAATCATTTTAATGTTCTTGTGCTCAATTAGTTTGATAGCACGTTTCATATGTTTTTTCTCCTCGTCTTTAATCCAAGTGTCGTTATCTTTGACGTGTATGACTTCTCTCTTCAAATCACTACAATGAATAGGTCTTTTGGTGACATCTAAATCTTGTAATTCCCGAATAAAAATATTACTGATACTATTGACATATCCCGAAGTTCCAAAATTTTCAAAGTCTTTAAATCCGAGTGTAATTCCACTGACAAAATCACTAATGTTGAATGCATCTTTGCAAGTTTCGTTCAAGAAAACATTCAAATTGAATTTATTGTGACTATTGGTGTTGTGACTATTGGTTGTATGTGTTCCAATATTACTCTTGATGGCTTCTAATAACTGTTTCTGAAACTCTTGATTTTGTTTGAGAAATTCAAGAATAACGTTTTCGTTCATTTGTTGGGGATTTTCTGATTTTTTTTCGGAGATTTCTATAGTAATATTTTCTTCGTTAGAATCCGTTTTTTCTTCGGTGGTTTTACATTTTTTTTGATGACGCCATAAATTTTGTCTATGCATATATTTATTACCGCAAATGCAGTTGAACTTAAATGTCCCTTTTTGTAATCGCTGTGTAATCTCTATATGTTTCTGTGTAGAAATATGTCTATCATATTGACTTTTTCTACACGTAGAATAGTCACAATCTTTACAAAAAAATTTTGGTTGAACTTTTTGAACTATAGATGGTTCATTATGTATCATTTAGTTCTATATTATATGATTACAAAAAAGTTCCTAAATACTTTTTTATTCAAAATCAAAATTATGCTCACAATTTTATGCTCTCGCACAAAATGCGAAAATCTGAAAATAACAGCATTATGATGTAAAACACGTTTTGAAAACAAGTTGTCGCCAAAGTCCCCTAGGTTTTGAAAATTGGACATTTATTTTTGTCCATTTTTTGAAACCCCTACGACTTTTGGGCAAAAATTTTTGTCATTTTTTGCCTTCGGAAAAATCCTTTAAAATGAACACTTTTTGATTAAAAATCGCAAAGTGTTAAAAACCGATAAAATTTCCGAAAGAACCCCGGCATTCTCGGCACCCGCAAAAGTTTTCTCTCTTTGATCAATTAAAAAAGGTTAGGAGTTACAAATAATAAGACTATACTACTAATTTTTATGGGGTTTATTGTTCTATAAATAGTTGGGCAATTTCTCTCTTGCCATTGTGCATATTGTGAATATATTGGTCTAAAGTTTTCATAGTGCGTGGTTCGTCTCCCATCTCTACTTCCAATTCAAAGGAATCCATTTCATACTTGAATACGTGGACAGTCTTTTCTTGTCCAATACGATGACATCTGGCAATTGCTTGTTGTTCCACTGCGGGGTTCCAATGAGGACTGACGAAGTAAATCTCGGAGAACTTGCTCTGTAAATTCAAACCTTCGGAACCAGTCTGGATTTGAACGACCAACACATCAATAGGATCATTCTTGAGGGTTTTCATTCGTTTTTTTAGAGAAGTTCTAGCGTCAAAGACGACAATGTTTTGAACCCCTCCGACCTTTAAACGTTGAACCACCCAGTCAATTTCTTCGCGGAAGTGGCAAAATACGATTTTTCCCGATCCGTTTTCTTTTCTCTCAATGATTTGACCAACCACGGAGTCCATCTTGCTAGAGTGGGAGGTAGAATCAATACCAAAGAACTCGGGAGATAATAAACCGTCAAATATCAAATCATTTACTCTATTCTTCAACATATTGGGTAAAATACAAGTCTGACGAGAGAACATCATCATCTTCAACTTGTCGCCCTTGCTACAATACTCAGAAGAATTATGAACTGCTTGCGCAAATTTTTTCTCAGTTTCGTTGTTCCAACGGATATTTTCGTCGTTCATTAATAGAGACGGCATTTCAATACCGATTTGAGACTTGGTGCGGCGTAGAATATAGTTGTTTTTCATTTTTTCCATATTTTCTGACCCAGCATAAAAACTCGCCGGTAACCCAAGTAATAAACACATATTGTAGAAATCCTTGCGAGAGTTTTGCACCGGTGTTCCAGAAATTAACCAACGAACACGAGTGTTGAGACGTTTCGCGCCGTAGAAACGACTATTTTTATTACGCAAGTGATGCGCCTCGTCAAAGACCACGCGGTCCCAAGCAACTTGGTGAAGAAGGCAACCAGACTCAGAGTCAATTTGGCGAAGAGAGATTGCAACTGAACCGTAGGTGGTCAAGACAATAGGTGCGCGCTCCAGTTGCTCGCGAGTTATTTTTTTCTTCTGAGCGCCGTGGAATACCAAGACCCGATGCCCAGTTGTTTTAAATATTTCATCTGCCCATTGTTGAACCAAGACGGTAGGTAACACGACCAACGTACGACGATAGGACAAGAAGTTCACCACGATAAGACCAATCATCATAATAGTTTTACCGAGTCCCATTTCGTCAGCAATAAATCCGCCACGAACGTCGTGTTCAACCGACTCTTGATTCTCTTTGGCGATGCACCATTCAAGACCATCATATTGATGCTGTTTGTATCCAGTGTTCCCGTGGGACAGAAATTGTTGAAACTTATCATAAGAAGACATTTTAAAAAGTTGATGATTTGTTGAGTGCCTTGGTAAAAACCTCCGAAAAAAAAATCAATTTTTTTTACACATCATACTTATTACCATGTGCTCCAAAAAAAATACCACTATATACGGACTCCTTTTTGTCACTCATATCTATTTTTTGTCACTCATTTCTCGTTTCGCGGTAGTCCCTATATGCACCCTATTAGGGGTATATATTCGCGGACGAATTGGAAAACTTAAAAGGGAGCGGGGCGCACGCGGGGTAGAAGGGTCCCGGGGCGCGGGTGGCAGAGTGCCACAGTACATATATCCCATCAACTTAAAGATTTCTCTCTCCATATATGTAAACCCCGCAAACATAATAGAAATGTTGCTAATACGATACTTACCCACATTAATACCCATCTTGATTCTACTGACGATACAGTTTAGACAAACAACACAATTCAATAAATACTTGACTACTAGAAGACTCACAACAAGTCATCAAAAACTGTCATCTGTACCAACACATCAGACGAACAACCATAATAGCGAATATACGTTGAATGTTGGTAAAGCATTAGATGTCTTAGTGAGAGAATTACCGCTAGTATTTGCTGTAAAAAATTTAGACTTTAGTATATTTTCTTCACAGATAACAGTTGTCAATGGAAACCAACCACACTCACTAGTGGTCTCCAAATCCGCCTACATTGGCGCAATTAGAGCAATACAAATGGCATCAGCAGTTTCTTCAAACTATCCATTAGTACGCGTACGAAAAGTTGAATACATTGAAGACATTAGAACGATTCAATGTTTAGTTGATGTTGTATCATCTTCTAACCAGTTAATATCAACCGTAACACATAATATCGGAAAAGACACTCCACTTTGGGAAGGTATGTTTTATTTTGAGTTGAACAAAGAAGGCCTTATAGAAACACATATTTTTGACCGCAAAATAAGTAACTTTAACCCAGAAGAAGAAAAGAACTGTTGCCAATTTGAAAAATTATGTAATCAGTAAAATCTAACACCGAGTCCAACCTTTTCTCTTTTTAGACCTTTTAACATTTAAAACCTTTACTTTTTTATAATAGCAGATGTTTTGCGATTTCCTATATTTACAAAATCATAAGTAATATTTCTACTTGAAAAAAAGTCGTCTGTTGCTTTTCTTTGCCCATTCCAGTGATAATAATCATCAAATATTACAACTCCTCCTATTACAACATTATCATACATTTGCTCAAGTTCATACTTACTTGATTCATACCAGTCAGTATCCAATCGCAATATTGCTATTTTTTCTGGAATTGTTGTTTTATCTTTCAATGTTTCCATAACATCACCGACTACATAATGTAACTTATCTAGAGGATAACCAGTTGAGTTTAATCTACCTTGAACTTTTTCTAAAGGTTCATAACACCACCCATTTACTTTTTCATTAATTATTTGACTTTTCCAAGTATTATAAACATCGTCTTTACTCATTTTATATAATGTAGCGTCATTACAAGTATAGTCATGTTCGGATGGTTCTACTAATCCAGTAAATGTATCATATAAATATATATCACGGACCGAATTATTTTTCATTAATTCATTTATCCATATGTGTTCAAAATCACCCTCACCAACACCACATTCAACAACAACTCCTTCAATATTATTACTCAATATGTACCTAATTGCGTCTGCTCCGTCCATTATAATATAGATATATATTTATTATATTTAAAAAATAACGCATGACCAATATATTAGGTTTTTGAAGAAATGTTAAAATGTGTAAAAGGCAAAAAATGAATAAAAATATTTTCCCTAAAACCAAATAATATTTATAATATAGTTGTATTATATGGATGTCATATCAATAGACACATTTATAAATGTAGAGAATGAAACGGCAAAGTTTCTTAAAAAAGTAATGATACGACCAAAATCATATGAAGAACTGCAGAAATGTTGTTCAGTAACAGAGAGACATTACTTATTCTATGTTGCTCAAAAATTAAAAAGAGAATTTCCCACTATAACATTTAACGATATATGTTTTGCAATAATATATGCCTACTATGGACTGAATTTAAGCGAGTCACTAGACACATTGTATACATCAGACAATACTAATTTAATGAATAACAAAAAAGACGTAAGAACACTATTCATCCGACTTACTGCGCCAAGTATCATACAACCCGAATACAGAGAAATAATTACAAGTGAAGGAGAAAATATCTCTCAACAGTTGAGACTTTTTATACTCGGTCCAGAGGCTCCTACTCCACCAAAGAAACCAGAAACACTCGGACCCAAATCACTTGGTGGTAAAAAATCCAAAAGAAAATACAAATATAGAAGAACTAAAAGAATAAAACCGCGTTACCGAACCTAAAACATTAAACGATATACCTTTAAATTTATGTGTTGTTTGGTTTCATTCGTTCAAGTATTTATACAAAAAATAAAAACCTATAAGCAAGGAATAACAAAATGAAAATAAATACAATGATTTATCAGATGCACTTTTAAGTACCCAAATACTAACAAAAAAAGATGTTAGTACATAAAATAAAGTAACAAAAACAGCAGAGTCAAATTGATACTTCCCCTCTTTCCAGTAACTGTAAAAAGAAGCAAGAGATATGGGGGGTAACATGGATAATAATGTTGTGCCGAGCGCAGTTTTATAGTCGGGAACAATACCGCTAATAAGTAGTCCGGGTAAGATAACACTAGAACCAGATGTTCCAGTAATGGCTCCTACACTTCCAGCGCAAATCCCTATAATAGACGCAATTAAGTATTTGAACATTAACTATATATTTATAATTATATTTTTATAAATTGTGTATGTATGCACCACCTATAATATATGCTAAAGTAAAAACCACAATAAAAGTGGATAACATTGCCCACCAATGTAAACTTTCTTCTCTTTTTCTTTGACTAGTGACCAATTTTTTCTTCTGAATCATTTGTTCAATTTTTTCAATACCACGACCAATGACCCCTATTCCATGCGCTAAATTGGCAGTATCATCTTGGTCACGACTGAAGTCAACCATATTATCGCCATCTTGTTTTTTGGGAGATTCAAGAAGAGCGTGATGACGGCGAACCTTGTCAACGTATGCCAACCTTCTTTTTTGAATAATTTCAAACAAGGATTTAATATATTTTTTCATATAGTTTTGTAATTCTTCCAAGACTAGTGTGTCATAATATTCTAAAACGTTTAAAATATAACCAGATTGTTTATAGTTATCCAACCCTTGTGCAATTTCACTTACAAAGTTTCCTCTGGTCATTCTCAGTTCATCAATCAAGTCATTGATAAGGTCGTGCATATTCCAGACAGTATCAGAATTTTGATTCGTCAATGGGTTCATCATTTTAAATAGTTTTTAATTATTTGCTTGGTTGTAAAATAATTAAAGTAAAAAAAATAAAATCAATTTTTTTTTATATTTACGCAACCCTTACTTTCTCTCATCAACTGAAATAAACAAAGTAAAAATAAATCAAAAATATAAATAAAAATTATACAACACTTTGTACAAACTTGAATGATTTAGACTCACTGAAGAATAGTTTCCAGTCAAGTTTAATAAATACAAGAATACCATAGACAAAGAATAAAAATCTAGTTTCAAAGGTAGTTACGATTGGTTTGTTGTTACGTGGGAAAAAGAAATATAACAAGAGTAGAGACATACCGGCAATAAAAATAAATTCAAATCGGTCTTTCCAGTATTCTACTTTTTCAATAAGTTCATCGTTTTTCTCTCCCTTCTTGTGTTCAAGGTACACACGAACTAAAGCGCAAATAACAAAAAGAATTTTAATAATCAACAAAAATGTAATAACATAATCAATTTTGTGCATCCTATTTTATATAACTCAACAAAAAAATATAATAATATGATAGAATATAAGTTTTTCTCTCAAGAAGTATGTCGTCTCCTTGTCATTTCTCTTGTTTTCTCTCGTTTATTTTTATCATTTCAATGATTTATATGAACAATGCAACTACCAAAAGTCAGACAATTAAAAGGTACGAAGCACAACTTCCATTTGACCTTCAAGAAACCTACCGAAAAATCCAACAAGAACGACTCGGTATATATTACTATGGATACTCCCTAGGTTTCATACTTTCTCTCATTATAATAATTTACAACTATCAAAACAAGTCAAAAATATCAACAACTCATATGGTTTGTATAGTAATATCCACTAGTTTTCTAACCAACTATTTTTATTATATGTTGAGTCCTAAAACAACGTGGATGTTGGACCATATAAAAACCCCAGAACAAACGAAAGCGTGGTTAGAAATGTACAAGTCAATGCAAAAGTATTATCATACCGGTTTAGTGCTAGGTATTGTAGCTGTTGCGTTTCTCGCCGTCGCTTTTAGGAAATAAATCCCCACGTACCCACAATGTAAAATAAAAAAGTATTTCAATAAAAACCGACTTAAAGACATCCGATCGAAAACTGATAGAAGCGTCAATAGTTTAGTGGTAAAATGGAACCTTGCCAAGGTTTTGCCTCGGGTTCGATTCCCGATTGACGCATCTCCCCTCCATCCCACACAACAAACTAGGTCTTATAGTGTAGTGGTAATCACTTCAGACTTTGAATCTGGAAACCCGAGTTCAAATCTCGGTAGGACCTCTTTATCCCTACACCTTATTATTCGTTAGGTCGTAGGTTCAAACCCTATGCAAAGCGAAAAATAATATTATTAAGCAAATAATAATATTATTACAAAAAAATTAACTCACACACAAATTTACTTCTTTTGGAAGATCTTAACACACTCCCAAATTTTGGCAGACTCATCAATAGAGAATGCACCTCTACGTTGTGCAGTGTTCAAGAAAGAAACTAAAAGATTCAATGCAACATTTTCATCAGTAACAGCAACATCCACTAACTTAACCTCTGGTTTTTTCTCTTGTGTGGCAGCAGCAGCAGATCCAGTTCCTTCGCTTTCCATTTATAAATAATATTTGATATTATTTTTAAGTCTATTTAACGAAAATATAAAAATATAGTAAATTCACAAAAACAGTACAAAATATAAAAAAAAATGCGCAAAAAATCTATGATGTATTATTAGATATAATAGCAGAAAAGGATATTAATTTTAGAGATAATGTAAAAGTAGAAGAATATAATCAGTTTTTTCAGTTTTGGGAAAGAAGAATAGTTGTATCTTATAATAATAAGAAAATTATAACTATTTATGAAAATAAAGATAAATGTTATCCATTTAAAAGTATTGAAAAATATGGAAAAAAAATAAATATTGGAACATTTTCATTAGTATTTTTATTTTATTTTATTAATTATCAATATAATG
>Ga0209189_1001568_pt1 | contig 16995 bp, 16 predicted proteins | sample C_130820_EF_Meta_FD_187308 | JGI IMG/M metagenome (GOLD analysis project Ga0209189, IMG submission 187308) | Freshwater microbial communities from Lake Croche, Canada to study carbon cycling - C_130820_EF_MetaG (SPAdes) (version 3) | ecosystem: Environmental > Aquatic > Freshwater > Lake... | reverse complement strand
AAAAGCTGCAGCACCCAAAGCCGCTGCTAAAAAAGCTGCTCCAGCCAAAAAAGCTGTAGCAGCCAAAAAGCCAGCCGCTAAAAAAGCCGCCGCCAAGAAACCAGCTGCTAAAAAACCAGCTGCTAAGAAGGCGGCTAAAAAGCCTGCGCCTAAAAAGGCGGCCAAAGCACCCGCTGCCCCCGCAGCGCAGACTACTTTGAACCCACAAGCTGCTTGGCCGTTTCCTTCGGCCGCGAAGCCTTGAAGTTCAGTACCCTGTAAAGTGCAATAAAAAACCCGGTGCGGCAACGCATCGGGTTTTTTTATGTTCCATCGGGTATGAGTTTATTCAAGGATAAAAGCTCACGAGTCGATAACCCGCAATATCTGCGGTCGCATACAGAGGCTCGATCGATACAACGCCGTTCCATATGGAACCAGACTCCATGGTGGAAGGCGCCCCCATCTCGGAGGGTTTCAGCACACGGCGAATGATCGCGCGGTCTTGCGCATCAGTCAGCGTTAACTCCAAGCTTGTCATTGCCAAAGGAACATCTTGCGTGTTTCTCAAGGTGAGATTCAACACAAATCCAGTGTCGCCTGGCGTAAAGCTTGAGCCGTCGATCACCAATCCATCCAATCGACGCAAGGGATCAACTGTGCATTGCAAAGGAACGCACACAGCAGCCAGAACAGGCTCCCAAAAAGGCATTCGGACGGCCATTTCATGCCTGCCGTAGATGATCGCTTGGAAACACAAACCAATCACCAATAAGATGCAGGAACCCGTGCGCCAAAGTTTGATTGAGGTGGGCGATAGAACCGTTGGCGCCGGCTGCGACGCGGCTGTGTCTTTGCGAAGCAACAAGTCTTCCAGCGCAATCCTTGAGGCTTCTATTGGCTGCGCGGGGGTCTCCAAGGGCATGCGCTCGGATAGGCTGACAACAGACACAAAACCGTCAAACACCTTGCCGCATTGGCCACAGCGAACCCAGCCTTGTGCCATCGACAGCTCTGCTGGGGCAACCTCGAAAATGCTAGCGCAATAGGGGCACCGGGTGATCAAGCTCATGGGCTGATTGTAATCAGGCCGTCGGCGATGTGGCAGTCGCTGTCATCAAGATCCAACCCTCTTGCGCATCACTCACTTGCAAGGACAAATAAGGTGCATAAGCTTGCTTGAGTTCATCGGCCTGCCGCTCCAAAATTCCAGCCAAAACCAATGCACCGCCAGCATCCAGGTGCGCGCACAGCAAGGGGGCCAATACTTTGAGAGGTGTCGCCAAAATGTTGGCCAGGACTGTTCCATAAAGCCCCTTGGCCACATCGGGCAAACCTGCATTCAAGGTGACGTGATTGGCTTGGGCATTGAGCACAGTTGATTCAACGGCAGCCATGTCAATATCCACAGCATCCACATGTACAGCACCATACTTGGCGGCGCCGATTGCCAAAATACCAGAACCACAACCGTAGTCGAGTACACGCTGACCCACTAGAGAATGTGAGGCGATCCATCTCAAACACATGCGCGTTGTGGGATGAGTGCCTGTACCAAATGCCAATCCAGGATCCAGCCGAATAATCTGTTTCGCTTGGGAAGGTGGTTCATGCCAGGTCGGTACGATCCAGAAATCGGTCGTGATGTCTACTGGCGCAAATTGCGACTGCGTTAAACGCACCCAATCCTGATCGGCCACCGCCACCACAGCGACGATTTGGCAACCCTCGAAAAAATCTTGCGCTGACAGCAAGCGGGCCGCTTGCCTGGCGTCCAACTCGGCTTGAAACAACGCCACCATGCGCGATCGTTGCCAACCCTCTTTGGGTGCGGGCATGCCGGGCTCGCCAAACAAGGCTTGTTCAGCCGCAGTTTCAGCATCCGCATCTTCAACGGAAACGCTCAAGGCCTCCAAGGCTTCTAACGCATCACTCAAAACCTCAACTCGGTCTTCTGGACACAACAGACACAACTCAAACATGGTTAACGCTTATGGTGGCTCAGCCACTCTTCCAAATAATGGATATTGGTGCCGCCCGCCATGAATTTGGCATCCACCATCAATTCACGGTGCAAGGGAATATTGGTGTGAATACCTTCGACGACAGTTTCAGCCAAGGCGGTTTGCATCCGGGCGATGGCTTGCTCTCGCGTATCGCCGTGAACAATGATTTTGCCGATCATCGAATCGTAATTCGGTGGCACAAAGTAGTTGTGATACACGTGAGAGTCCACCCGAACCCCTGGTCCGCCAGGCGCATGCCACAAGGTGATACGTCCTGGGGATGGTACAAATTTGTAAGGATCTTCCGCGTTGATGCGGCATTCAATCGCGTGGCCGCGAATCTGGATTTGCTTTTGCAAGAATGGCAATTTTTCTCCCGCTGCCACCATGATTTGCGTTTTGACAATGTCCACGCCGGTGACCCATTCGGTCACCGGATGTTCAACTTGCACGCGCGTGTTCATTTCAATGAAATAAAACTCGCCGTTTTCGTACAAAAATTCGAAGGTTCCAGCCCCACGGTAATTGATTTTTTTGCAAGCTGCTACGCAACGCTCGCCGATCCTTTCAATCAGCTTGCGCGGGATGCCAGGCGCTGGGGCTTCCTCAATCACTTTCTGATGACGCCGCTGCATGGAGCAATCGCGTTCACCCAGATACACTGCATTGCGGTGCTTGTCGGCCAAGATCTGAATTTCGATGTGGCGGGGATTTTGCAAAAACTTTTCCAAGTACACCGCAGGGTTGTTAAAGGCCGCACCGGCCTCGGCCTTGGTCATCTGAACCGCATTGACCAAAGCAGCTTCTGTATGCACCACGCGCATGCCGCGTCCACCGCCGCCCCCAGCGGCCTTGATGATGACAGGGTAGCCGACACTTTTGGCTATGCGCCGAATTTGAACCGGATCATCGGGCAGCTCGCCTTCAGAGCCGGGTACGCAGGGCACGCCTGCGCGAATCATGGCCTGCTTGGCGGAGACCTTATCGCCCATGATGCGAATGGACTCGGGCGAAGGCCCAATGAACTGGAAACCACTTTTTTCAACCCGCTCGGCGAAGTCAGCGTTTTCGCTCAAAAAACCATAGCCCGGGTGAATGGCCTCGGCATCGGTCACCTCGGCGGCCGAAATGATGGCGGGCATATTGAGGTAACTCAAACCGGAAGGGGCAGGGCCGATACACACAGCTTCTTCAGCCAGTTTCACATATTTGGCTTCACGGTCGGCCTCAGAGTAGACCATGACTGCTTTGATGCCCAACTCACGGCAAGCCCGCTGAATGCGCAAAGCGATTTCGCCACGGTTGGCCACCAAAATTTTCTTGAACATGCAATCCCCGAGCTGGCTTATTCGATGATGAACATGGGTTGGCCGTATTCAACAGCCTGCCCGTTATCACACAAAATCTTCGCAACTTTGCCAGACTTGTCCGATTCAATTTCATTCAAAATTTTCATGGCTTCAATGATGCAAAGGGTGTCCCCCTCTTTGACTGTGGAGCCGATCTCCACAAATGAAGCGGCCCCAGGGCTGGCTGATCGGTAGAACGTGCCGACCATGGGAGATTTGACGGTGTGCCCAGACGCCGCTTCTGGCTCAGCAGCAACGGGCTCTGCCGCAGCCACTACGGGGGCAGAAGGAGCCGCAAACTGAACCGTGCTCACAGGCATCTGCATCGCTTGAGGCATGCTTTTGACAATACGGACTTTGCCTTCGGCTTCTGTGATTTCAAGTTCTGACACATTGGAGTCAGACACCAAGTCAATCAAGGTTTTGAGTTTTCGCAAATCCATAAGATCTCCCGCAAATGCAAACGTAAAAGCTGGAATTTACACTAAATTAACCTCAACTCACCCTCATTTGAAGGGATTTTGCATTTATTCAACCAGTCTAGCGAGTCGCAAAAAAGTTTTAAAAGCAAAAACACCTTATTTCAGGTCTTTGAGCCATTCAGCCAATTCAACCGCCTCTAGTTTGCCCATTTTTTGAGCCATCATGTGTCCGTCAGCAGCAAAAAGAACGCTGTAAGGCAAGGCATTCACGCTGTTACCCAAGCTGCGCCCCAACTCGGTGCCATTCAAACCGGCCAAACCCATTGGGAAAGTCAAAGAATGCCGAGCCAGAAAGGAACGAACAGAACTGGGTTGATCCACAGCAAGTCCCAGAATCTGGAGATTTTTAGGGCCTTTTTGAATCCAGATAGACTCCAATAATGGAAGTTCTTCAATACAAGGCGGGCACCATGTGGCCCAAAAATTAACCAACAAGGGGTGGCCTTTAAAATCCTGCATCAACAGCTCTCCGCCTTCTGGTTTGTCAAAACGCATCTCCCAAAAGGCTTGGGCATTCGGCTTCGATACAGGTTGAGTCTGTGAACGCCACCATGCCCATCCTGCACCCGATAGGCCCGCAGTGAGCGCGACCGAGGTTAACAAAATGGCGCGTCGAGAATCAGCTTTATCGTTTAATTTCATATCTTCTAACGTCTTCATGCGCTCATTCACCATCCATTAGCTTTCTTAAAGCTGAAAAATCACCGCGCAACGTTCGACCCTTGTCATCTGGTTTCAGTGCACCACGCAGGTCATTGTGATCATAAATCATGAGGTGAATGCCAATATCCTCCTCCAAGCCTGGACACAGGCTGTGCAAACTCAAAGCATCGACTACTTCGCCCTGAAAACCCTTCACAGAGGTCACGTCATAGGGCAAATTCATATTGACCAGTGCTATTTCTGTTGATTTGGGGTCATCACAGAACAACTGCAGGTAAATATCCGACAGCCGTGTGGCCGTGCCGCGCCAGACTGCCCCGGACAGATGAGGTCGAAACGCTTCAAGCCTGCCCATCCACTGCAAGGCATGACGCCGCAAAGCCAGCAATTCTTGAGGCTGCGTATCGGCACAAAACAAGTCAATGTAGTCCATGACGTGCTGCTCAATTAAATCATTGCTTGGCAGCGCAACGCGCTGAGACAAGCGCATTGTTTTGACCGCTCTGCGCTTGGCAGCGCCATATTCCAAGCCCTCTTCAACCACCATGCGGGCGGCGCTTGCGGCGATTTCTTGCATCAATTCGTCCATGTGACAGATTGTGCACCCCCAACAGACAGTCAGCCTAAAATCAATGTCCATGCACATTCATATTTTAGGTATTTGCGGCAGCTTCATGGGTGGACTGGCCGCCTTGGCACGAGAAGCTGGCCACCAAGTCACCGGTTGTGATGCCGGCGTTTATCCCCCGATGAGCGACCAACTGAGGGCTTTGGGTATTGAGTTGATTGACGGCTTTGGTGCCGACCAAATGCGCCTTACACCCGACATGTACGTGATCGGTAACGTGGTCAGCCGTGCTCACCTGAAGGACGGCACGCCCAAATTTCCGTTGATGGAGGCCATCTTGGACGCCGGAGCGCCCTACACCAGCGGTCCGCAATGGCTGGCAGAACATGTCCTTCACGGCCGCCATGTGTTGGCGGTGGCAGGCACCCATGGCAAGACGACCACCACCTCCATGGTGTCTTGGATCCTCGAGCAAGCCGGACTTCAACCCGGTTTTTTGGTGGGCGGGGTACCGCTGAACTTTGGTGTGTCAGCCCGTTTGGGCGGCGGACAGTATTTTGTCATCGAAGCCGATGAATACGACACCGCCTTTTTTGACAAGCGCAGCAAGTTTGTTCATTACCGCCCTCGCACGGCGGTTTTGAACAACCTTGAGTTTGACCACGCGGACATCTTTGACGATTTGGCCGCGATCGAGCGGCAATTTCATCACCTGGTCCGCACCGTGCCCCCCAAAGGCCGCGTCGTCGCGAATGGACTGGAAGAAAGCCTTACGCGGGTACTGGCGCAAGGGTGCTGGAGTGAATTGCGAACATTTGGTTCGGCGGTCAGTGACTTTGTCGCCGATGGGGAGCCTTCGGATTTCGATGTGCTCCAAGCGGGTCAATGCGTCGCCAAAGTGCAATGGCGTATTGGCGGTGTGCACAACCAACTCAATGCCTTAGCGGCTATCGCCGCTGCTGAGCACATCGGCGTCAGCCCCGCTGTGGCCGCACAGGCCTTGTCCAGCTTTGAAAACGTGAAGCGTCGCATGGAAGTGCGCGGCTGCGTCAATGGCATCACAGTCTATGACGACTTCGCTCATCACCCTACCGCCATCCGCACCACGGTCAATGGCCTTCGCAGACAGGTCGGGGCGCAGGCAAGGATTTTGGCTGTCTTTGAGCCCCGCAGCAACACGATGAAATTGGGCACCATGAAATCCCAATTGCCTTGGAGTCTCGAAGAGACCGATCTCGCCTTTTGTCATTCAGGCGGGCTGGACTGGGATGCTGCCGGCGCGCTCGCGCCGATCGGGACCAGGGCCAAAGTGGGCAACGATATTGATCAGGTGATCGCGCTCGTGTTGGCTCAGGCACAGCCTGGGGATCATGTGCTGTGCATGAGCAATGGGGGTTTTGGCGGCATCCACGAGCGGCTGCTGGCGGCGCTTCGAAAAGCTTGATCAGCATGGGGCCAGGACAAAGGCCATCAGCGTGAACGGCGGGTTTTCACAGCATCCGATAAAACCTGCAACACATGCTGGCTGTCGTCCCAACTGATGCATGCATCGGTAATGCTCTGACCGTAATTCAACTTGCTGGGATCGTCTTTGCCTGGCGTGAACTTCTGTGCGCCGTCCAGCAAGTGGCTCTCGACCATCACCCCAAAAACCTGGTGTGAACCGCCCGCCATTTGCGCAGCGATGTCCTTGGCCACCTCGATTTGGCGTGTGTGCAATTTGCTGCTGTTGGCATGGCTGCAATCGACCATCAAGGTGGCGGGTAGTTTGGCGGCCTCGAGCTCTTGACAAGCGGCAGCCACACTGGCGGCATCGTAATTGGGGACCTTGCCGCCTCGCAAGATCACATGACAATCTTTGTTGCCTTGTGTTTGCACGATCGCCACTTGACCATTTTTATGCACTGACAAAAAGTGGTGTCCCCGGGAAGCCGCCTGAATCGCATCCGTTGCGATTTTGATGTTGCCATCGGTTCCGTTTTTGAACCCGATCGGCGCAGACAAACCAGAGGCCAGTTCGCGGTGGACCTGGCTCTCGGTGGTGCGCGCACCAATAGCCCCCCAGCTGATCAAGTCACCGATGTACTGCGGTGAGATGACATCCAGAAACTCGCTGGCCGCAGGCAAGCCTGCACGGTTGATTTCAATCAACAGCTGGCGGGCAATACGCAGGCCTTCATCGATACGGCAGCTTTCGTCGAGGTAAGGGTCATTGATCAGCCCTTTCCAGCCCACAGTGGTGCGCGGTTTTTCAAAATACACGCGCATCACCACCTCCAAAGTATCAACATACTTGTCACGCAAAGGCTTGAGTCGTCGCGCATATTCAAGGGCCGCGGCCGGGTCATGGATAGAGCAAGGGCCAATGATGACCAACAAGCGGTCGTCCTTGCCATGCACAATCTTTTGAATCGCTTTGCGCGTCTGTGAAATCAGCTTTTCGACAGGCGTTCCGGCAATCGGGAAAAAACGTATCAAGTGCTCAGGAGGGGGCAGCACGGTGATGTCCTTGATGCGTTCGTCGTCGGTTTGTCCTGTTTTGTCGACTTGGTTCGCATACCAGGCTTCGCTGGTGGCAGTGGCTTTGGTGGGCATCATCAAACTCCTTGAAAATAAAACTGAAAATAAAAAAACCGCCGGGCTTTGGGCTCCGGCGGTTTTGACTGAGTGGGGTGCTGTTTATGCGCTCGCCTCTCGTCCGCCGGGGACTGAGAACCAAAAATAAAAATAAAAGGCGCTGTGGGAATGCATAAGGTCAATGTAGCACAAGTTTCAAAGTCGACTGGTTAAATCAACAGGTTGACAGGTCAAGCTGTGCCGCCAACAGTCAAGCCGTCAATACGCAAAGTAGGTTGCCCCACGCCCACAGGCACGCTTTGACCTTCCTTGCCACAAGTGCCCACACCACTGTCCAAACGCATGTCGTTGCCGATCATGGTGATCTTTTTGAGGGATTCAGGACCGCTTCCCACCAAAGTTGCCCCCTTGACAGGGTACAAAATCTTGCCGTTCTCGACCCAATAGGCCTCGCTGGCAGAAAAGACAAATTTGCCGCTGGTGATGTCCACCTGCCCACCGCCAAAATTAGGAGCGTAAAGTCCTTTTTTGATACTGGCCACAATTTCTTCAGGCGCTTTGTCGCCACCCAACATGTAGGTGTTGGTCATGCGTGGCATGGGCACATGCGCATAGCTCTCGCGTCGGCCATTGCCGGTGGGTTTGACGCCCATCAGGCGGGCGTTCATGGTGTCTTGAATGTATCCCTTCAAAATACCGTCTTCAATCAAAACGTTACGCTGGCTGGCATGACCCTCATCGTCCACATTGAGCGAACCACGCCGATCGGCCAAGGTGCCATCATCCAACACCGTCACGCCTTTGGCCGCGACACGCTGACCCATGCGCCCGCTGAACGCGCTGGAGCCTTTGCGGTTGAAGTCGCCTTCCAAACCGTGTCCGATCGCTTCGTGCAACAAAACACCCGGCCAGCCCGGGCCTAAAACGACCGTCATTTCGCCTGCTGGCGCAGGCCGTGCGTCCAAATTGGTCACGGCAGCGTGAACGGCATCATGGACATATGAATTGAGCATCGCATCGTCAAAATACGCCAACCCAAACCGCCCACCGCCGCCGCCACTGCCCGACTCACGCCGCTTGCCTTGCTCGGCGATGACCGATACCGACAAGCGCACCAAAGGACGCACATCGGCGGCCAAAGTGCCATCTGCACGGGCCACCATGATCACATCGTATTCAGTGGCCAAGCCCGCCATGACCTGCACAATCCGTGCATCCTTGGCACGGGCCAACTGCTCCACTTTTTCGAGCAATTTAACTTTGGCTGCACTGTCCAGGCTGCCCATAGGGTCCATGCCCGGATAAAGCAAGCGACCGGGGGCCACTTTGCGGGCAGGCACTTTGGCTCGGCGGTTTTGCGCTGCATTGGCAATGCTGCGCACAGTCACAGCGGCGTCCATCAAGGAAGCCAGAGAAATATCATCGGAATACGCAAAAGCTGTTTTCTCACCCGCAACGGCACGAACGCCCACGCCCTGATCGATGCTGAAACTGCCTGTTTTGACAATACCTTCTTCCAGGCTCCAGCCTTCTGAGCGGGTGTATTGAAAGTACAAATCGGCGTCATCGACTTTATGGGCTTTGATCGCGGAAAGTGCCTGCGTCAAATGCGTTTCATCTAAACCGAAAGGTTCAAGCAACAAAGATCGGGCCGTGGCCAGGCGTTCAAGGGTGGGTTCGCGAGAAATCATTTACGCATTGTAGAGAAAGCGCCCTGGGCATGCCCAAATGAAACCTATTGGCCTTTCCTGCTTGGCACTGCCTTCAGGTTTGCACCAACCTTTTGGCTTTGGCAATGGACATCAAAATACCTAAACCCAAACCCAAAGTGACCATGGCCGTCCCGCCGTAACTGATAAAGGGCAGCGGCACGCCAACCACGGGCAAAATGCCGCTGACCATGCCCATGTTGACAAAGGCGTAGGTGAAGAAAATCATGGTGACACTGCCGGCCAACAAACGGGTAAAAAGGGTGGGCGCATCCAGCGCAATCATCAAACCTCGGTAAACCAAAAACAAAAACGAGGAAATCAAAAAAAGATTGCCGAACAAACCAAACTCTTCCGAGAATGCCGCAAAAATAAAGTCGGTTGTTCGCTCAGGAATGAACTCCAAATGCGTCTGCGTGCCTTGCATGAATCCTTTTCCCCAAAAACCACCGGAGCCAATGGCAATCATGCCCTGAATGATGTGAAACCCCCGCCCCAAAGGATCGCGCGTGGGGTCTAGCAAAGTGCAAACCCGTTGCCGCTGGTATTCGTGCAAGACATGCCAATTAACATCCTCAGCGCACAAGCTCGGCTCAAAGACCACCAGCAACACAATGCAGATCAATCCCAACACCATCGGCGGAACGATCAGCCGCCAACTCAGTCCTGCAAAAAAAATGACAGACAAACCCGCAGACAAAATCAGCATGGCTGTTCCCAAATCAGGTTGCCGAAGAATCAAGCCGACCGGCACGGCCAGCAACCCGCCTGCCACCACAAAGTCCAAGGGGCGCAGTTGACCTTCCCGTTTTTGGAACCACCAAGCCAGCATCAGGGGCATGGCAATTTTCAAAATTTCACTGGGTTGAATAATGACCCCCAAATTCACCCAGCGACGTGAGCCTTTTTTGGTAATCCCAAAGATGGCCACAGCGATCAACAGAATGACCCCCAGGGTATACAGAGGCACCGCCAAACTCATCAATTTTTGCGGTGGTATTTGGGCTGCCACAAACATGATGAAAGCGGCAATTAACATGTTACGGGCGTGGTCAGCGAATCGAGTGCCATGGTCATAGCCGGAGGAAAACATGATCACCAAACCTGCGCAGGCAAGCAAGAAAACAGCAAATGCCAAAGGTCCATCAAACCCGTCGACCCACATGTTCACGCGCTGGATCAGTGTTTGTTTCTGGATGACCGTGTTCATTTTGCGATTATCTCAGCTTCGACTGCAATGACAATTGTTTATGAAAAGCAAAGCCACCATCACCCATTTGCTGTACTTGCATGGTTTTCGTTCATCCCCTCAATCTATGAAGGCCCAAAAAATGGCCCTTTGGGTGAGGCAATTGCATCCGCAGGTTCACTGGTGGTGCCCGCAACTGCCCCCCTCTCCCCAGGAGGCCATGACCTTGATTCGTCAAGGCACCCAGGATTGGCCTTTGGCCCGGACCGCTGTCATTGGCTCATCCTTGGGCGGCTTTTACGCGCACTGCTTTGCGGCCAACACGGGTTGCCCGGCGGTACTGCTGAACCCTGCTGTTGAACCCGCCCGCGATTTAAATCGCCACATCGGCCTCCAACAGGCCTGGCATGACCCCACGCAGTCGTTTTACTTTGCGCCTCACTATGTTGACGAGTTGAAATCGCTGCAAAACGCGCTGAAGGATGCGCCGAAAAACGCACATCCATCACCACGAAACAGGATTTTTGCCATCGTGGCCAAAGGCGATGAGGTTTTGGACTGGCGCGAAATGACCAGTCACCTGTCACATGCCCAGATCAAACTCCTTCCCGGCAGCGACCATGCTTTGTCAAATTTTGAGGCGCATCAGCTCGATATTCTGAATTTTTTGAGTTTGGCGTGAAGCCGGAGCATGGGACAATCGGGGCTATGTTTTTATTGTTTGAAGAAACCGGAAAATTCATGGCCGGTCGCATTTTGTCCGAGGCAGAGGCTTCGACGCAGGTCGAACTCGACAGCGGCAAACGCGTCAAAGTCAAAGCGGCCAATGGCCTACTCAAGTTTGACAAGCCAACGCCGGCCGCTTTACTCGAAGAGGCACATGCTCTGAGTCAGTCCATTGATTTGAATTTGGCTTGGGAATTTGCACCTGAGGCTGAATTTGGATTTACCGATCTGGCCCTTGACTACTTCGGTGCCTCGGCATCCACCACCGAACGGGTGGCCGCATTGATCACCCTGTTTGAAGCACCGCATTACTTTCGCCGAGCAGGCAAAGGACGTTTTCGCAAAGTGTCCACTGAAATCGTGGCCCAAGCCCTCGCTGCCATAGAAAAGAAAAAGCTGGTCCTGGCCCAAATTGACAGTTGGGCTGGCGATCTTGCACATAAGGTATGCCCTGCGCCCATTCGTGCGCAGCTGTACAAAATACTGTTCAAACCTGACAAGAATGCGCCTGAATACAAAGCCGTGGTCGAAGCCAGCCGCGCAACCCAAACCGCGCCCTTGGACCTTCTGCAACAAGCCGGTGCCATTGAGTCGGCTTACGACTTTCACTGGCAGCGGTTTTTATTTGACAATTTTCCCAAAGGGACTGGCTTTCCCCCCTTGTCTGCTCCGCCTATCACCGATCCGCTCCCCTTGTCCAACGCGCAGGCCTATTCGATTGACGACTCGCAGACCACCGAGATTGATGACGCCTTATCTCTGCAGGGCTTGGGCAGTGGCACCGTCACGGTAGGCATTCACATTGCTGCACCGGGACTGGCCGTCCTGCCAGACAGCCCGATCGATCAGTGGGGTCGCCAGCGTTTGTCCACCGTGTACATGCCGGGCTACAAAATCACCATGCTGCCTGACGATGTGGTCAAAAATTACACGCTGGCCGAAGGGCAAGACTGCCCAGCGGTTTCTCTGTATGTGACTTTCGATGAAACCAGCCTGGACATTTTGAACAGCGAAACCAAACTTGAAAAAGTCCACATTGCGGCCAACCTTCGACACGATCAGCTCGACAGCTTGGTGACAGCGCAGTGGCTAGAAGACCCTGCGTATGTTCATACTGATGCGCAAGCTGATCTGCCCATGGCGCGTTCATCGTTGGCTTTCTTTTGGCGCTTGGCGCAGCACCTGAAAGCCGGTCGCGAAGCGGTGCGTGGCAAGCCCGAGACGTTCAATCGGCCCGATTACACCTTTCGTTTGGAACGCGAAAACAATGCCATTCCACCCGCCGGCAATGAGACGGTCAGCATTGGCACACGCCAACGCGGAGCGCCACTTGATTTGATCGTGGCCGAAGCCATGATTTTGGCTAACAGCACTTGGGGACAATGGATGGCGAGTTTGGGTGTTCCCGCTATTTACCGCAGCCAGGCCAGTTTGGCACCTGGTGTGAAAGTGCGCATGGGCACCAAGGCCTTGCCGCATGCGGGCATCGGCGTGCCCAGTTACGCTTGGAGCACCTCCCCACTTCGCCGCTACACCGATTTGGTCAACCAATGGCAAATCATTGCCTGCGTTCGACACGGTGCCACGGCCGCGCTTGCCGCACCCTTCAAGCCCAAAGATGCACAGTTGTTTGCCATCATCAGCGCCTTTGATGCAGCTTACAGCGCCTACAACGGTTACCAGTCAGGTATGGAGCGTTTTTGGACTTTGCAATACCTTGCGCAGCAAAAAATGACTGAACTGAGCGCCACTTTGTTCAAGGAAGCGCCAGGCGGACAATGGCTGGTTCGGGCAGATAATCTGCCACTGGTTCTGACCGTTTTGGGTGCGCAAGGATTGGAGCGAGGCGCTAAAGTTCGCGTTCAATTGGGTCAAATCGACACCATCAGCTTGGACCTGCACGGCGTGGTGATTGAACGACTCGACTCGCAGCCAAGCTTGGACATGGCCGAAGAAAATGACGATGACAATACCCCGGCCGGCCCCATTGCCATTGCTGTTGATGTGAACGAGTCACCGGTGGACACCGCACCCTGACTTATCAGATTTTTCGATCAGCTTGATGATGCGCATTTCTTTATTTTCATCCCCCAACAGCACATTGAAATGGGCTCTGGCCATTTCTCTGGGTATCCACGCCGCGTTGCTCACATTGCGCTTTGCAGCGCCCGAGACTTTCAAACGCGTGTTTGAGGACGCGCCCATGGAGGTGATCCTGGTCAATGCGCGCAGCCCGGAAAAAACAGATGCACCACAGGCCTTGGCGCAAGCGAGTTTGGCGGGTGGCGGTCAAAGCCCGGGACAACTCATAGCGACCTCGCCTTTGCCGCCCGCCCTCCAGAGTGAGGACGGACAAGATGTCAGCGATTTACAGCAAAAAATTGAAGCGCTCAAGGTACAACAGTTCAAACTACTCACCCAGTTGCGCCTAGAGCTGGCCAGTCTTTCGCAAGACGCCAGCGGAGAAGCGGAAAAAAGCCCCAACAAACAAGCCAGGGAAGAGCGGCGCCAGCAACTCTCACGTCAGTTGGCGCAAATTGAAAAGTCCGTTCAAGACATTAACAACGCGCCTCGTAAACGCTACATCAGCCCCGCCACTCGCGAGGTGGCTTATGCCTTGTATTACGACAAATTAAGGCGGGCTATTGAAACCAATGGAACGCAAAATTTTCCAGAAGCCGCGGGACAAAAACTGTATGGTGCGTTGACCATGGTCCTGACAGTCAACAGCCAAGGCCAATTGGTTGAAGCTGAAATTGCCCGAACCTCGGGCAACCCACTTTTAGACACCCGCGCCTTGGCTATTGCCCGCAATACCGCGCCTTTCGATGCATTTTCAGCCAAGATGCGCAAATCAGCCGATCAAATCGTCGTGGTGTCACGTTTTCGTTTCAAGCGTGATGAAACCTTGAAAACCGTCATTCAAATTCCGGATGGACAAGCTCCAGAATGAAAAAGATTTCGCTCATCAAGTCCGTTGTGCTTTGGTGCAAATTGATTGCATTTGCAGGGGTGGGACTGCAGATTTTCTTTGTTGTGCACATCGGTTTGATGCGGTTTGTGAACCCCCCATCGACCGCTTTTGAACGCTCCCAAATTTGGCAAATCGTGCGAGCTGAAGGGGCATTACCTTGGCGTCAAGACTGGGTAGATGCAGGTCAAATTTCGATCCACTTGAAACGCGCCGTGATGGCCTCTGAAGACAGTGCTTTTTTGCAGCACAACGGCGTATGGTGGGACTCCATTGAGAAGGCATGGGGTCGCAATGCCAAGGCCAAAGCCAAAATGGCCCAGCGGGTTGAAAAATCAGGTCCTCAGGCCGCGCCCCCTGCACTCAAAATTATTGGTGGCTCCACCATCACACAGCAATTGGCCAAAAACCTGCTGCTTTCGGGTGAGCGAACCCTGCTGCGCAAGAGTCAGGAGTTCATTCTGACCATGGCTTTGGAGGCCTGCCTCTCCAAGCAAAGAATCCTTGAAATTTACCTGAACCATGTGGAGTGGGGGTCCGGTGTTTTTGGCGCCGAGGCGGCAGCACACCATTACTTCAAAAAGTCTGCTGCCCAGTTGACACCTTGGGAGGCCGCTCGTTTGTCTGTCATGTTGCCACGACCCCGTTTCTTCGAAAAGCGTCCACAATCAACCTATTTATCAGACCGTGCCCAAACCATTGTCAACCGCATGAACAATGTGGCGGCACCCTGAAACTCTATCCGCCTGAACCATGAGAATTTTGGGAATCGACCCCGGATTGCAAACCACGGGCTTTGGCCTGATCGACGTGGAAGGCTCTCATCTGACTTATGTGGCCAGCGGCGTGATCCAAACGACCAAAGAAGACATGGGCAATTTGCCTGCCCGACTGAAAGTCATTTACGACGGCGTGCGAGAAATTACGGCGCTTTACCAACCCGATGTGGCTTCAGTTGAAATTGTGTTTGTGAACATCAATCCGCAAGCGACTTTGCTCTTGGGTCAAGCCCGTGGCTGTTGTGTCACGGCCTTGGTGTCTTGCGATTTGGCGGTGGCCGAATACACTGCCTTGCAGATGAAGCAGGCCATGACAGGCCATGGCCGGGCGGCCAAATCTCAAATTCAAGAAATGGTCAAGCGGCTTTTGCGTTTGCCAGTCTTACCTCGGCAAGATGCTGCAGATGCCCTGGGCTTGGCCATCACGCACGCCCACGCCAGTCCGTCCATGAACAAATTGGCAGCGGTGAATGCCTTGCACCGCAAAACCCATGGCATGTACCGCAGTGGACGCAGTCACTGAGAAACTGAGCGCGGCATTAGGCGCTGGCTACGGGTTAGAAACCATGCGATCTCTCTGCGCCAAGTCAGGAAACAAGCGCAACCAAGCAACCGCCACCAGCACTGTGGCTACACCCCCAACGACGACCGAACCCACAGGGCCCCAAAGTGCAGCTGTTGCACCCGATTCAAATTCACCGAGTTGATTGGATGCACCGATAAAGATGGAGTTGACGGCCGACACACGACCCCGCATGTCATCGGGGGTTTCCAGTTGCATTAAAGTCAAACGCGTCACCACACTGATGGTGTCTGCCGCCCCCGTGACCGCCAACGCCAGCATCGAAAGCATCAAGTTATCTGAAAGACCAAACACCACATTGGCCAGTCCGAACACCGCCACTGCGGCCAACATGCGGTGACCCACCCTGCGCTGCAGCGGCCAGCGGGTCAGCAGGCCAGACATGATCAATGAGCCGACGGCTGGCGCTGCGCGCAACAACCCCAGGCCCTCCGGACCGGTATGCAATATGTCCTTGGCAAAAATAGGCAGCAAGGCCGTTGCCCCCCCCAACAAAACAGCCACCAAGTCCAAGCTGATGGCGCCCATCAACGGTTTGTGATGCCAGACAAAAACAGCACCGGCCAGAACACTGCGCATATCGGCAGCCCCTGAAGAGGGTTGATGGTGGTATCGCACCCACAAGGCCAAGGCCATGGCCAACAAGAAGAGCGCTAAGCACACGGCATACACCGTTACCACATCGTGTGCATACAGCAGACCTCCCAAAGCGGGTCCCCCGATGACCGCTGTCTGAACGCCGATGGAGCTCATCGCAATGGCACGCGGCAGCAAGGGCGCAGGAACCAACTGGGGCGTCAATGCTTGTTGGGTTGGCATCTGGAAAGCCCTGACGCCACCCAACACAATGGAAATGCCATAAATCAAAACGGGACTGGCAAAATCCCACCAACTTGCAGCAATCAACAAGCCCGCCACGGCAGCTTGTAACCCCATGCAAGCCGCATAAATACGGGCTTTGTGCAAACGATCCACCCAATGGCCAGCGGGCAAGGTCAGTAACAGGGCCGGGACAAATTGAAACAAGCCCACCAGGCCCAAGCTCCAAGCACTGTGGGTCAGCTCATACATGTGCCAAGCGACAGCCACCATCAGCATTTGGTGTGCCAATATGCCGGACAAGCGGGAAAACCAAAATCGCACAAACGCTTTGTGCGTCAGTAATTCTGAAAGACTATGAGGCGCCATGGTTCACCAAGCGGGTTGAGTCCAAGCCAATCCGGAAGGCGCCTTGCTTTCTTCTGCAAAGCTGACTATTTCATAGGCTTGTGGCTTTGCCAGCAGAGCGCGCAACAGTTTGTTGTTCAAAGCGTGACCTGATCGAAAGGCCGAGTAAGCTGCCAACAAGGGCTTGCCGACAATGAACAAATCGCCCATCGCATCCAGGATTTTGTGTTTGACAAATTCATCGTCA
>Ga0209189_1001565_pt1 | contig 17011 bp, 17 predicted proteins | sample C_130820_EF_Meta_FD_187308 | JGI IMG/M metagenome (GOLD analysis project Ga0209189, IMG submission 187308) | Freshwater microbial communities from Lake Croche, Canada to study carbon cycling - C_130820_EF_MetaG (SPAdes) (version 3) | ecosystem: Environmental > Aquatic > Freshwater > Lake... | reverse complement strand
ACCATCAGCATTCGATCGTGTTCTCAGCTCACGCTTTGGGCTCGAGGCAATCACTGCCGTGCACGACGGAGATTTCGGCAAGATGATGGCTCTTCATGGCACAAAGATTGCGCGTGTGCCGCTGGCATCAGCAACCGATGTTCTCAAGACTGTTCCCATCGAGCGATACGAGGAGATCACTTCGTTCTTTGGATAATCTCCCTCCGAGATTGCTACTGAACTCTCTACTCTTATGACCATGAATACTTCTAACGTGCAGCTGGATTCACTCTTCGACGAATCACTTGTCGCTGCCCAGCAACCTAATTGGCCCGGTGGTCACAACGGTGAGCAGATGAAGAAAGCTGTTGCAGATCTTCGCGCACTTCCTCCACTTGTCTTTGCCGGCGAGTGCGATGATCTCAAAGCAAAGATTGCAGAAGCTGCAGCGGGTCGAGCATTCTGGTTACAAGGTGGAGATTGTGCTGAAACATTTACGTCAGCAACTGCTGATTCAATCCGCAACCGCATTAAGACAATCTTGCAGATGGCAGCTGTTTTGCAGTACTACTCAAGCTTGCCTGTAATCAAAGTTGGCCGCATGGCTGGCCAATTTGCAAAGCCACGCTCTAATGATCTTGAAACTCGCGGAGATGTGACACTTCCTGCTTACCGCGGAGATGCTGTCAACGATATTGAATTCACAGAGGCAGCGCGCACACCAGATCCCAACCGCCTTGTTCGCGTCTACAACACATCAGCCGCAACGCTCAATCTTGTTCGCGCATTCACTCGTGGTGGTTTTGCAGATCTTCGCCAGGTGCACGAATGGAATAAGGGCTTTATTCGCGACTCCACATTTGGCGAGAAGTACGAACAGATGGCTAATGAAGTTGGTCGCGCTCTAGCATTTATGAAATCTGCAGGAGTAGACCCAGAACAATTTAAAGCCGTTGATTTCTATGCCAGCCATGAAGCGCTCATCATTGAATACGAGAAGGCTCTGACCCGTATCGATTCACGCACGCAACTTCCATATGATGTTTCAGGACACTTCATCTGGATCGGCGAACGCACACGTCAGCTCGATGGCGCACATGTTGATTTCGCATCTAAGGTACGCAATCCCATCGGAATCAAACTTGGACCAAAGTCCACTGTCGAAGATGCCCTTGCACTCATTGCAAAGCTCAATCCCGATAACGAACCAGGTCGCATCACATTTATTACTCGCATGGGTGCAGGAACAATCCGTCAAGCACTGCCAGCACTTGTCGAGGGCGTCACAAAGAGTGGTGCACAAGTTCTTTGGGTCTGCGACCCCATGCATGGCAATACCTTTGAATCCAAGAATGGTTATAAGACCCGAAACTTTGAAGATGTCCTTGATGAAGTCCGCGGGTTCTTTGAAGTCCATAAGAAGCTCGGTACACATCCAGGTGGAATCCATATCGAACTCACCGGTGATGATGTCACTGAGTGTCTCGGTGGAGGCAATCAGGTATCTGAAAAAGATCTCGAATCACGCTATGAGACAGCCTGCGACCCACGCTTGAATCATTCGCAATCACTTGAGCTCTCATTTTTGGTTGCTGAAATGTTGCGCGACCGCTAACTTAGTTAGCGTGACGCTGCTTCTCACCACTCTGGCAACACCTCTTGGCAACCTCAATCTGATTGCTGATGAACACATTCTTCTTGGAGCAAATCTCTCTACTCTGAAAGCTTTGAAAGAGAGTTTGAGCGCCGAGGATTCAGAGCGCGAAATTAAATCTGTGCCAAAGATTCCTGTCATTACAGATCTCATCATCGATTACTTTGATGGTGATATCTCTGCAATTAACGCCATTCAAGTCCGCCAACCAGGGGCACACTTTTCTCAAGCTGCATGGAAGGCGATGAAGAAGATTCGTCCAGGAAGTGTTATCTCCTATGGTGAACTAGCAGAACGTGCTGGAAGTCCGGCAGCTGTTCGTGCTGCGGGAAGTGCGTGCGCGAAGAATGCAATAGTTCTTGTAGTGCCATGCCATCGCATCGTAAAAACTGGTGGTGCGCTAGGAAATTATGCCTACGGTTTAAATAAGAAAGAGTGGCTACTTCGCCACGAGGGCGCTCTTTAGAATTTCTATACTTTCTTCACACTGGGCATCATCAAAATCTAAGTGGGTTACAAGACGGGCGTAATGAGGGCCGAGTGCGCTAATCCAAAGACCAGCTTCTTTGCAACGCGAAGTGAGCTCGGCTGCGGTAATACCAATCTTTGATAGCTCGAGCCCAACGATATTTGTATGAACCTTTACTGGATCAATCAGTGATGAATCAATCGAAGCAAGTGCCACAGCAATCTTCTTAGCGCGGGCATGATCTTCGGCGAGGCGTTCAATATTGTTATCAAGTGCGTAATGAGCCGCTGCTGCAATGATTCCGACCTGGCGCATGCCGGCGCCATAGCGTTTGCGCCAGATGCGAGCTTCCGCCACACGTTCCTTTGTAGAGAGCATGACAGAACCGATGGGAGCGCCAAGACCCTTTGAAAGGCAGACACTGATGGTGTCGAAGTGTTTCCCGTAATCGGCAAATGAGACGCCTGATGCAACGTGAGCATTCCAGATTCGAGCGCCATCGAGGTGCATAGTGATTCCACGAGCATGTGCTGCTGAGGAAAGTTTTGCAATCTCTTCAATTGGCTGAACAGTTCCGCCACCAAAGTTATGTGTATTTTCTACAGCAATTGCTTTTGTTGAAACCAAGTAAGGCCCAGCATTTTCATGGGCGATTGCTAGCGGATCTTCTGCACGTAAGAGTCCATCCAGAGATGGCCATGTACGCGTTGTGATTCCGCTAAAGGCAGCAGCAGCGCCAAGTTCTGCGCGAACAATGTGGCCACGAGTTTCAACAAGAATTTCTTCACCAGGCTTCACCAATGTGCGTATTGCTAGTTGATTAGCGAGTGAACCAGTAGGTGCAAAGAGTCCGGCCTCGTGGCCGAACATTGCAGCAACACGTTCTTCAAGTGAGTTAACTGTTGGATCATCGCCATAGACATCATCACCAACTTCAGCAGATGCCATAGCTTGACGCATGGCAGCGCTGGGTTTGGTGACTGTATCTGATCGAAGATCGATTGCCATGGCTTATGCCTCCTTGAGGACAATCATAAACATAGCGGCAAGGACCATAGCTCCGCCAATGAGGACCTTCACAGTAAGCGTCTCGCCACCAAAGATCACTGCAAATAAGGCCGCAAAGACAACTTCCATAGTCATAATCACTGCGACCTTTGTTGCAGATATATGTGCCTGCGACCAGGTCTGGATAACAAATGCAATCGCTGTACAGATAATTGCAGTGTAGAAAATAACCAGCCAACCACTGAGATTTGCTGGCGCCTCATACCCTTGCCCGAAAGAGATTGCTCCTGTCAGAAGTGCACACGTTGCAAGTTGAACCACCGTCATCGCATATGCGTCAAGACCATTACTCCATCGACTTAAAGCAACGATGTGTGCTCCAAAAACAACGGCGCAGAGAAGAACAAAGAATTCTCCGATTCCTATGCTCCAGCCCGTGAGCGAAAGCAGTGCAAGGCCGATAGTTGCAAGTGCCACACAGCCCCAGGTAAAGCGTGAAATCTTCACCTTCAACACAAGTGCTGCGATGACAGGAGTAGCCACTACATAAAGTCCGGTGATAAATCCCGTAACTGCAGCCCCTGCACGGGCAAGTCCAAGTGTCTGCAAAATAAAACCAGAACCTAGAAGAAGGCCAGCGATAAACCCTTTAGCCAGAATTTCACGATCTATTTTCTTCAATACTGATGGTTGAAGGGCCAGCATGGCGAGGACTGCCACCACAAAGCGAGTGAAGAGGAAGCTATTGACACTCTGTTTGGCAATGGGATCTTTCATGACAACAAAAGACAAGCCCCATGCCATAGATACCGCGAGCAGAGCCCAAGGGGCAATCCGCATTTTTACTGCGTGGGATGAACTCATCCACGCAACTTCTTTAAGAGCGCAATTTCCTCACCATGTTCTGGCTCCATTCCTGGAGTTTCAAGAATCAGAGGTGCATTTACTACGGCAGGATGCTTGAGAAGTTCTGCAAATGGATCTACGCCAATGAATCCTTTACCGATATTTTGGTGGCGATCTTTCAGTGCTCCGCAGACATCCATCGAGTCATTGGCGTGAATCAATTGGATACGTTCGATTCCAGCCACCTGAACCAAGAGATCAAGAGTCTCTTTCATTCCACCTTTTTTAGCGATGTCATGTCCTGCTGCAAATACGTGGCAGGTATCGAGGCAGATACCAACTTTGGGATGATATTCAAGAGCTTTCAAGTAATTCTCTAAATCTTCCAGACGCTTTACTAGTGATTGACCTTGTCCGGCAGTCGGTTCAAGGAGTAGATACGGCGCATCATCATCGAGAGCTTCAAGAATAGGCATCACACCTTTCTTAATCTGCTTCCATGCATTGTCGACGTTATCTTCCTTCACCGCAGAACCTGTGTGAACGACAACTCCTAACGCACCAATTTCTTGTCCGCGTTTGAGTGAGTAAGCAGTGGATGCGAGTGAATTCTTGTATGTCTCTTCAGTGGGAGAACCTAAATTGATGAGAAAAGGTGCGTGTACATATGTCTCGATATCAAGTGCTTCTGCTTTCTCGCGGAAGATTGCATCAGCTTCATGATTTGTCTCAGGCATCGCCCAACCACGGGGATTAGATGTAAAGACTTGAATTGCTTCTGCTTGTGTTAACTCTGCATATGCAATAGATCGCTTAGCCATACCGCCAGATGTGGGAGTGTGAGCACCGATGCGAGGTTTCTTAGTGGCTTCAGACATTTGCCTACCCTACTGTGATGGTCACAGTACTGCCACGTTTAACCTTGCTTCCCACCTTCGGTGAAATACTTGTCACCTTCTTAACGCTCTTTTTACCGATTTTCTTCACTACTACTTTCAGATCTAGATCCTTGAGAGATTGGACCGCCTTACCTTCTTCAATCGAGAAGAGATTTGGAATATAGGCAAATTGTGTTCCCTTTGAAATAACCAACGTGACCTTTGCGCCTTTATCCGCTGTCCCACCGCCAGCAGGTTTCTGTGAGATGACTTCTCCTGCAAGTTGCGTCTCGCTAAATCCATACGTTGAGACCACATTAAATCCTGAAGCTTGCAATTCGTTGAGAGCTTGATCTGCGCTCTTACCAATGTAGGAAGTCAGAGCAATCTGCTCAATACCTTTAGATACACGCACAACGATTAGTGCATCTCGCTTCACCTTCTCACCCGCTGGTGGATTTGAATCAATCACATAACCTTTTGGCACTTTGGCGCTGAACTCTTCAGAGTTTGGCTGTACTGAAAGCGGGAATTGAGCAAGAACTTTTGCGGCAGCTTCGGGAGTCAAGCCGGTAACTGATGGAAGGGTATATCGCTCTGCGCCTTTTGAGATTATGAGTTTTACTGCGCCACCTTGATCAATTCGTCCGCCAGCTTCTGGAATAGATTGGATGACAAGTCCTTCAGCGATATCTTCACTAAATTGCTTTTCGGTAACAACTGAAGTTAGACCAAGAGGAGTAAGCGCTGCGGTGACTTCACTCTGAGTGGCGCCTACCGTTGAAGGAACAACGACACGAGAACCTGGGCCAATGAGTAAGTACCAACCAAGAATTCCTACCCCCACTGCAAGAGCGAGTGCGATTTTACGATTGCGGCGAACTCGCTTGCTCGCCTTCTTGCGCTTTGCAATCTCTTGAGTGCTCTCTTGAGCTTGAGGAGTTATCGAAGGAGTTGGTATTGAGGCGGTGAGTTCTTGTACTTTCTTACGCAAAGATTTGCGCGCGCTCTTTGGACGCATTGGTTCGATTGGAATATCTAGTTCAAGGCTGAGCTGATTCTCCTTTGGATTAAGGAGAGCGCTGATTGCTGAAAGTTGCTCATAGAGAACAGTTGCATCGCGAGGGCGCTCGTCGGGATTGGCGCTGGTGGCGCTAAAAATTAGGTCGTCAAGCTTTTCGGGAACCCCTGAGACAAGGGTGCTGATTCGAGGAACGCGATTATTAACATGCATATATGCAATTTGAATTGGAGCATCGCCTTCAAAAGGCTTCTTCCCAGTGAAAATTTCAAAGGCGGTAATTCCGATGGAGTAGATATCACTTCGGGAATCTGCAACTCCGCGTTGGACTTGCTCGGGGGAGAGGTATGAAACGCTTCCGAGAATGACGCTCGATTCTGCCGTGAGAGTTCCACCAATCAGTGGACCTTTTGCGAGACCGAAATCTGCAATTTTGATCCGTCCTTCTTTGGAAATCAAAATATTCTCAGGCTTGATATCGCGATGAACTATTCCAATTTTATGAGCGGCAGAGAGTGCGCTTAGTACAGGTAATAGAAATTTAATTCCATCAGTAATGGAGAGATTTCCTTGCTCATTGAGATATTCACGGAGAGTATGGCCATCAATCATCTCCATGACCAGAAAGATTGCTGGAGTGCCATTTTGGTTCCAACCTTGATCTTGTACAGCAACAATATTTGGGTGAGATAAGGCGGCGGCAGCTTTCGCTTCGCGAATAAAACGTTCTACAAATTGTTCATCTTGGGCAAGATGTGAATGCATGATTTTGACTGCAACTTTGCGGTCAAGCCGAGTATCGAGCGCTTCGTAGATACTCGCCATTCCTCCGGTAGCCATCTGGCGAATAAGTTGATATCGCCCATCAATGAGCTCGCCAGTAAGGTCAGACATATACCGAATTCTAGTTAGTGAGTACGAAATCAGCCGCGTTCTGAGTACCTTCGGCCAGAAAATGTTGCTCTTGTGTGGCAAGCCACTTTCTCATCTGGTTCTCAATGTCAATCCCATCGCGTTGTAAAACCCTTGCCAATCCTTGCTCATCTTCAATATCAATCCAGATCAGGGCAGTTAATGAATCGCGTATGGCACGTTGACCGCTTCCGACACCTTCCAGAATCATGAGTTCAGATTTCTCCAATTCTGTTACAGGCTTAAATACTTGCGCATGCCAGTCGTAGTGAGAAATTGAGATAGGTAGAGATTTTTTATGCGCATCAACGAGATGTGTGAGCACATCAGAGAGATGAGTTGTCAGCGCGTTATCCCAGCCGTCATAGAGATCATCCATATGTATTTCAGTAATGGAGTATCTCTGAGCTAAGGCAAGTTTGATGTCGTGAGCAAGAGTTGTCTTTCCAGCTCCCGCGGGCCCATCAATTGCGATGATGGGTTGTGGAGTTGATTTACAGAGATCGGATAGCGCGGCGATGAGATCCATACCAAGTGCTCCATCCCAGCCCTGCCATCGCGGTAAATGCCACATAGAGCAGCGTTGTAAAGAGTAGACCTTGTGACGCATAGAGCGCCGTATATCCGCCATCGACAAGTAGCCACATTGGCCAATTGTCATACTTCTCATAGACCATCAATATCTGAGCAGCAACTGAACCAAAGAAGAGAATTGCATCGACATATGTTGATGCAGCACCCAACCATTTCAGCACTGGGCCAAGTGCGAGAGTGGATATAAGAATTGCTGCGATTGTGTACATGCGATATTTATTTTTGAAAGGACCAGGTTTTGCACCCGTAGGTTCCCATCCATACCAACCAGCAACTGCTGCGAGAATAAAGACAATCTGCAGAGCAGCACTTGCATAGAGTTTGTATTGCAAAAAGAAGATTCCATAGAGCAGACTGCTCAGCGCCCACCATGGCCATGTAATGCGCTTAGCTGTGATGCCCAGTGCAACGCCAACAAATGAAACTATCGATGCAACGAACTCAAGGTAGGAAACGTCATAACCCCACGCTGTAAAAAATATTGAAAACACAATCAACCTCGCTTCTAGATCCGCATTACCGGACCAGTCAGACGGTCGACTTCAATATGAAGTCCTCTCAGCCACTGTGGCTCCCGTTGGATAGAACTTTAGCGAATACGAGCAGTTACCGCTTGAATATAGGCAGCTCCTGCAACACGTGCGCGGCGAACAGTGGAGGTTTTGGCTCGTTTGTTGAAAATGTCATAGCCGATTGCTTCGACTTCATCGACGATTCCACAATAGAGCTCGCTAGCGGCTCGTATGCACGGACGTGACTCTTTATCTAGATATGCAATACCGATATCTGACTCTCGTTGAAGCTGGCGCACGCGAGCGATTTGGAATTTGAGTGCAGCGATGATTTCAGGGGTCAGGATGCGACGCTCGAGCATCGCGCGATCAACGCCACACTGCGCAAGCTCTTGCAAAGGCAGATAGACGCGACCCCGATCGAGGTCTTCGCCAACATCGCGGATGAAGTTTGCTAGTTGGAATGCGATACCCAACTTCTGTGCAGCCTCAAATGCACGTTGATCGGAATATCCAAGAACAGGAACCATCTCAAGTCCGATGACTGCAGCTGACCCATAGACATATTCAAGTAAATCTTCATAGGTTTGATACTCAGTGACCGTTAAATCCATCTCCATCGAATGCAAGAAGTCCACAAAGTGCTGATGAGGAATATCAAACTTATGCGCCGTATCCACAAGAGCGCGACCAATATGGTCCTTACTTGTTCCATCCTTGAGGTCAGCAAGAACACCACTGCTCCACGAGCGCAGAGCCTCAGCTTTTTCGGATGGCGATAGCGTTGATGCAAGATCATCAACAATTTCATCGGCATAGCGCGCAAAGCCATAGAGTGCATGAACGTAGGGACGTTTATTTTTTGGCAGCAATAGAGTTGCTAAGTAATACGTCTTACCGTGCAATGAATTTAATCGTTTGCACTCTTCATACGATGCTGCAAGTGCTGCATCCATTTACTTAACCGGACCCACAATACGTTCTGCAGCTAGGCGACCTGAGATAAGAACCATCGGAACTCCAACACCAGGTTGTGTTCCGCTGCCTGCGAAGACAACGTTTTCAAATCCTGCAGCCATATTGCGCGGTCTAAATGGACCTGTCTGGAAGAAGGTATGTGCACTAGCAAATGGTGCACCGCGCTCCATTCCTTGTGCCTGCCAATCAAGGGGAGTGGTCATGACTTCTGTTTCGATGGAATCGCCAAATCCGGTATATCCACGATCTTCAAGAGTTTTAATCATGTGATCACGGTATGGCTTTGCCTGCTTAGTCCAATCGATATCTGCATCCAAGTTAGGAGTTGGATACAAGATGTAATAGGACTGCTTTCCAGCTGGAGCAAGGGATGCATCATCATGAGTTGGAACAGTTACCAATACAGATGGATCGGTCATTAAGATCTTCTTTTTAATGAGTTCGTCGAAGACACCATCCCAAGACTCACCGAAGTGAATATTGTGGTGGGCGATGTGGTCATACTTTTTAGAAGAGCCGACCAGCAGAGTTGCACATGATGGAGAGTAATTCAGACGCTTGATATTGAGCGGTGTCTTGCCGAGCAAGTCACGCCACACAACAGGCAAATCTGGGTTCATCACAACAACGTCACACTCAATACGTTCGCCTGTATTGGTCAGCACTGCCTTGACGCGACCATTCTGCTTATCAAGACCGGTGACGGTTGTGTTGTATTTAAATTCAACCCCATGTTTCTCGGCAGCCGCAGCAAGTGCACGAGGAACTGCATGCATTCCCCCCTTAGGGAAGAAGACGCCATTGACTGAATCCATATAGGCAATAACTGCATAGATTGCGAGAGCTTGTTGTGGGCTTACGCCTGCATACATTGCTTGGAATGAGTACACCTTCTGCAAGCGTGGATCCTTAAGATACTGGTTGACCTTTGGCTGCAAATGTCTAAAGCCACCGAGAGCAATCAGGCGTGCCAAGTTAGGTGTTAAGAGATTCAGTGGTGAATCAATATTCTTATCAATAAAGTCATTCATTTCATATTTATAAAGCTTGGTAACGAAATCTACATATTTGCGATATCCCAGAGCTTCTTCTGCAGATACGTGCGTGCGAATCTCTTCTTCCATCTGCGCTGTATTTGCATGGACATCGATCTGAGATCCATCTGCATAGAAGGCGCGATACAAAGGTGAAAGTGGCATCAATTCAAGCCAATCCTTCATATCTTCTCCGACGCAGCTAAATGCATCTTGAATAAGGGAAGGCATTGTTAAAACTGATGGACCAGTATCAAATGAATAGCCATCCTGCTTGAGTAAACCATTGCGTCCACCTGGGACTGACTCGCGTTCTACAACGGTGACTTTGCGACCAGCGCCTGCAAGGCGAAGTGCTGCGCTGAGTCCACCGAGCCCTGCGCCAACTACGACGACGTGATCTGTGGGTCCCTTAACTGTTCTTGTCATTAATAGCTCCTACGGATTGCAGTCTCAGCCAGAGCTAAGAGAAATGGGCGTGCTTCTTCATTTATTACTGCAGAGTTAGCTGCAGCTACTGATTCTTCGCCTAAGCGGTCAATCAATTTTTCTACTTCGGCAACTGCGCCGGTATCTGTTATCAATGTGCGAAGTGATTCAATCTTCTGAGGTGAGAGGTCGGGCTTTCCAAGATTGGCAGAGAGTTCTGCACGCGCTGAATCAGATGCTTTCTCCATGGTCATCGCCATCAATACTGTTCGCTTGCCTTCGCGAAGATCATCTCCGGCAGGTTTCCCTGTCGTTTCTGGATCTCCAAAAATTCCGAGCATGTCATCACGCAATTGGAAGGCCTCACCGAGTGGGAGTCCGTATGCAGATAACACGTTGAGAAGTTGTGAATGCTCAGATGCTGATGGGCGTGCGATTACTGCACCTAAGTGCAATGGACGTTCAATTGTGTACTTTCCGGACTTATATCTTGCAATACGCAATGAACGTTCCACGCTATGTTCGCGCTCTCCAGCTTCGCGAACATCCAGGTATTGACCTGCCATCAGTTCGATGCGCATCTCATCGTGAACACGAAGAGCTGCAGTGAGTGATTCATGCGATAGCCCACTGTTATGGAGCATGTGATCTGACCACACAAGTGCGAGATCTCCGAGCAATACCGCTGCGGCTTCTCCAAATTGGTCTGCGAGCCCTGCCATAGAACCTTGACGATGAAGATTTTCAAAGTGGCGATGGATTGCTGGTTTTCCACGACGAGTGTCGGATCCATCCATCAAATCATCATGGATCAGTGCACATGCTTGGAGTAATTCAAGGCTTGCCATCGCGCGAATGTCAGTGCGGCTAGGAGTTGATCCCGCTGCCATAAATCCGGCATAGGCAAAGAGTGGACGAAGTCGCTTGCCACCTTCGAGAAGATAATCTTCGAGAGCATCACACACGGGAACTAATTCGGATGCGATGCTGGTGAGATAGTCACGTTGTTCGGCCAAATATTGTGTGAGTTCGGCTTTGACGGCATCGCGTACCTCTGATGCGCTCTTCATGACCTCTTTATCCACGGCGCAACGATATCCTGAGGCCGTGGAGATGCGCAGCGTGAAGAGTGGCTTGACCTACTCCTTTGAATTCTTCCCACCTAAAGATATTGAGGGTGAAGAACGCCTCTGGTCTGCGATGACACAACTTGAATCCATCGCTCCTGATTTCATCTCGGTGACCTATGGCGCAGGTGGATCAACGCGCGATCGCACGATTCGGATTACATCTGAAATCACTGCTCGCACTCATATTCCAACAGTTGCTCATTTAACCTGCGTTGGTTCAACGCGTGCAGAATTACTGGAAATTCTTGGTAAATATCGTGATGCAGGAATCAAAAGTATTCTGGCACTTCGTGGAGATCCGACAGGTGGACCACAGGCGCCCTGGAGCGCTACCGATGGTGGCCTCAATCATGCAGATGAGTTAGTAACACTCGCAGCTGAATTCGGTGGTTTCACCATTGGCGTTGCTGCCTTTCCAGATGGCCACCCTGCATCAGGTGGCGATTTTGCTCATGATGTTGATGTACTTCTTGAGAAAGAGAAGCGCGGTGCAACTTTTGCAACAACGCAATTCTTCTTCGAAGTCGATAAGTGGAAATCGTTGGTGGATAAGTTAGCTGCCAAAGGATCATCGCTTCCCATCATTCCCGGAATATTGCCAATCACTAATTTAAAGCAACTTAATCGCATGGCTGAATTAAGTGGCGTTCCTATCCCTTCACAAATTTCCAATGCCTTTGCAAGGATAGAAGATAATCCTGATGATGTCCGTAAGCTCGGTGTTGAAATTGCAACGAAGCTCTGCCAAGACTTGCTTGAAGCTGGTGCTCCTGGACTTCACTTCTACACAATGAACACATCTACTGCCACTCGCGAAATCTACTCTCAGATTAAGGATGAGCGATGACTGAGCAAGATTTCAAAAATCGTTGGAGTCAATTGCACGGCGGCGCAGATGTAGAAGGAGTTGTCGGTGGGTGGTTAAAATTTTCCTACCAAGCAGCACGTGTATGTGCAGCGCTTCGTATTTCTCCAAACTTTCTGACCTTACTAGGTCTTGGAACTGCCATTGCAATGGGGCTCTCTACCTATGCGGCTGTCTCACTTCTCTTGCTTGCCATTTCGCTCTTCTTCGATGGGATTGATGGAAGCGTTGCAATTCTGCGCGGCAGCGAAAGCAGATGGGGGTCAGTGCTTGATTCTGTTGCAGATCGCATCTCTGAAGCTTTCTGGCTTTATATGGGATGGCGTCTTGGAATCCCTGCCTGGTTGGTCATCACAATGTGGACTGTTGCATCGACACAAGAATATGCACGCGCACGTCTTGCCTCTCTTGGCCATTCAGAAGTTGGTGTAGTTACTCCAACCGAGAGACCCGTCCGCGCAATCTTTATGGCCTTTGCACTTCTCTTCTACATTTTTGATATTCCAGGAACTTTGGTGATGTCTTACGCCTTCCTTGCACTTCTTCTCTTTAGCTTCTTGCAGGTAATGCGAGCAGCTAAGAAAGTATTGGCTAATCGAGGATAGCTAGCGCGACCATTTCAGCGCTTAATCCGACAAGCGGTAATCCACCTCCTGGGTGCGCCGATCCACCTACTAAATACAAGCCCTTCACTGGCGAGCGATTCTTCGCTCGAGCAAACGCTGACCGAGCACCGTTGCTCGATGTTCCATAAATGGAACCGCCAGGAGCATTGACGCTACTTTGTAAATCAAGAGGAGTGCGGATTTCAAATACTTCCAGTCGATCACGGATTGGAATTCCTGCAGCTTCTATCTGATCAATGATGGAATTTGCATATTGTCGATTGAAGTTCTCATCACTCCAATCGAAGCTATCGCCTGTCGAACTGTGACGCGGTGCATTGACCAAGACGAACCAGGCTTCATGGCCCCGATCCTTGACCATCAGTGGATCGCGAGGTGCGCAAATATAAATTGTCGGTTTTTCAACCGGCGTCTTTGTCGTAAAGATGGATTCAAATTCGAGGTCATAATTTTCAGGGAATAAAATTGTGTGATGCTCAAGAGGTGCTGCCTGAGATGGCTTGAGTCCGAGAAGTAATGAGAAACCAGCAAGTGATGGCTCTTGCTTAGCCAATTGCTTGCGGATCTTTACTACTTTATTTGTTGGTGCCAGTAACTTTTCATAGACAAATTGCGCATCCGCATTTGCCACGACTCGATCAAAACTCTCTCGATGTCCATTGACCATAAGGCCTGAGACTTTGCCGCCGGTGAGAACGATCTCTTGAACATACGAATTGAGGTGAATTACTACGCCAAGCTTTTCGCATCTATCTGTGATTTTCTCCGAGAGCGTGCCGACTCCACCCTTGATATGCCAAGCGCCAAACGCTTCTTCCACAAAGGCGATAGTTGAAAGGACTGCAGGGGCGAAGCGAGGGTCTGAACCGCTATATGTTGCATATCGGTCCATGATTTTTGCAAGGTATGGGTTCTTGATATGTAAGCCACGCAGAGATTTCCACGGAGCAATAGTCTTTAAATCTTTAAGCAAACGCGGGCGCTTCAGCAACGATGCAGGAGATTTCAGCTCGGATTCGATAAATGGTTCGCGGGATACATCCCACATTGCTTCGGCCTGCAACAGAGCTTGATCCCATTCAGCTGCAGCCTCTGCGCCTAGTGAATCTTCAATTGATGCAAGCGTCTTCTTACGAGATAAGTTTGCAAATTTAACCGATTTACCATCGTGGAATCGGTAGTCAAATGATGGGTTTACTTCCTGTAATTCAAGGACGCGACCCATGACATCACCGGTACGTTGAAAGAAATCACGATAGACGGCAGGGAGAGTAAGAAGTGAAGGGCCAGTATCAAATGCATAACGACCAATCCATTCTGTTCTGCATTTTCCACCAGTGCGACTGGATGCTTCAAAGATGGTCACAGTGTGGCCCGCCTTGGCAAGACGCGCAGCGGTGCAGAGACCACCGATACCTGCGCCGACAATTGCGATCTTTTCGGGATTTTTTACCTTGCCCACATGGCCGGTCATACAGTGCGACCCTTCCACTGAATGCTTCCGCGCTTTGCCCAAGAATAAGTAAATAAATATATCAAGAGCGCACTGGAGAGTGGGTGAAGGAATGCATACATCGGATTACTTCGAGATCGAATTGCACTCATCGCTCGGGTAAGAACAATATAGAAATAGAGGATTAGCCCAAATGAATAACCACTAAAAAAGAGTAGGACCGGAAGAATTCCCGTGGCAAAGATAAAGAGAGAAGCAATGACGGTTCCTAGCGGGCCACCAAATGCTTTCCAGAGTGATTTTCCATATCCCTGACGGATTTCGTTAAAGGAGGCATACATACGTGTGCTTGCGATTTCTGATCCTTCTGTCACTACTCCTTTAAATCCCGATGCGATAAGCGAACGCGCGAGTTCAATATCGTCCAGGATTTGGTTCTTTACCGATACAAAACCATCGACTGCTTTCAATGAGGAATTACGAACTACAAAGAATTGACCGTTTGCAACTGCTGTTGAACGACGTGGAAATTTCTCAGCTAGTCTCAATACGACTGTACTCATCCATGACCAATGCAAGATGGGTTGTATTAACTTCTCACTGAAAGTGAGCGCAATCTGTCGCGGGTAGGGGGAGAGAAAATCGAGGCGAAGATCGTTTAATTGGTTGATTGCGCAGGCTATTGCCCTTGGCTGTAAGCGCACATCTGCATCTAGCGTGATGATGTATTCCGAATCAGCGGCTTCAAATCCAGTTTGAAGAGCAGATACCTTTCCAAGCCAACCCTGGCGCAGGGTAGGGGAGTCGATGATTGAAAATCGGCTATCGCCAAGGGTTGCAGCTCGCAAAAAATCTAACGTTTTATCTGTAGATGCATCATTAATAATGATGAACTTAAGGTTATTGACTCCACGTTGGGCTGCAAGTGCCGATACGAACTCATGGACATTATCGGCTTCATCACGCATTGGAACTATGACTGTGACAGATCCACTAACAAGTTCATCGTTCTTTGGCATACGAATTGTTGCAAAATTAATGACTGAGATTGCAAAGATGAGAAAGTTCAGTACCAAGAGAATTTGGAACATGGATTATTGATTCTTGCCGCTGAGCCAGCTGGAGAAGAAGTAAGGAATCAAGAGAGCTCCCAAGATTGCACTCCCGAAGAAGGCAAGTCCAGGACGATCGAAGAAGAACAAATTCCCAATAAATCCAGAAAAGAGAGTCCACACTAAAAGTGCATCAACTGCGGCAAGGGATGCTCCAACTTTGCGACGCTCGCGAGGAAGAACAAGATGCAAGAGCCCGACAATGACTAACCCTGCCAGCATCCAACCAAAAGCATTGGAGAGTGGAATATCTGGTGTGAACGGAACGTGTGATCCTGTAACTTCCCATTTCCATCTTCCCGCTGCGACCATTTGTGGATCGAGAAATAAATCCCATGCAGCAAGAATTGCGCCGCCATAGATGAAGACCCAATTACCTGCGATACGCCTTGATGCGACAAGTGCTGGGTGAACCATCATCACCCATGCAAAAGGAACTACGAGCGGTACGCCAAATATTGCTTGGCCAAGGGATGAGTCATATTGGTAGATACCAAATGGCCAACCAGTATGTAATCCGAGCGCCTCAATCCCAAGTCCAAAGAGTGCAGTCAAAGGTAGGTAGCGAGTTGAATACTTTGCACCGTATGCAAGGTGTCCATGCATCACCATGGCGAGTGCGCCTATATATACAGTCGCAATTGTGACAATGCGAAGTGCGCTTCCGTGAATGAGCGGATAGGAAATCTGCAAGGCAATCGTTAGCCCCACAAGAAGAAATAAGAAGTTTCGCGCTTTTGGAGAGAGTCCGCCACGGCGTCTGCGACGCGGGTTGTAGTGGCGAATCGACATGGGCTAAGTCTGCCTTACTTGCCTGCGTGGGCAGTAATTTCACCGCGAAGTTCGAGGACTTCAAAGCGTGCAAAGAGTTCTTCGCTATACCAACCGATGGATTCGGTCTGTGCAATCGCAACTTGGTGAGCCTTGCTCTTATATGCAAAATCGCGAAGAGCCGAAGCCGATTGCCATAATGAGAAAGTTCCTTGTAATCCGATTGGTGCCTCACCAATTCCTATTGCTGCAATCAAACCTGGATTGCTGTGAAGGTCGAGGACTACGGGAGGAACTGATTTCCAGAAAATAAAGTTCTTATTCCATTTGATGCGAGCTCGCGTAATGGCAGCAATCTGCGCATCTGAATTGGAGAGAGGAGCAACGAAATCAAAAGGGTTCTTCTTAGCCCACAGTCCATGTGATGACAGTGGTGAAAGGAGTGCACGAAATTCTGAAGTAGATCTCTTGCGCCAGTTGGTGACAATCGAGGATTGATCAAAAGCGTCAAGACGATCCTTATCTATGACGACGACCATGCCCCAACGAGTGAGGTCTGCATCGCTAGGAGTGAAGGTGCGACCGGTTCCAGTTCCTAAAAGCTTGGAGAATGAAATCCCAGTGAACATACGGGTTCGAAGTCGGTCAATTGCCATAGAGATTAAGGCAAATGGAATACTCTTGCGCTCAACAGAGAAAAGATAGACCACTGTGAGTTGCATGTGCTCAGTTTCTCATGA
>Ga0209189_1001560_pt1 | contig 17045 bp, 25 predicted proteins | sample C_130820_EF_Meta_FD_187308 | JGI IMG/M metagenome (GOLD analysis project Ga0209189, IMG submission 187308) | Freshwater microbial communities from Lake Croche, Canada to study carbon cycling - C_130820_EF_MetaG (SPAdes) (version 3) | ecosystem: Environmental > Aquatic > Freshwater > Lake... | reverse complement strand
AAATAGCCCCAAGAGGAATCGAACCTCTATAGACTGCTTAGAAGGCAGTTATTTTATCCATTAAATTATGGGGCCGTGAACACCATTGTAATCTGTTATTTGATAGGGGTCAAATATACAGTTTTTCTGTTTTGGTTTCGTAAACTCGGTAACTTGTTGAGATCTCGCCGGTTTCTACGTTAAAGACTATGTTGCCGCTATTTCCTTCGTTGTTCATATAGTCTATATCGTAGAAATTAACAACATATTCAGAAATATCATTTATTACTAATTCTCCTACGGTCATATTTCCTTCGTCACAGGCTCCAGAACTTCCACCGCCATAGCAGAATATGGTCTTTTTTTCCCAAATCTCATTGCTGGCATATTCTGGGGAGATTTTGTCTTTGTATCCGATAGTTCCCCATGACATTTGACCATCATCGCCGCTGCCATCAAAGGATACTTCTAAATATCTAACGCCCTTCTTTTTGAGGAATTCAAATAAATAGATACATTTGCTGGTTTTATCGGCGTTCATACATTTTCCATCATAACGTGGGCTTTGTTAAGATCGGGCATAGAATCTTTGTCTGCTTTATCACATTCTACCCATTGGCCGTTTTGCCATTTGCAGTAGAGGTTGTTTTTAATAGCGAATTCTTCTGGGGTGGCTATATTTTCATCTATTTCAGTATCACCGGGAATACGGTCTGGGAGGTTTAATACAACTTCAAAATCGTTATGTCCTCCAAAGCCTTTTACGATTTGAATAATTCTATTGGAGTCTAGTCCGTAGTTATCGGAGAACTTCTTCACAAGTCTGTGGGGGTCAGTGTGATCTCTATGGTGGAAGTTATCTTCGATGAATGAGTATAATGCTTCAAATTTCATTGGTTTTTTCCAGTGCGTAAACGTGGGGTTTTCTGTTGATAACTATTAGTCTCACATATTCTGCGTTTGTGATTGGTTCTTTTGAGTGTTTTATAACAAAAGAGTCGCAGAGGTATGGGTTGTAATAGGTTTCAATTACATTATATCTTCCGCCGGAAACCTTGTCCACTGGTTTTCCGACCACAAAAGCGTGAACATTTTTTCTTTTTTCACGAATAACTCGTTTTCTGCCAGATTTGCTCACTTTGAAGGTGGCATTTTTGAGAGTTATTCCTTTGCAGTGTCGAATTACTTTTCCGTTTTTGCGAACAGAAAAGATTTTCTTGTGCAAATTGAAATAAACATAGACTTTTGTCATAGATCACCATTTTTTGGATCACTCTACTGGGGCGTTAAAATTGACGCGGATTGAGGCTCTCTTGCGCCGTAGCTAACAACCCAATCAATAATAATCTTTTTGGATTCGTCCAGATTATGCCAATTCATATTAAGATTCATGTGATAACCAAAATTCACAGTCAGATTGTTCTCAAAATCAATCACTTGTCGAATAGGCACATAAGTAAAATTACCGTCGCCTTCTTCGCTCGGCACTTTTACTTCAAAATCTCCAATTTCATCTACAAACTTCTTAACATGTTCCCAATCTTGAAGATTCTTTTCATTCTCCAAGCGAACTTGCTCTTCTAGTGCTTTTTGACGAGCCAATTCTGCCTCTTCTTCTGCCCGTTTACGAGTCTCTTCTGCTGCAATCTTTTCGTCACGTTCTCTAATGGCGTTTAAAAGCATTCCAGTAGCACCTAGACCTACTGAGTCATAATCGGACATAGAACTCAAATCTGTGAGTTTAGTTATATTGTGCTTAAACTTAAAACTAGGCTTAGGATTAATGGCGTTAATCCAAATTGTAACATGAGGCGAACCCTCTTTTTCGGACTCACTAGGACGAACATCTACACTAGTTTCTACTTTTTCAAAATCTTGATGTAGTTGGCTCTTTGCAAGATGTTTTCTAATTTCTTTCGCTAAATCTTCACAACGAGGCTTGTCATAAATGCCAGATTCAAAGATCCAAAATGAATCCAAGCCCGGATCGCCAAATAAGCCCCGTTTGGTTGCATCGTGCAACCTTAGTTCATATCCACTTCTAATGTGAGGAACCACGGATCGGCTATCTTGATTCTTTACTGTTGCCTTTGCAAAATACTGTCGCCAAGTTGGGTAATCATACTTGGTATACATCATTTTATGAATGTGGTCTGTGATAATCTCAGCAGTCACAATGTCATTTCTGAACATGAAATTAATATCATGAACAAGACCTGTAATATCATCTTCTTTAGTTCTTTTTTCCTCACTTATAACAGTGAGACCATAAACAACATCTTCCGGTTCAAACGCCAACCAATCATTAGAACTGAGTGATTTAATCTCAGAGATCAATTGATTAATAGCGTCACCTGTAAGAACATAATCTCCTTGGGGACGAAAAAATACTTGAAAAAGTTGTTCATCGCCTGTGCGAGTATCTTCGTCGCCATATTTAAAGCTGAACTCAATGTTTAAAGCGTTTCCATCTTTATCAAAGATTTTGTCGGTTACAGTTTTTACGGGTTTTGGCGTTACCGTATCCTCATAATCCTTCCACCATTGATAAACTTCATTAACATAATTAACCATGTTTTCGAACTTATTCATTTTAGCAGTAGTCATTGTTATTTACTCCTAAGCAGGGCTAAATCTATTTTTCACTAGATTGTAAATTGGAAATACACTAACACAATCTCTCTTTTTTACAAGAGGATAATCAAACTCACCATTGCCGCCTTTAGACAAGAACTCTATGGCATCACCTAATGCCATAGAGTAGCCTGCATAAAAAGACGCAGCATCATAGTCTAAAACAACCTCATCACCTCGGTCAGAATATTTTATCGGTAAAACTTCTGGGGAGTCTAGTTTCCCATAGTGACAACAAGTCTGAATAGTGGTGTTGTGAGCATTCTTAAGACTTTCTATAGTAGAATCAAAGTCTTTGAGCCGTTTGATCTGAATGGATTTCGTCTGTGTCTCTACAAAGTTCTTTATAAACTCAATGTAGTCTATCACCTTTTCGACTTCTTTTTCGGTCACATCAGTAGTCATTGTTATTTACTCCTGGTTTTCTTCTCGATCTTTAAGCCACTGATCGCACCACCTTGAAACGGCACGATCTACCTTCGTTCCCTGCTCAAATCGACTATCAGGTGGGCTATCCAAATCAATCGACTCAACAGATTCCGTATCTGGATCGCAGTTGTCAGAAATGAAGTCGATATCTTCTTCTGCCATATCACTGGCCATTTCTCTAGCAATTTCATCGTTTGGGGCTTCAAAAACAACCCTAACATCAAATGACTTCGTCACAGTAAAACTAGCTTTATACTTCTTCTTAATATCAGTGTTCATATATCTCCTATTAATTTAAGCAGCAAAATACTGTTGAAAGAACTCATCACGATCAACACCAAGTTGGTCGGCTATACTGTTGGAAAAGTTTATGATATTATCAATCTCTTTATTAATTTCATTCTTAATTTCATCAATATCAAGACCAACAATATCGCACTCAGTTCCTTCGGTCCATCTAATTATAAGGTCAACTTTAATTCCTTTATACAGTTCTTCACAACGCTTGTGCATTTGTTCAATCTTATTCTTTGTGTAGACATTACTCATAGCCAGCGAGCTAATATCAATTTTATTAGTCATTATTATTTACTCCAGAATCCTTTTGGGTCATCGTCCTCATCATAGAACTCTACTTTGCTATTCTTGAGCATTTCATTAAGTTCTTTGACTTGGTTGTTGAGATAGTCTAGTGCTTTTTCAAAGAACTTTGGGTTATTCTTCATCATCTTTTGAGTTTCTGCACTATTTGGGTTCATTTCAAATACTGTATTACCCATATGCACATAAAGAGTATGATCGTCGGCATGGCGGCACTTTTGCACTCTAATGAGATTAGCAAAACTGCCTAGAGGTATTTCACAAGGTTCGTAAGAAGTTGCTGCGTTGTGTATCTTATCTGCGAAGTCTTGGGCATTTTTCTTAACAAGATCAATGCCATCGTTATAGACTGTAAAGGTGGTGAGGTATCCCATATTTTCTCCTTACGAGTGTTGATAGCCCTTTTTCACTTTGCTATCAATGAGTTTCTCATAGACTTTGATAGCATCTTCGATACGGGGGTAAGGCACTTCGCTTTTGTATCCTTCTGTCATATTTCCGCCGCGACGGCCATATGAAAAGAATACGTTATATCCATTAGGAACTTTGTGAACAGCGGCATGATATACCTTATCGCTGTTACCTTCTTGAAAGAAGAGATTGGTAGAGTGTTGTTTAATAGTGTTTGCAAGCATATGTTTTTCCTTATAAAAACCCCCGCTAGGCTCAGTATTACTACCAAGCCTAGCGGGTTCTCACGGGTTATTCTTTGATTAAGAAATCAGTAAAAGTCATTATCTTCTCTAAGGCACTGATGAGACATTGCTGATTGTCTGAGTGTTGCAATGCCGTTTTTGCAAAGTTTCTTATTTCTTTATATTTGCAATCGGGATTGAAGCACTCAACATCTCCGCAATAAACACATTCAGGATCTATAAAAACCTCCATGCTTTTAATATGCCTTAAGAGACTTTCGTTGTCCCACATATAGGCTATCTCCAGTTTTGGTAGGTTTATTACATACTGATTGCCTTCTGGAGATGATCGCCATGCTTATCGAACCACTTCTTGCCCTCGTCGCAGCCGCAGATAAGGTTCTTCAACTTATCGTCGCCTTGCAGCAGGCAATATCGCATGAACACCATACCGGGTTCACCGGCCATGTTATTCACAGCGTTCTTGAAGCAGTTATTCACATCGCTGGCGAACTGCTTGGCATCTTTCTTAGCACGAAGAAGATGGATACCAAGTGCGGAACTAACCGCATAACTCATCGTGACATTCTTGGTGTCCTCTTTGAAGTTCACCTTGCCACTGATAATATCGCTGATGCTAGGAATCTTTGAACACACCGTCTGGTATGCCATGAACTCGTTAGCAGCATGACCAACACATGCACGAATATCATCAACTTCACCCTGATCGTGATGCAGACGTTGCGAAACGTAATACCACGAACGAGGACTCGGATTAGCCCCTTCATCATCAATAGGAGCCTGGATCAAGCAATCTGGCTTGAAACTGATAAAGCCGATGACATTGGGATGAACACCGCTCTTTACGGCCCAGTTCACCCAAGTATCCTTATCCGGCTCATAGTGATAGATAGCAAACCGCTGACGCAGAGCAGAACTCAGTGGATGAACATGAGCCCTATCATCGGCCTTATTACCAGCGGCAACGATATACCAATCATCACCAAGATGATGGTTGCCGATACGACGATCCAGCACTAACTGGAGAGCAGGATTCTGCACACTTGGGGGAGCAGTATTCATTTCATCAAGAAACAGAATACCCCTTCCCTCCCAAGGAATGAACTCTGGACGTACCCATTCTGTACGAGTAGCCTTGCCATCCTTATCACGCTGAACAACAGGCATACCGCGAAGATCGACGCTATCGAGAGTATTCAATCGAAGGTCGATAAAAAGATCACCTTTATCGAAATCACAAGCCTGTTGAACCTGTTCACTCTTGCCGACTCCCGGCGAACCATAGATGAACATAGGGATGCCTTGTCCCTTATTAGTACGAACCGAACGGCAACGACGAACCTTTTCAACAAGCGAACCAGTAATGACGTTACCAGTAGAAAGCAACTTATCAGCCATTAGATAACTCCTAGTTTAGAACCGTGAGAATTAGGAACCGTGAGAACAACCTGTTAGGGTACAATAATTTTACCCTAAATTTCAAATTTGTAAAATGCGGGGGTTTGATACGCCACAGTCACCACGTTTTTCCAACAACACCGGGGAATAATTGTTCTATCCCGATCTTCAATCTTAGCGATTGCATCGTGTTCCGACAAAGAACATAACTATTGTTGGCGTGTAGATAGGTGATCTTCCTATGGTTACACTTCGTAGTTGTCTGCGACTGTGGCGAATCAAACCCCCACAAGCCTATAGGGTACAATTATTTTGCTAACTATCAAAACGAGAAACCATTTCTGCTTTCATTATAAAATCGTGAATATCTCTTTCCATGAAAAAGATTTCGCAAATAGTATTTGAATTGAATCTGTCTTTTATGACTAGCACACAATGAAAATCGCCTTGTTTGCGAAACTCAAAGATTGGCTCTTCATAATTTGTTGAAAGATTTTGCTGGGAACCTCTACCAAGGGGATCTTGTGATTGGCTTATTCTGATAAAGTCCACAAGAATCTCCTAATTACTTTTCCTCTTTCAACTCAGTACGGATAGCATCAACTCCCGTATCCTTGTCGAAATACTTCTTTGCCCATTCATCATCGGCATCTTTGATAGCAGCAGCCATCATATGACGCTTGATGCCTTCGCTGGGATGGACGAAAACACTATACAAATAGGCCCACTTAGGATGACCGAAAAAGACCTTCTCATCTTCATCGCTCCAAGGAGCCTGCATAACATACTTGCTATACAGATAGGCCCACTGGGGGTCTTTGAGCATAAGACGCTCATCGTCCTCATTCAAACGCTTTACACCAGTAACAGTGTCTTTGGTCTTTACAAAGCAACTCTCATAGAGAGATCGCAAGGTATCAGCCATATTAGCCTTGGTAATCTTCTTCTTAGCGGCCTTAGCCATAATCAGTCCTCCTTTGCCCTGTTAGGGTACAATGATTTTAGGGTAATTCTAATTTAAACCTGCGGCACTTTTAGCAAACATTCCAGCAAAACGGCCAGACATATTTGCTGGATTAACATTTCTAGCATTACGACTATCAGTGACCCATTCACCTAATGTAGCATTATCACCATCTCTGGTAATCTCTGCACAATACATTATTTCTTCACTTGGAGAAGAATACTGTATCATAATCATTTCCCCTCTATCGGGGTGGTTCTCAAGAGAACCATGAGTTGCAATCCAATCTCTGTATGAGGATGGATCGCTATCTTTTTGTTTAAGAACCCAACTTTCTGTTACCATCACATATTCTGTGATAGCACCAGAACTAATCCAATAATGGAGTTGTTCTGAGAAAGCGTTCTTATCTTCGGGGCCACTCCAATAAAGTGGCATCATAGTGGGTTTACCATCAAACTCAGTAATGAATATGGGCATTAATTCTCCATGAATTTCAAAGTTCATGGCAGCAGCCCTTTTCAGATGCTCTAAGTTATCTTTAAGCATTAGTATTCTCCTATCATCTTAGCAACGTATAGTCCAATAAAGAGACATAAACCTATAGCCAAAGCAGTCCATGCTATTGTCATAGAATTAGCCCTCGTAAGGTACATTCACTCTAACAACCTCACCAAACGGCGGCTTTACATCGCTAGTCATAACCCATAATGTATCAAACGGAGGCTTGCTATCTGGGAACGATCCATAACCATCTGTAAAGAATACACAATAGTCAGGACGGATTCTTTCCTTGATTAGATGATCGAACACAGGAATAAAGTTTGTGCCACCACCACCAGCAAGTTTAGGCAAAGCCTCATGCGGTTGAATCCACCGACTACCATGAACTTGTGCATCACAATCCATGAAGTAAATCTTTGCACGGAATCTCTTGCGAATATCTTCCAGTTCACTAATAGCCTGTGTAAGATCGCTTTCGCTCATGCTACCAGAGGTATCAACAGCATACACAATCTTTGGACTTTCCGGCCCAACATTACCGGGAAGGTACATATCCATTCCAACAAATCGACGGTTAGGATAACTCCAAGTTACATCTCGCTTTTCTGTGCGAGAGCATCCGAAACGTAACTTCTGCTTTAATGCGGTCAACCAATCAACTTGAGGACGCAGCAGTTTGCTAATGGCTCTTGCAAAGTCGCTAGGCATCTTGCCTTGCTGTTTTGCTACAGCAAAGCCCTCCTGTGCTGCCTTTGCAATCCACTCACCAACTTCCTTACGGATTTGCTCCTTGGTCTTGCCCGTCATATCGGGAAGAGGAACTCGTCGCTCTCTTACAAGACCACCATCTTTAGCAACATCTTCCTCTGTAATATCTCCACGAATATCCTGACCGATCCCACTTTGATCTTGATACTTGGGATCGTCCTTGATTAGTTCATAGATTTCCTCTGCACTCATATCCCTATACTTTTCATCAAGGCAACCGCCTTCGATGAAATAGTCGCTACTACCTTCAAACTGATAGTGCAGCAAAAGATTGATTGCAAAGTCTGCGGCTACATTGAATATCTTTGGATCCCTAGATCCTTCTCGCTCCGCATGTTCAAATGCAAAGTGAGCAATTTCGTGAGCAACAAGGAACAAGAGTTTCTTGTTGTAAGCCTTGCTATACTTCTCCTTGAGCATCTTCACAAAGTTTACATTGAAGATGATATGTCCGGTCTTAGTAATACCAGCAGTAGGAACAAGCACCTTTGTTAGACTGAAACTGCATCGCTCTGAGATAACTCCCCAGAACGGAAACTCCAGACTGAACTTATAGGTGATAGTGTCTATATCACGCCGAAATTCATCTTTTTCGGCTTGCGTTACAGTGATGGCATCGTTGATGCCTTGAGCAATAGCCTCGTTGATTTCATTATCAGTCAACTGAGGCTTCTTCTTATTCTTAGCCATTGGTTTGTCTCCCGTGTTGCCCCTATAGGGTACAAAGATTTTGGGCTTAAATCTAATTTAGATTTGGATTCAACTGCTCTGAATGAATTATTATTTGACCCCGATAAGGCTCAAACTTTCTCATATCATTTGAGTGAAACCCATAATTCTCACCAAGTTCATTTTCTCTATTTGACCTAACGCATATAGCGTTTACAAAGTCCTCATCCCTATCAACCTCATTTAAGGCTATTATGAAAACTCTACCATACCAGAACGTTCCCTTTTTTCCTGTCATTAAGCAAGGAAACTCATGGGGACAGTTATCTAATTTCATTGCTGCCTCTCAGTGAGAACATTCTTTCTCGTTACGTTCTATTGTCTTTTCGATTAGTTCATTAACATATTCATCGTCATAAACCTTCATGTTGAAACTTTCCAAAAGTTCAACAATCTTCTTGCTTAGTTCGCAATACTTATTTTGAATCATGGTTGACTTTGATTGGTTCATTTCTTGTGGGCTTCTCTTATGACCACTTCGATCTTGCCATTTGTTAGAGGAACAAATGACACATCATGGGGATACACAAAGTATTCGCCCTTGTCTGAGATGCTTTTGGCTATAATTTCTTTAGCCTCGCCTTCAGTCATCTTGATCTTATACAAGTGAGAAAACTCCATTTTCCCCTCCATGGTTCGCTCTTTTTGTGTGCTAAAATGATTGGTTCACTCAGGTTCACTCTATGACGATGTTAGAATCCCAAGAACTGGTTCACTCAACAAGCGTGTTGAAATAATGATCTATGGTTCACTCCGGCTGATATTGCGAAATCCTTCTGCTTGGTTCACTCCCAATAAATGATAAATCGAAATTTTTGGTTCACTGCCACTGCATGAAAAAATCAAGTTCGATGGTTCACTTCTTCATTTTGAAAAATCACGTCCCAAGGTTCACTTATGAGGAATGATAAAATCCTATATTATGGTTCACTGAGAAATCCTGTAAAATCGTCAGCGGTGATTCACTTCACTTCAATGTAAAATCGAGTTTCAAGGTTCATTTTTCATCACAAATGGTTCGCTCAAGCACCCTGAAAAATCTATGCACAAGGCTCAAACCTAGTATACCACAAAATCCGGCCTAGTTAACCCGAATCATGATACGACCGTCATTTGGACACTTTTTTGTGCCGGGAATCTCATATTCCTGAATCAACTTGCACTTAGGGCAGCGATACTTATAGACCTTGTTTGCAGCACCGGCTACACCAATACCCAAGGCAACAAACGCTAAAACCAAAATCAAACTTTTCATAAATCCTCCTGTGGATCGTGACGCTCTCTTAGGGTACAATAAAAAAACCAACTTCAAAATTCAAAATGAAACCATCATTCCATCAGCCCGAAGTTATCGAAAAAACTTGGGGAAAAGAAATAGTCATTCACAATTCAAATCTATATTGCGGTAAAATACTAGAATTCAAAAAGCATCACCATTCTAGTTTACATTACCACACTGAAAAAACAGAAACTTGGTTTGTGTTGTCTGGTTTGCTACTTCTTGAATACAGGGAAAACGACCAGATAGCCTTTAGAGCCTTGGAACCGAACACTGTTGTCCACCTACCTGCCCAAACCCTACATAAACTGACTGCCGTATCGGACAGCACCATTATTGAAGTAAGCACCACCCATCTCGACACCGACACGACCAGAATACTTCCCAGCGGCAAATACGCATAAGGGTACAATTATTTTGTTCCCAAGTTCATTCTACTAATTCAAAATTGTTGGTTGGGTACAATTATTTTGTTCCCAAGTTCATTCTACTAATTCAAAATTGTTGGTTGGGTACAATTATTTTGTTCCCAAGTTCATTCTACCAATTCAAAATTGTTGGTTGGGTACAATTATTTTGTTCCCAAGTTCATTCTACCAATTCAAAATTGTTGGTTGGGTACAATTATTTTGTTCCTACGGTACAATTAATCCACAAGCCCGTCGCACAAGTCTTTGTTTTTCAAGTTCTTAGATAGAGATACTCCACTTTTCTCACCCCCTTGACCAAGGTTGTCCAAGCGAAGAAGCGTTGTTCCCAAATTGTTAAAATTGGGAAAGATTAATTATTGGTTTTTGGATTATCTTTCCAAAGTTATTATCGTCATCACGATAATAATCAACGTATCGTCTTACCATCTCTGTAAATGGTGCATCACAAATCAGCCTAAAGCCGCATATTCCTATTAGTCTATGAATGTTTTCTTCTACGTGCACAAAATGGCTAAATGCTATATGATCAGCCATATCGCAATAAGCAGCATCCCATGATTTAAACTTCTTGCTAGGTTCATGGAAAAAGTAAACAAGTGGGCTAGCATCTTTGCCAATCTTCTCAAGATCCCTATATGACTCTACATCAGGATAGCTCACACTATTACTATACCATATAACTTTTTTTGGATCATCCAAATCCAGATAGTAAAAGTCTATAGAAGTTAAGTGGTCTAAATCGTCAACGACCAAGTCACTTAATGTCTCGCCATTTTCGTCTTGAACATTAAACCAGTGATCTTCATGACGAACAACTTCACAAATGGGTATATGTGCCATTAAGGTTTACTCTAGATTTAGTAGAATTAGGGGTTTTGGTTCAATCTATTGTCTGCTCTTTTTGTAAAGCAAATAGGTTCATTCGAGGAGATTGATAAATCGTTGGTGTTGGTTCAATAGTAGTAGTTGCTAAATCAACGGTCTAGTTTCACCAATTGTTTTTCTGATTTTTTGTTTCACTCCAATTGCGATAGGCAATGTAGGCAACATCTTCACTCAGAAATAGTTAACATTTTCGTACATAGACAGTTAACAATCTCACACAGCGATAGGTAATGTCTTCATAAAGGATTCATTGCTGGTCGATGTTGAAAGTAACTATCGTGGTTCATTCAAGAACTATGGTTCACTTTTCTTTACTGCAAAATCGTCGGCCGTGGTTCACTCGTTGACTTTGATACATTGATTAGCATGGTTCACTAAACCTGAGTGTTAAATCCGTTACTTTGGTTCACTTTTAGGGGGCATTAGATGCCCGATGAAAGGATAAGACCATTATACCACAACTAGGGTACAATGAAAATCGTTAGGCTAATTTTGAATTAGCTTCACAAGTTTAATAGGCAGTTTTTGATACAAAAAGCCCATAAAAAGTTTCCAAACTCTCAAAAATTCTAAAAATATAATCAGCCAGATGCGTAAATATATTTGATAAAGGATGTATCGCTTGCCCTGCAATGGGGATAAACAGGTGTTACATCAAAGGTCAACAGGCCAGACACTTTATCGAATCGGACTTTTCTCCCACAATAATTGCATAATCATTCGCAGCCATTTTGTATTACATTTTAATCAACTTTGCAATTATTGTGGGATAAAGGCCCTTTTCCTATAAATCCTTTGTCGGAAACCTGCCCTTTAGCTTTAGTAATTTATGTGTTTTGTTAATTAGAAGGTCTGGCCGTGGGTTCTTCTTGTGGAAGACCCACGGCCAGATTGTTTTTATATCTTAATGCATCATAGATACAATTAATCTATGCTTCACAAGTTAATAAGCTATCTATTCAATAGAACTGAGTTGTTGAAGACTCTTGGAATACCCCGAAGTAGCAAATGGAGAGGGGTTAGAGTTGAATTTTTGAAGAACAATCCATCATGTGCTGTGTGCGGCAGCAAAGAAAATGTAGTTCCTCATCATAAGGTTCCTTTTCATGCTGATCCTAGTTTAGAACTAGAGCCTAGCAACCTTATAGCCTTATGTGAAAACAAGAGCTTTAATTGTCACTTCTTCTTTGGTCATTTAAAAAGTTGGGTGGACTGTAATCCTAGGGTAGAGGAAGATGCGGTTTATTGGCGCTCTAGACTTTTTGAAAAAAAGTTCTAAAATCGGTGGTTGTCTTCTTTTTTGTGGGGATAACATGGGTTACTTTCTGCTTTTTCTTTTTCTTTCCTTGGTCATTCTGATTTGCTCTCAACCCAGAGAGGTTTTAGATGAAATATGGAATGATATTGAAGAATATGAAAGAATGAAAAGGATCGGATTTAAGCAGCTAAAAGAAGAAACAGAACACAATAATGCTAGAAAAAGTAAGTTCGATCTTTTATTTTTTGTTTTGGTAGTATGCCTTTTTGGCTCTCTTGGTTATTTATTGGGCTTAATAAGTTAGTTTAAAGCTATCTCACAAGCCAATAACCAGGTTTCAAGTTGAGATCTCTCAAAGAGATCTCCGCACACCTTAATATATGCCGTAGAATACTCTACGTTGATCTATAACGGCGTAGAATACTCCACACGGTTATGGGGGATTTTTAAAAGAAAGACCCACTTTTGGAAGGAGAAAACCTTCTGGAGCGATGGTTACTTCGTCTGCTCAACAGGCGATGCTTCTACTCAAACAATCCAAGAATATATCAAGAATCAGGGATAGATATTGGTATGAAAAGTTTTAAAGAATTTTTGCAAACAAAACCAGAAGAATCAAACCTAGAGCAATTAAGAAACACGCTCAATCAGTGGATGAACACAGACCAAAATTATTCAAACCCTACAGACAGACATCCTTTTCAACAAAAGGTCTGGAGTTTTGTGAAAAAAAATATAGATGCAATAACCAACGATATGGGGGAAAAAAAAGATGGAGATTATCCTTCCGCCTCTTATGCTGCGTGGGTGTTGGTTCAACATATGGATAACTTCCCCCAGTGGCAAAAAGAGTTTCTACAAAAGTTTCCAAAAAACCACAAGAAATATAAGTTTCTTTACGATAGAGTAGCAGTAAATGAAAAAATTACTCAATTTGCATCACAAAAATTATATGGATGCGATAATCCAAAATTTAAAGGAAATCCATTATCTGGTGTTAGGGATACGAATATTTTTCCTCAAGGAAATCCAAAATCAGCACAACAAGCATTACAGCACGCTATAGACCAAGGCAACACATGCCTCGCTGCGGCAGTGCAATCTTCAGGAGCAACAACGCAACCTTCTTACAATGTGACCGAATGGCTTGCTCTTTCTGGTTTGTGCGAACAAAATCTTGATATCAATACCATAGTACAACAATACTTGAATAGCGAAATAGGAAAAAAATACCAAAATCATGATTGCAAAAGCGTTACAAGAGCATTCATTCAATGGGCAGAAAGTAATGGTATGCAAGCACAAGCATTGCACCTAGCACCTCCTAGTGCCGAATTCATACAAAAGAACCCACAATTTAAGGGCAAAAGTGGAGAGGGCGACTCACACATCATGCCGGTAATTAACGGATATGCCGTAGACTTTACAGCAAGGCAGTTTGGATTGAATAGACCTTACAACAATCCTCTAATAACTCCAATCAACCAAGTAAAGTCGGTTTATGGAAAATTTGGATACTACACAGATAATCCAGATTGGTTCAATGGAGGAAAATCGTTTCATTTAGGATCTTGGAAGTCTATGCCAACAATAGACACCAATTTTAAAGATGAGACTCTGTAATTACCGCCATTCATCCCAGCCCCTAAAGGGGACTGGGTTTTCTGGCGGGAGGCGTATAAACACAAATTCCGTCTATTAATGAAAAACAGACAGCATCGCGGCTGCTCCAATGCTTGTTTACTCCTGCAACTGTTACATTATCTGGGCTTTCTTTTATTATCATGTTTTACTTTGATTTTCTGAACTTAGACTTTTGTCGCCTTGCCTGTCTAAACCTGCTTCTAAGCTCTGGTCTTCTTTCTAGTTCAACAGATAGGTCAGATTGGTCGATATCATAAGGAGCCAATGTTTTGCTAACATCTTCTCTTCCTTTTTTAAACCTTCTATCTGCCCAAACTATTGATCTTATTTCTAAGTCGCTCATTTCTTCTAAAGTCTTTTTAAGTGCTTGAACCACCACCTCTTCCTCAGGCTTGCCTGACACAGACTTAGCAATTAAATCAGCCGCTTTTTGAATAGGACTAGAATTGGATAGAGCGTTTGCAACAGGCCTTAGCTTATCAGACCAGCTTCCTTTGGGTCTGTTTAGATTCATAAATCTTGCAGGGTTTTCTATTAATGATTTTAATGCGTTGTAATAAGCAGAACTGTCAACTTTCTTGACCAAAACGTTAATTTTTATTATTTGGTTTAATATTGACATGTACATTCTCATCTCTTCAAATGAGATCCCAGAATTATCTTTTTTTAATACTTCAAAGGCTTTTTTTACATCTTCATCTTTGGCTCTGTCTTCGTCTGGAATCTGTTTTAGTATAGAATCAAAGTCTTTACTTGTTACTCTAGAGGCCACATAATCTATTATTGATTTAATTGAGTTCCATACAATTGGAGATAGGTAGGCTAAACCACTCTGAGCTTGTGCTCTTATGTTGCTAGCGAGTCTAGTCATGAAGCTCGTTAAGGGGTAATCTAAGCTTCCAAGTGCTGATTCTAGATAGAAGCTGTTTTCTTCTATTATATCTGTAATTTCTTTGGTTCTGTAAAAATCTTTGAAACTTTCCATAATTTATATCTAATACTCTCCCTATAAAAATTCTGCCTTTTTATACCAATCGTCACCTACTAATTCGTAACCCCCCAGGCTCAGTTTTTTTATTTCATTAGGTGTTAGCACTTTTCCCCTTGTTTTACATATTTATGAGCTACATTTCACTTTTCCACTGGGCGTCTTTAAAGACTTCTATTCTCTTTATTTGAAGTGGTTCGTGCCCAACATACTTTAAAGTAAACCCTGGACGCATATTAGCAAACAATAGTTCTTCAAACTTGTGAACTGTGTGAGGGTCTTTTTGCTGTAATCTATTCATTATAGCCGCCAGTATTTCACCGGACCTTATATTAGAATCAACATCAGCACTTAATCCAGCATAAGTTCCACCAAATGTTACGGCTAAGGTTTTAGATGAAACAAGTCGGTCTTTTGGATCAAGAACATTCGCCATTCTTTTGCTTCTAAGGTTTATCTCATCAGAATCTATTAGTGGTTGAATTTTTTCAAAATTATCATACAACCAATTAACAATGGGCTTTTTGTTTTGCTCATAGTCTAAATCCCATTTTTCTGGGTCTGCTATAGCTTCCACAGTAACAATCATTGGGTTCCCACCCACTTTTGCTCTTGTTGTTATGGAGTCTTTGGAAATTCCTTCTGTGTGGGAAGCTGCACTTTTTCTATCAGACCAAACATAAAATCCCGCTCCTTGTCCATAGCCTTGAGCAACATTAGGCATAGCACCTTTTTGAGTAAAGCTTTGTAGCGTTTCATTATTTGGCCCCGTATTGGTTCCATGATAAAGTTCTACCGGTTTTGTTGAAAACATCATCATTTGACGGTCTTCTAAGTATTGCTTAAATGTTTTCATTTCTACTTTCTAAAAGGTTATGAGATATATATTGTATTATGGGTGAAATAACAGGTGAATATTGGATAATAGACGGCAGAATAGAGTATGCCGATGGTGATAATGGCGATAAAAACCATGAAATGATTGCTTATGAACATATAGCTCATTCTCATCTACATTCCATCTATAACTTAGCTCAGTCGCTAGGAATTAAAATTCCTAGTTTGGCCTCAATGGAATATTCTGAGCATCTGGCATCAGCTGTTCAGGATTTATTAGGCTCAATTAAAAAGACAATGTTTGAAGAAAAAGATCCAAATAATCCTAATTTGCCTTTGTACAAAAGCAATAACGAAATATTTGAAAAAATAAGAAAAGAAACCAAAATCGATAAAGAAGAGCTAGAAGTACTTATTCAAGGTGTGTACTTTGGAGCGTCTTTAGATCCTAGAATTGTAGTGATGAAGAAAGAGGGTTGGATTGTTTTAAGAAACAACAATGTAGAACTTTATGGGTATAACGACCAAAAAAGAAAAGAAATTATAGACGGAGTAGAAGAAGCTCTTGACCAAGAAGGCATAGAAGAGAGCGATGAAGAGATAGAGTTAAGCTTATATGACTTTAAGACTAAACGTAGTTGGGACTCTACTCTAGCAGATTTAAAAAGTGGAGGAGTTCGTGCTACCACTTTGCCAACTACAACTTATAATCGCCCCATGATGGTGCCAACTAAAGGGCTTAGTCTTTCACAACGTCAAGGCTTGTTTACAAGTGAAAGCATAAGCTTTAGAGGGTGGCTGAATTTATGGGAAAGTAAAGGCATAAGGCTTCCAGACGAGGTTCAAAGCCAATTGACACATGGCTCGTTCTTCAACAGCTTGCCGTTGAAGAAGCGACCGGAGTGCTACATTTTTAGCAACAACAGCAACCAGTTCAACAACAGCAACCAGTTCAACAACAGCAATTTAAAAATGAAAGTTACAACATAAATAATGTTAAATAATTAGAGGAACTTATGCAAATAATGAAACTAAGATTTGACAATAATTCAAGAAAACCTA
>Ga0209189_1001559_pt1 | contig 17047 bp, 23 predicted proteins | sample C_130820_EF_Meta_FD_187308 | JGI IMG/M metagenome (GOLD analysis project Ga0209189, IMG submission 187308) | Freshwater microbial communities from Lake Croche, Canada to study carbon cycling - C_130820_EF_MetaG (SPAdes) (version 3) | ecosystem: Environmental > Aquatic > Freshwater > Lake... | reverse complement strand
GAAAAAGAACAAGAAGAAGTTGTTGAGGAACAAGAACAAGAAGAAGATGTTGAGGAAAAAGAACAAGAAGAAGTTGTTGAGGAACAAGAAGAAGAAGTTGAGGAAAAAGAACAAGAAGAAGTTGTTGAGGAAAAAGAACAAGAAGAAGAAAAAGAGGAAGAATTAAAGGAAATAGAAATAAATGAAAAAGAAAAGGAAAAAGAAAAAGAAAAAGAAAAAGAAAAAGAAAAAGAAAATAAACCAAGAAGTTTTTTTGATATAATAAAGTCTCTTTTTTCAAATAAATAAATAAATATTATTTTATAAGCAAATACTCAATTTCTTCTATTCTTTCTTCAAGACTAATATTTTTTTGAATATCTAGAAATAATAATAAATCAATCATAATATTTACATTTTTACAAGGAACAATAAAAAGATTATAGAAGTTGTGTATTATTTTGTCTTTACTAATTGTAAAATTATTTATGTTTGAAATAATCCCTTCATAAATCAATTTATGACTTACATAATCATCATACTTCAATTTCAAAATATCTAAAAAGTCGTGAAATAACCCGATTTCAACTAATGATGTATTGAAAATATAATATTTCATTTTATGTTGAAGATTTGCTTTTAAGGTTATAATTTTCATACATTTATCGATATTTACTTTGTCATATTTTACTGTCTTTTTATTTTCCATTTATATATTATGGTTCTTTAAATCATTTTTCAAAATATATTATGGTTCTTTAAATCCTTTTCTAAAATATATTATGGTTCTTTAAATCCTTTTCTAAAATATATTAGGGGGTTTATTCATATAATTATGATATGAGATATAATCATAGTCTATATCTCTTTTACATACATCACTATTTGACCATTTTAACTCTCTCAGTTTTACTTCATCCCGATAGTCATTCATAATAAAATTAAAATAAATTTCATATTCAGAAGCACCTGAACCAAACATATCATAATTATTTTTTTCCACGTTTTTTAAGAATATATTATAGAAAAAATCATTATGCTTACTTTCAACCATATCAAATAATTCCTCTATATATTTCGTTTCAAAAATCATATGATGACAAATCCCGCTTTTATCTGTATAAACTTTTTTTAATCTCGGATGTAATAATTTCATATGTTGAAAATAATCTGGGTGATTCTCATTACCATAATTATATAAACATCTACCATTTTCATAAAAAAATGTTGGTTTTAAAAAAAATGTATCCGAATCTATTACTAGATATTTATCTAGTATGTTTGGTATTATGAGTCCTGAATACAATTTAAATAATTGTTGTAAATACCATCCATTTCTACTTGTATTACCGTGATATTTTGATACTGTTTCTAATGAAAAAGGAAATATATCTTCATTTATAGTATTACATCCTTCAATATTTAAAGAGTTATTTCTACATATTATATACACATTTCTATATCCAATTATATTTTTCAAAGTATAAACTATCTGTTTTTTTAATATACCAATATCATTTGGAGCTACTGGAATTACTATATCAAAAATCATTTATATTTATATTTATATTTATATTTATATTTTTTATTGAAATAATATTTCCCAATTATTATGTTCTGAAATATTATTATTTATTATAAACTCTTCAATCTGCTCTTTTGTTATTAATCCATATTCAACCTTGAAATACTTCTTCCAATAATTTATTGCCTTTTGCGCTACAATTAAAGGCACAAATTCTTTCTTTTTTAATATTTTCAATTTATACAACATTATCCTTGCTATATGTTGGTTCGATAATCTAGTATCAATTAAATCAATATACCAAAAATTATAGTTTTTTGAAGTATATTTTCTTGAATTTTCAATTTTTATAAATCCAACTATTAATCCATTATTATTTTTCAGAGTTTCAAATAAAGAACTATTCAATATTTTTGACATTTTTTCTTCATTTTTTTCATTTATATTCAACACCATTACAAATAACTTTTCAAAATTATTTGTTAATAAACCATTATAATAATCATTCCAAAGTTCCTCTTCAACATAATTCTCTTTAAATTCATTTATAATATTTATATTCAAATCCATCTTTTTAATAATTCCGCAACTGTAATCGTTTTTGTCGAACAAGTAACTCATACTTAATTTATTATTTTACTTATTGGTTTATTTGGTTATTTATTAAATCAATTTTTTAATGTCTTCTGTCGTTTATTTATTAGAATCAACAGATAATTATACTTATGTCGGTGCAACTATTGATTTAGACCGTAGACTAAGACAACATAATAAAGAGATTAAAGGTGGTGCACACGCTACAAGTATGAAGGTTATTAATGGTGAATATTGGAATATTGTATGTTATGTTTCAGGATTTCCTGATTGGAAATCAGCGCTGCAATTCGAATGGAGATGGAAACAATTATCTCGTAAATTATCATTAAAATCTAAACCTGTTGAGAGAAGAATGGAAGCCTTGAACAAATTATTGAAACTCGATAAACCAACTACCAAAGCTTTACTTTATTCTGAATGGAACGAACCACCCACAATTCATTTTGAAAGCAAAGATGCCGAATATTATTATTCAACTATTAGTATTTAAATAAAATATATAAATAATTGTATGAGATTATTTTCATTATTTTCATTATTTTCATTATTTTCATTTAGCAACTCTTTATTAAAACCAATCACATTTAAACCCATTACACATTCTTTTAAATTAAAATGTAATAATTCATATAAAAATAGCGACGATAATTTTATTGAAAACTTTTTGAAAAATAATGAACATAGGGATAGAAATAAAAAGAGACCACAACAACTCGGTATTTTTGTAAATGGTGCTCTTTTACATAATAGAGAACTTCTTAAAAGTCTTTTTGAAAAGCAGGATTTTGGAAACAATAACAATTACGATAATGATAATGATAATGATAACGATAATGATAATGATGATAACAACGACTTAGATGATGATACGAATTATAGGAAAAAAAGAAACTTTAAATCCAAAAATTTTGAGGTTATCTATAATCAACAATTTAAATTCAAAGATATTGGAGGTTATGATAATATTAAAAAGGAATTGAAACAATCTATTGATATGTTGAGTAATTTCAAAAAATATTCAAACTATAATGTAAGATTACCAAAAGGCATCATTTTAGAAGGACCACCAGGCAACGGAAAAACACTCTTAGCAAAAGGATTAGCAGGTGAATCCAAAGTTGGGTTTATCGCAGTTAGCGGTTCAGAGTTTCAAGAAAAATATGTCGGAGTTGGTGCTGCAAGAATAAGGGAATTGTTTGACCTTGCTAAAAAAAATAAGCCTTGTATTATTTTTATTGATGAAATTGACGCACTTGGAAGGGCTCGTTCAAGTGATGGTGAATCCTCATCTAATGAAAGAGACAGTACATTAAATGAATTACTTGTAGGACTAGACGGATTTAAAGATATTAATGGCGTATTTTTAATTTGTGCTACTAATAGAGCTGACTTATTGGATAAAGCTTTAATACGACCTGGAAGAATCGATAAAAAAATATTTATCGGTCCTCCTGATTCAACCACAAGAAGAGCTATTATTAACATTCATATTAAAGGAAAACCACATGAAGATAATATTAATATTGATGATTTTGTTGAAAATACTAATGGATTATCTGGCGCACAAATTGAAAATATTTTGAATGAAGCTATGTTAAATGCTTTGAGAGAAAATAGAGTAATTATGAATTATCAAGATATTGAATGTATGATTAATCGTGTTATTTCTGGATGGCAATCTACTGAACACGAATATTCAAATGAACTTATAAAGTGTATAGCTATTCACGAAATGGGACACGCAGTCGTTGGTCTATTTTGTAAGCATCATTCCAAAATGAAAAAAGTTGTTATTAATTTGCACTCTCCAAATACTCCTGCATATACCATTTTTGAAACTTCAACAGAAAATATTCATACAAAACAACAATTACTCGAACATTTAATGATATTATTATCTGGTAGAATAGCAGAAGAATTATTTTACGGAAAATCTATAACAACTGGCGCTATTAATGATTTTGAGGAAGCAACAAAGTTAGCTGGAAAAATGATTGTTTATTATGGAATGGGTGAAAAAATTATTTATCCAGATTCAAGTGATAAATATAAAGAAATGATTGATAATGAAATATTTAAACTTATTAATGATGCGTATGAACGTTCTACGTTTATTATAAAAAATTCAAAAGAATTAATTATGGAATCATCTGAACTTTTATTAATTAAAAGAACATTAAACTCAGGTGATATTCAATCCTTAATTGAAGAGAGATTTAAAAACATTTTTAACATAAATTATTAAGAAACATTAATTTTCAACTGGTGTTATCAAGAAGATAAAAATATATTTTTTGATAATTATTTTAAAATACCAGTTATAAAATGAGTAATGGTAATAACCATCAATAGAATAGTCAATCAAAATTGGATGAACATCTTTTTTATAACAGCTATTTATCAAGTCATTCATTATAATTGATAAAGGATGTTTTTCTCTATAAGTAAGAATTTTATTTATCAATTCAATTGGGATATATTTCATTTATAATATTCTTTTATTATAAATGGTAAAAACACGAAGAATGCGTAATTTACACGGAAAAACCAAAAAGGTAAAAATGGATGTAAGAGCAGCTACTATGCAAGGTCTTAATAGATGGTATGTTCACATGTTTGAAGAACTTGGATGGATGATTTTAGCAAAAAATAAAGGTTATACAGATAAAACGCAAACTTATAAGAATTCAATACAACGACTTAAAAATTCGTTAGAAAATAAATTGCATTCAGTTCATGAACACGATAGAAAAGAAGATATAAAAATAATGTTGAATAACTTGAATGTATTAATTGAACACGTTGATAAGGACTTTTCTTAGGGGGGTCTGGGTGTGGTTGTTCTTTAAGTAGTTTATTTAGGTGTTTTATCTATTTTTTTTGGTTTTTTGGGATGATTTTTTATTTATAAAACTATAAATTTCATTTTTATTTTTATAAATTTTATCAACTATTTCTTGAAAATAACTGCGAAATTTTGAACGCATTTTTATCATTTCATCAACTGAAATCCATTTAATTTCTTGTTTTTCGAATATTTTACTTTTTTGCACTATTGTTGGGTCCAATTTTTTTTGAATAAATTTTTGATTATTATTATAATAATACGGTAGTTGTGTGTCATATTTCATATAAAATATATGCATTCTGTAATTTTCCCCGTTATCAATATTAAATGTTGCTTTATTCAATAGTTTTCTTACTTCAACATCGCTTCCTAAAAACCCTGTAAGTTCTTCGCCTGCTTCACGAACTGCTGTTTGTAAAAATGTTTCATTATTATCTGTCCCCCCACCGAAGTCAGACCATCCAGGCGTGTCTGCGTATTTATTTTCTTTTCCAAATAAAAAATACAACTTACCATTATGAATTGTGGTTGGTAAAATTCCTGCTCCCATAAAATAAAGTTATATTATATTTTCATCTTATTTTTTATTTTTAATTGTTTTTTTACCTAATATGTAAAAAAAATATCCTATTATCAATCCTAATAAACTACCAATTATTACTTGTAGAGTTGTATGATAATTATACTCGACCCTTTGATAGCTTGTAACTAATGATGCTAATAAATAAATGGAAACTATTGAAATATTGTAATTTGACGCAAAATAAATAAATATGGTTGAATAGAAAACACTCTGTGCGTGTCCTGAGGGCATACCTAATTTATTAAATTCTATATGTTGTAGATTATTCAATTGAAGATAAAATAATCGTTCGTCTTCACTTGGTCTTGGTTGTTTTATTAATAATTTTAACATTACATTAAATAAACTATTTACTAGAAATCCGATACAATAAAAAAATAGTATTGTCGGTTTTCTATGTAATAAATATATTGATAATACCAATAATATTATAGGAGAGAAATTTCCAATATAATTTATAATTTCTTTCATTATACATTATACAATTTTTTATTCTCAACTCAACGACAATATATTAATAAACTACTTAAAGAAATACAACCCTCTTTAAGTAGTTTATTGAGTTAATATTGATATAAAATTTCCGCAATTAATGTTACTGACCAGTCCGCACCATTCATATTTAAAACATTCCCCTTATCATCTAATAATTTTACTTTCATCCTATCTATATTTACTGGACCAAAATATATTCTCTTATTATCCTGCAACGAACCACCAAATTCTACATAAACATCTCCTATATTATTTTGAGAACTATGTTTTATTGGAATTAATGCAAACGTATCTGAATTTGTTGGTGCCTTACTTCTGAAATTTGTATTTCTCTCATTATTCTTCATTATTTCATTTATTGAATATATTTGTGCTTGTGTTAGTATTCTTGGAGCACTCGGTAATACTTGTGGAATTTTCTTAAATGATAAACTCAACTTATCCATTAATAAATCTCCATTTTCTTCTTCACTTGTATTCAACATACTTGATAAATTATTTATTGGAACTGAACAAGTTGTCGGAAATGATGAGTTATAATAAGACGGCAGTTTCACATTTTTAGATAACTCCGTTATTGTTATTAAACCATTATTTATATGATTTTGATTGTAATCATCAATAGATAAAATTAAATATTTTGGTCCATATAAATCAATTAGAACTGTTCCTTGATTTCCAGATGAACTTACAGTAACATAAGGAGAACGATATCCCATCAACCACCCTAACGTTTGATTTATATTATTTATTTGATTACATATTGTTGAACTACACTTTAACACCCCAGTTACATCAAAAAACACTAGTTTTGTATTTCCATTTATTGTTATTCCATTATAACTCGAACCATATAAACTTATTGTTATTTTTCCATTATTTGAATTATAAGTTACTGGTGTTGTTGTTGTTAAACTAAAATAACTATTACTTGTAAATACTGAGTTTAACTCTGATACAAATTGGTCCTGTGTATAATTTCCAGGAGTAATTGAAATTGATACGGTTGTTTCATCATTTATAACTATCCAAAAACAAGTATTTCCGTAATAATCGTCTATTGAATACCACGAATAAGGAATTTGAACAGAATATAAACGAAGACTTAACACATTATTTAATGGTTCTGATAAATCAAGAGTATAATCAGATGATAATCCTTCAACACCTCCTGTTGGTTGACGATATTGACTGTCTAAATTTATAAATCTTGATGTTATATTTTTTAAGTTCGGATTTAATACATCCTGAGATACTTCAACATTATAATTATTATTTACACCTAGTTGGTCTTTTTTCATAGGAACGTGTTGATTTCCATAAACATCTATTTTTTGTTTTCTCTCAGTTATTTTATCATTTTGAACACTATTATTTTGATTTAAATATTGATTTGTCGTCCAATTATCCGTTTGGTTCTTTGATGGAGTAGTTGAATTGAAATAATCTAATAATGTATTCTTTATATCCACGAAAAAATTTGTCATACTTTGATTGTTTTGTTTTTTATATTTATTGATGAAATAGTCAGCTGAGTTTGTTGCATCATCTATATCAGAATTATCGTCCAAATCCAATATAAGTAATAATTCAGGTAAAGTATAACTGTTTACATTTGTATCAATATCGGTCATTTTTTATTATATTTAAATATAATTTTATGTTTAAATATGAATATTCTCTATTACTCTTTCACTTGCTATTTCACTTACATCTTTGGAAAATGTTGATTTAAAAATTCTCATAATTTCTTCTTTTATTTCAGTTTCTGTTCCAACAATTTTACAAATATCTTTATTCAATAATTTTGAACCAATACACATAATTCCTTGTCCCCTTTTTAAATGTGTTTTTCCCTTGAATAAAATATCATCAAACATCTCTACTATTCTTGGTAGATAAAACAATAATACTGAACGGTCTAATCTATATTTACTACTATACATATAACGATTATAATTATAATCATCATAATCATATACTTTATTCGAATTATAATGTCTAACTATATTTCGAACCAGTCCAATTCCTTCTATTTGATTTTTGCTATTATTCATTTCAACGACTAATATGAGTGAACCTAATGGTAATTTTTCTGTAATTTTTAAAACACATCCATATATACATCCTATATCCTTATGTTTGATACGATAGTTATAATTTTCATTAAATGTTTGTTCGTTGAACCTTATTGTGGTCAAAGTTAGCATTTTATCTTTTATCTTTTATCTTTTATCTTTTATCTTTTATCTTTTATCTTTTATCTTTTATCTTTTATCTTTTATCTTTTATCTTTTATCTATTGTCTTTTATTTTCTCTCTTTATTGAATTTATTAAATCAATTTTTTCTTTAAGTATCTTCCATAATATATTTAACGTCCAGAATATTATATCTTGGATTCAATAACACCTTTAAAAAAGGTTGAAGTGGAGCAGGACTTTGCGGAACCAAAAGAGGGGTTCGGGGATGGGGTGGATTAAACCCAGACATAACTGATACACGTTCTTCATCACAAATACACGATAATAATTCAGGTGAACCTAAATTCCAAAATAATATTTCTGGTCTTTTCAAACCCTTTTCTTCAAACATCAAATCTATATTTTTTATTAAACTTTCTTTATATATTTCTTTTATTGAAGAAACTGATTCATTACTTGTAAATATTAATAATGTCAATCCTTTTACTTCTTCAATAGTCAGCCCACATTCAACTATCGAATCTAATATTAATTTCAACGCATTATACAAGCTACCTTTTTTATCTTTATTATTTTTATTATCTTTACTACCCTTTTCTATAACTTCAACCATTTCTATTAAATTATTACAATTATCTAAGTTATTCCATATTGGAACATCCGTAAAAGATAATACTCTTTTTCCTATTATTGAATTTTCTGCTATTTTACAAGATAAACCAATTGCAAAATCTTTATAATTATCTTTTACGAAGTTTGATAAATCTAATATTGGTATTATTGGGTTTAATGGGTTTAATGTGTTCAACGATAATAATCTTTTTAATGATAATACCTTGTTTTTCCATAATAAATTCAATAAATCTATTTCTACGTTGTTTTGTATATTTTTTGCTTTTTTTACAAGTCTATTTAATTCAATATTTGTTGATTTTATTTCACCATTAGTATTTATATATTCTTTAAAATTTTCACTACATTTTATTCTATCTTTTATTAATATGTTTTCAGTATTATTTATATTCAAAAAACACTTTGATTGATTGAAAATAGTAAGCGGTGTTGTCTTTGAAAAATCTATCAACCCCCATTCTCCTGAACACTGTTTTATTTGAACTGTATCTATTTCTTTATTTAATTTTGAAATTATTTTTCTATAATTCATTTTACATTTTAATTCTGCTTTATTTCTAGACTCAAGACTTTTTACATTATTGAAATAATTAGAAAAATATAAAAATGCTAACTTTTCAAATATCCAACCTTTACTTTTTGATTTTTCACGAGGCACCCATTTTGCAGCTAATGATTTATTTTTAATTATTTTATTCGGTAAATTATCTATAAATATTTGTTTATTCATTAAATTTAATGCAAATTGAATTAAATTATGATTATAATTCAATCCTTTTTCATTACAATATTGACAAAAATATTTTATATCTTTCCAAGAACCGTATGGATGTTGGGATTTATTTTCAAGAAAAACAAATTTATCTAGTGCATACATCGCCATTTTTGGATAATAATCATACCATACTAATATCTGCATATATGAATGCGAATATTCACCCAAACCATCAATAATATCTCTCGTATATCCTATTATTTTATATAAAACATTTATTAATTCAATATTTTTATTTTTATTTAATGATAAATCATATAATAATTTTCTTAAAATTAATGATTGATTTTCTATTTCTTCTTTACTACTTCTTTTTATTTGATAAAAAAAATTTAAAATTCTCTCTTTTATATCTTCATTCATAACTACAATTACTCATTACATCACTTTAAATTTTTTTTAAAGTTTTATTATTTTTGTATTTTTTTTATATTTTATTTCTTTATTTTCATAAAAAATCATTATTAAATTATTCAAATCTTCAAACATTTTTATACTTTTATTCCAATATATATCATCTATATTTTTGATTATTTCAATAAAATCATCCTCTTTCGAAGATATATAATATTTTATATTTTCAGGTTGTAAATTAATATTATATTTCAATATTGATGATATATTATAGGTTTTTCCGTATTTTTTAAGTAATTGAGATAAATATTCTTTCCTTATAATTTTTTCACTCATCATTATTTTTTCCTTTTTTATTTTTATTATTTCATTTTCATTATTTATATAAATACAAATTAAAACTATAAAAGACAAATCTTCCAAATATAAATCCTTATAATTGTTATCTATTTTTTCAAATTCTCTAATCCATTCTGTATCAATTTCATCATTTTCATCATTTATTGAATTCATAATTTATAATAGAATAATTTATTATAAATTACAACTCATTCATAATCATCATAATCATCATAGTCATATTCAATACTATTCTCATCTAGGGGTTCGTCATTTTCTTCATCTGAAATATTATCTATGGTTGGTTTATACAAATTATAATATTCATCTTCTCCATATAATTCAATAAATTCTGTTTTATAATTTTCCCATTTACGAATCATATTATTTATAATTTGATTTGTTCTTTTTTTAGTATCTTCATAATCGTAATCTATATTTTTTACAGTTGAAAACCTCCTTATTACTTTATTATTACTAAGAGTTAATAAAACATATCCAGGTTTTATATCATCCTCAACTGTTGAATTATTTACTATTTCAGTTTTTGCTATATCCAGATATTTGTTGTTTTCCAAAATCGTATTATTTATTTCTATTGTATCATCCAATTTTGGAAAATTGGAAATATTCATAACAAACTTTTTCTCTTCATGCTCACTTTTTTTTAAAAATGGATTTTTATAAGGAGTTTGATTTTTATAAGGAGTTTGATTTTTATAAAGAGTTTGATTTTTATAAGGAGTTTGATTTTTATAAGGTTCTTGATTTCTATTTGTTTCTCTGCTAAGTGAATTTGGATTTGATTTAAAAATATTAGTCATAATTGTTTTTTTATATTAATTAAATAGATTATTTTTAAATGTATTTAATTAATATATTTATCCAAATAAGTATTTAAATAAAACTATGTATATTTATTTATCTCCTAACAGCAATATTAATGTTTATATATAAAAAAATCTTCTAAGGAGGTAGCAAATTTAAATATCATCTATATTAATTTCTTCATCTTTATCTTTATTATCACTTATTAATAAATCTATTTTACCAGTATTCAAATTTTCAACTAGTGAGTTATATTCTTCCTCGCTAATATCATTTGAAAATATTACATCATCATATATATCATTTTTAGATGATTTGTTTGATGAATCTAACTCGTTTATAACAAATTTACTCCAATCAATATCAGGTATAGTTCTCAATTTATATTTATCATTTTCATTATATACTTCTAATAAATCACATTTATCTAATGTATCAGGTTTGGAACTCTCTGTTGCCCATTCACGGATCCCCACTAACACCCAGGTACCTCTACTTATCATATTATCTCTTTTTCCTCTTGAACCACGAAATTTACCACGAATTATACATAATCTTTTTACACCATCTTGACATATTACGTGACAATTACTTCCACCCAATATTGATGTGACAAATCCATAAGATTCATATTCATCGCTAGCCAATCTTGTCTTGGCTGACTCCTTTGCAACAACGTGTTTTCTTGCTTGACTTTTATGTCCAGTTCCACCTTTTACGTTTTTTACCATATTGTATTTTGTTTGATGTTTATGCTCTTGTTTTTATTACTATAATAACACTTATTTAAGTCCTTTTAATAAGTGTTATTATCGTTTCAGTTTTTTTATATCTTTTATTTTTATAATGGATGTTATTAGACCTGATTTTATTTTTTCTTATTGGATTTTTATATGGTTTATTATTTATTATTTTATTTCATTACCTCCTATCATAAAAAAATACACTAATCCTTTATTTAGTTGTTGGCTTGCACTGATTGAAAATATTTTTTATTTTATTTATATTTCTATAAAAACACAAAATATATTTATTATTATTTATTATTTAGTTATGATGTTATTAATGAAAGGTATTCCTATATATTTATTATCTAAACAAAAATTTAACATAAATTGGGTCGCATTTTTAATTGTTTTTCTTGTCTATAATATTCATCTATTTATTCATAAAAAAAATATTATTGAAATTTATAAAGATACAAATAAAAGTCTTATAAATAGTGAAAATAGAACACCTTTCTTCTATATTATTCGCACTTTTCAAGATGTATAATTAACTCTAAAATCAGAAGGAAAGACAAAGTTATCAATTAAATTATTCTCCTTTTTTTCTTCATAAAATTGTCGCCAATTTATTTTCTGTTTTATTTCTTTTATACTTTTTTCTTGAACTTCTTTGGGTTGTTCATCAGGTTCATAACCATATTCATCATAAAATGATTCTTCATCTATAAATAATACCTCTTTTTTTTCTTTATTTATTATTCCACCATATCTCTCTATTCTTAATTTCCATAGTGGAGAGAAAGAAGCGTAATATAACCATTTATACCAATAACATTCTTTTAATGAAATATCTCTATCTCTATCTAATACAAAGTGTGTTTCATATTTACACGCTTTTTCTAATATTTTATAACTTTTCAATCCATCTTTTTTCTCTATATTTTTATAATCTAGTATATCTTCGCTATCTAGCACAATATATATTTTTTTACTTGTATTATTCGTCAATTTTTGATAATTACTCATAATCCAACCTAAAACTTGGATTTCTTCCTTCATTTTTAAAAATTCTTTTATTTTAATGCATTTTTTCTTAAAATATTGAACTGATATTTTTATTATTTCTGGTATTCCAATTATTTTATTTAATACAATATTTGAAATTTCTCTATAATTTTTTTCTTCTAATGATTTCATTAAAGAATTATTATTATTATTATTATAAGAACTATTATTTAAAATAAATATATCTAGGTTATAATTTCTTATACTCAGGTTCTTTGCTATCATACCAACAATAATATCTTTTTCATCATCTTCGCATTCTTTCCACAAATTATATTTCTTAATAAAATAATCCAAAAATGAAGGATTTATTGTATAATAAAAATCATAGTAAATTTTCAATAAGTATTCAAATAATTCTTCTTCAAATCCCGAATAATATAATTCATAAGTCCAAAATAAAACACTTTCATTTCTATTCAATATAGAATTCAATAATGACAATTTAACCTCATCCTTTACATATAAATATCTCGTGAATATCATTCTCAATTCGTTTTATTTGTTTTTATCCTTTATTTGTTTTTATCCTTTATTCGTTTTTATTCTTTATTCATTTTATTTCAATTTTATTTAGAATTATATTATTTTCTAACAATTATATATAATGAGTGAATGGACGAACCTAGTTAGTAAAGTTTATAAAGAAGGAAAGAGTAAAAATAAATCTTATTCCCTTAAACAAGCTATGATGAAGGCAAAAACTATGTATAAGGGAAAAGGAAAATCAAAGTCATCATCTATGTCTTCTCAGGGAGGAAAACGAAAAACTAGAAAACATCGTAAATCCAGAAAATAATAAAATAATTCAATTTGTAAAAATCATATTCCATTCCTTTTCATTTATTGATAATATCATTTTATCAAATAGTTCTATTATATTATCTATTTTCACTCTCTCTAATCCTAATAAAAGAATATTATAAAATCCCTTTATAAAATTAATAAACTCTTTGTTATCTTTACTATAATCTTTCATTAAAATAGATAAAATTTGTAAATATAATATACTCAAACCATAATTGTTCCACGTATTACTAGTCATCAATAAACTACTTATTATAAAATTCCTTGGTTTATTAATTAAAGAGAGATATTTATCCTCGTTTAATATATAACTTATTGAACTTAAAGACATATTTCGATTAAATTCATTAATTACTAATTCTATGTTTTCATAAGACAAACTCTGTATTTTCATCTCATTCATATAACAAATTAGTTGAGCTTCTAATGGTATATATATATTACTTGCGTTGTATTCTTTTAACAAAAAATCAATATTTTCTATTTTTTCCGATGAATTTATGAAACTTCTACCGAAATTTGTTATTATACTTTTTTTTTCATCAACAAATATTATATTTTTTGGATATAAATCTAAATTTGTTATTCTATTTTCATCTAGAATTAATATACTATTTAATAAATATTTATAGGATGTTATTATATTTAAAATATACTTTTTACTTAAAACTGGTTTATTAAAGTAATCATTAAAAAATATATATTTTTCATTATCTAAATATTCGTATTCATTTAAAAAATATAAATCCTTACTAATATCTTGCAATTCAAATAAACTCATTAATTTAAAATTCTTTATTGGTTTGAAATATAATTCATAGTTTTTAATTTTCTTTATACTATCACTCATTTTTATTTCATTATTATTTATTAAATCATTATTTTTTAAAACCTTTTTTGTATATGATGCTCTTTTTTTATTCATCATTTTCATTTTATATATCTTTTTTACATATTTAGAAATTTTAAATTCAGAAATTACGACCCATTACACAACTCTTACTCTCAATCAATTTTTTATTAGATAAGAAATAGCGGTTCTTATACGTTTTCTTAATTTTTTCTTTTATTAATTCATCATCATTTATATCTATCTGGTTCATTCTCATTATTTCATTATTTATTACATCTTCACTTTCTTTACAAAAATTCTCAAAATATTCTGAGGGTTTCAATATTTTTGTTCTCATATTTTGTTTTATATCTTCATCAATTATACTTAATATACACTTATCAATACTTATATATTCTCTTCTTTTTTTTGCTTCCTTTTTTACTATACTTTTTTTTCTAAAATAATATCTTGCACTTTTAAACATCTTTTCTTTTATATCTCCATCATAATTTAAACTTTTCAATCTATTCTCTTCTTCAATTATTTTATCATTATTATCTTCTACCCATTTTTCCCACGATTCTTTGAATATTTTTCTATCATCATATTGATGAATTTTTGAAAACTCATATAAAATATTCATAAATTCCTGTGTAAACTTATATCTAAAAATACATCCATTATTAATTTCAATAATATTAATACTATTATTATTGAAATTTTCTATATTTATGTTGGTTTCTATATTTCCTTTGTTTTCCATTTTGGTTTCTTTAAGTTTTTTATTATTTTGTCTTTAAGTTATTTTATAAATCAATTTTTTTATTAACTACATTTTTCAATACCAAAAGGCGCACTCGCACAACACATCTTATAATTTCCAGAATAACCTGTCAATAAATTCCCTTCCCATTTTTTATATTGTGGTCCAGAACATCCATACAGAGCTATTCCATTCATACTTACTGAACCTTTATCAAAAAAATTCCATCCACCTCTTTTTGTCTTTCTTGTCCTTCTTGTTTTATTCTTCTTTATACCTTTTTTCGCAACTTTTGTTTTTTTATTTTTCATATATTTAATTAATATTAAAATTGATTTATATTTATTATTTATTATTAAATATAAATCCAATATGCCTGACTTCAAAAATTTAAATTTACCCATCCCTGAAAATATACTTCTTCATTCGGAAGAAGAACAAACCCTTATTTATAATTACCTCATTCAACTTGACGAGATTAACATTAAAGCATACAATATAGCATACAAAAACTTAGGGTCTTCTTTTAATATCTTAAAAAGTAATGGATTTATTAAATGGAAAAAAACAACTTAATTAAATTTCTTTGTTCTATTTCTTCTATTATATTTATTTGTTATATTTATTTTGTTTCTTCTAATTGTTTTATTTTTATTTTTTATTAATATTTTTTTTGTTTTATTTCCACCATTCAATATAGTTGTTATTGTATTTGATACTCTATTTAATATTAAATCGTTTTTATTTCCTTCTTTTACTTTATTTCCTTCTTTTACTTTATTTCCTTCTTTTACTTTATTTCCTTCTTTTACTTTATTTCCACCTTCACTATATTTTCCTTTATTTATTTTACGCAATCCATTTATCATATTTGAATTAGTCGTTTTTTTTAATAGTCCAGCAGTACCACTTATTATATCATTTACACCATCCACACTCTTTATAATTACATCCTTCTCTTTATCAATTACTTCATTTGCTGCTTCTACACTTTTCACCGCTAATTTTGACGCAGCGTTAAACCCTGTTGCAAGAGTTGTTCCTGTATCTATAACTTCATACACTAACGGAACACCTGGTATGGTTGAAAAAACATCACGAACCATATTTTGTCCAGACCGAATAAGTTTTGTTCCTTCTGTTTCAGATAGATTTACAACTTCATCTGCTATTTTAGTTATTCCTGGTTTTGCTGCTTCTAAAAATTCAGAACCAATTTCACTTGTCTTATTAACAATATTACCTAAATTTCTACCAAGTTCATCTGGAATATTTTCACTCAAACGTTCAATACCATTTGTTATTATTTCTTGTGCATCTTCTTTTAATCTGTCTAATATTACACCACCTATATCTTTCATATTTTCACCAACCTCATTTAAATTACTCTTTACATCTGTATTTGACTTCATATATTATTTATTTTTTTTTTAAATTCTGAAAAACTTATATTCAACTTTTTATTTGTAATTTTTTTGTTTATTTTTTTTAAAAAATTATAATTTACAATCTTTCCTTCATATGAATAATTATTTTCTGTTTTATTATTATTTTCCATTTTCTCATTATTTTCCATTTTCTCATTATTTTCCATTTTCTCATTATTTTCCATTTTCTCATTATTTTCTGTTTTATCATTATTTACCTTTTTATCATTATTTACTGTTTTCTCACAAATATTCTTTGATTT
>Ga0209189_1001558_pt1 | contig 17050 bp, 24 predicted proteins | sample C_130820_EF_Meta_FD_187308 | JGI IMG/M metagenome (GOLD analysis project Ga0209189, IMG submission 187308) | Freshwater microbial communities from Lake Croche, Canada to study carbon cycling - C_130820_EF_MetaG (SPAdes) (version 3) | ecosystem: Environmental > Aquatic > Freshwater > Lake... | reverse complement strand
TAAACACCGCCAGCAGACAAAGTAATTGAACTAGATGTGCTGAAATAATCTGCAATGGTTGCGCCAATTGCTGATCCATTCGCAGTTAGCCTAAATATTTGTGCATTTGGAGAAAAGGCTCTACCGCCAGTAGTATCCGCAGTTGGGTAGAAACACACGCCATCGTACTCAGTATTGCCAGCGGCTGCTGTGCCAATCAGCGTGTCAGAAGTTAAAACAAGTATTGACATGGTTAGCCCTCGTACATAATGTTGACTGATCCAGCGTCAAAAGTATCTGATCCGCTTGTAGTTATGCGAATACGATCAAGAGCTGCTGATGTTGATTTTGTTCCCGCAGGCATAATTAACGCCGCTGCTGTAGTTGTTGATACTCCGCCAAATACTGCCCAAAGATTGGTAGTAGAATTTAATAAAGTAAAAACAACGCTACCACTTCTAACACTAGCCGCCGCTACTGAACTTGCTGTATCTATAGGCACACCCGTATAAGATGAAAACGCAACATAAGACGCTGCGTATTGAGTTGAGCCAGAATATCCAGTAGTTTCAACAGTGCCCGAACTCGCCAGTTGAATTAATACTAACGCAGAACCACTTGTACTTACACCTTGAAACATCACAGTAATTCGTTTTACCCATGATGGCAAACCTGTGAAATCAAGGGATGTATTTGTTGTTAGGCCATTCCAGTTGTATGCCAAAGCAGTTGACAACGTATTGACAGACATAGTGCCTGTAGCCGCTTGCACAGTAATAGTGTTTGATCCCGCAACAGCAGGGGCGGCAAGTGTTACCGTTCCTGATGTATCGCCTGATATGACAAGTGAACTCATGTGTAATCCTTAAAGAACAACATACCTGCTACCAGTGGGTACGGTCAACGTCACACCAGAAGCAATAGTGATTGGGCCAACAGAGTGGGCGTTTTTGTTTGTCGTGATGGTGTAGTTTGTTGAAATAGTTGTGCTGTTTTCGTACAAAACACCACCAGCAACCGCACCAGAACCGCCAGAAATGACCTGAAATTGCGTACCGTCATACACCAACAACACCACAGCATTTGCCGCTAAATCTCCTGCGGTAACGGTTGTTGAGCCTTGTTTGTAAATGTTTTTTGCACCCAAGCCGTTGACGTTGACAGTAGATGCGCCTGTATTTGAGTTGGTTACCTTCATAACCACAGACAAACCCGCCGTGTATGAAGCAGGAATCACACCAGTGGGGAAAGTCACCACATAAGTGTTTGCTGTACCCGAATCTACCAAATAATTGGCGTAGTTGTTGGGGTTGTTCAAAAAAGACGTAATTTGCGTGAAATTGGTGTCCAACTGCGATAGCGGTATAGACCCAGATTGGGACGCAAATGTATTTGTCGGTGTTATTTGTGTTGTGCCTGTCATTATGACCCCCAAAGAGAACGTTTCTCAAACTGCCACATCATGCCTTGAATCAAGAATGAAGGCGTTGTTGATGTTACTGTTACGCCGTAGTAATGTCCAATCATGGACACATCCTGCCTGAACCATGTATATCCAGTAGCCAACCAACTCACCACTGAACTGGAGTTGTTTGTCCACAACACCGTTGCACCAGAGTTGTTTACCCATGTTGCATACGAAGTCGTTGCCAAGGTATACGATTGGCTTTGATTTTCTGAGTCCATGCTTGCGGTCAACTGAGACACCGTTGCTGGCAAAGTACATTCAACGCCAAACTTTGTGACCTGCTTGTCTTGATACGGCACATTGTCATCAAACAGCTTTGACACCATTTTCCAAGACACATTGCCTGAAGTGTTGCCAAAACATTGGTAAACGTTCTGTCCATCAGAGCCAAATAACGTGTCCACACCAGATATGCTGACCGTCCAAATAAATCTCAAGGTAGACCCTTGGCTTGCAACAAACCATTTCTTGTCAAAGTAGACGCACAAGACAGGTCTTGAGCCTGTGTCAGGGTCTTGGTAGGTAAACGATACGGCAAAACAAAATATGTTGTTAATGTAGCAAGTACCAGCAGACACAGGCTTGGTGAAGTCAATCAAAGCAAATATGCCATCCAAGTCCTCAGACATCTTCTTAGGTGTTGCACCAAACATAGCGTACACACCTGATTTGTTCATAAACCAGATGGCACGATAGTAAGGGTCAACCGCATAAGGGAAAGTCGTACCCAATGATGCAGAGATGTTGGTGTTTGAGAACAACGTAGAACCTGATGAAACTCGCACATCAGCAATCACGTTGACCGAATCATCACCAAAGAAATACAAAAAGTTGTTGGCAGTCAGTAACTGGTTAATGTTGCTGGTTAATGTCTCATCAGAAATAATGGTGTTACCACCTGCGCTTATGGTGCTGAAATCTGTGTAAGACGCTGGCGCAGAATAATTCAATGTTCGACCGTTACCAATCCAAACACGACCTGAATACGTTGCAATCGTTGTACCGCTAGACGGTGCAGCACTGATGTTTGCAGTCAAAGAATACCCGTTGCCGCCACCACCGCTTAAAGTAATTGTGGGAGCAGTCGTGTACGTCCCGCCGTTGGTCACCGTGATTAACACCAAGCCAAAATACAAAGTAAATGTTGCTGCCGACCCACTACCGCCCGTACAAGAGGCAGGATTGGATGGCATGGCGGTGTAATCACCAGAAAGGTAAATACTGAACGCCGTAATTGCACCTGCACCACTGACGGTAGTTACACGCATTTGTGCCGCTGTACCCGCTGTACCGCCACTGATCGTCAAAACATCACCGACCGCATATCCTGTTCCTGCTGCTGTCAAAGTGGCGTTAACCACTCCAACCGTAGCTGTTGCCGCCGCTGTACCACTCGAAAATACAACTGTTGGTCTTCCAGTAAATCCTGTTCCGGCCTGATTGATGGTCACAGACAACACAGCATTACTAATGCTTGTCAAAGTCGTACCGTCCCAACTCTTGTACCCGTTGGTGTCAATGATCAAAATACGTTCATTTTTCCACTGAGCAATCTGGGTAGACGTACCAGAAAACGTACCTGCCGCCGCTATGGTTGTGATCGTGTAAGGGCTTGTGGCAAGGATTTGATAGGCTGCGCCGCCTGTTGTTGCAACAAAGGTGTATGACGTGCCGTTGATGTTGTACTGGTAGTAGTAGTAACCCGTAGCAACATGGGTTTGCAAGGTGCTTGTCTGAGCAGGAACAACCTTTGCATTGGCAAAACCAATAGGCATGACGTTCTCAATCCAAGAGAACTGCGTGTCAGCAATACCTTGCCTGTTGGCTTGCGTGTTTATCCCTCCAAAATCCCGAAAGACTTTGTGCTCTTTTCTGTCTTCACCGGGTATTTTGGGTAGGCTAGGCATTAGTTGTATGGATTGGGCATCAGTCTGGTGTACACCTGATTGATAGCCTCAACTGCCTTATCTTTGTATTGTTTCAAGAACTGTTCCGATTCGCCATAGCTTTGTTCTTTTTCTTTGGCTTTGGAACAAGCGTAATACGCTACAGGTGTAGTAAATGGATAAGATAACTCATCAACAGTCGTGTCATCCACCAAATCCACAGGAACGTAGCAAATATCCCACTCAGACGAATAAGTCTGGTCAGGAATGGGCTGGATATAGATTGTGCCGGGAGACGTGCCATAGCGCGACATTGCCGCTGGTCTTGATTGATTGGTTACCCATGCTCTCATCTTGGCGTTAAACTCAGTCCAAGACATCTGAAGCAAAGGTATGCGAGTCTGTCCCCAAATTACAGTGATATTCAAAATATCAATTGCTCTTGCACCGTATGTCGGTATAGAGCCAGTAATTGTGTAAGTCTCTTGATTGGTAGGCAAGGACACCGTTACCAAGGCACGAAGGCACTTGGTATCGGCGGCTAGCTTCTTTCTGCCATCATTAATATAAGTGTTAAGTTCTGCGTCAGTCCAAAAGTTACCGTTTGCATCATGCAAAAGTCGTCTGCATTCTGTTCTGTATTCCGATAACAAGGACATGATTCGTACTCACAATTATGCTGCCATTGATGCCATTTTAGAGAGAAGATTGTTGGCAGGAGGGTTGACAGCTACTCCCCGAAGACTAGGATCAGTTTCCTGATCTTCGTCCTCGGGTTTCACTACAGGGGGTTCAATTTGGTCTGGCAACCGAGGTTCGGCTACCATCATCTTCCCTTGCAAGAACTCGAACTTGTCAAGTCTGTCAAACGCTTCCTTGAAATTCGTTGAGTTAGATGCCCAACCCAAACGAATCATGTTCTGAGTCTTGTCTTCCAATCCATACCCAAAGATATGCACTGCGGCTTCAACAGGACATTCGACCAGTATTCCATCAGGAAATACATAATCAACCCCGTCATACCGATCTTGAAAATCCGACCCGCTGTTATTTCGGACAAAAATCACGGTTATTCCTTTGTTGTTTCTTCAACCTTTGCAGGTTCTTTTGTTTCAACCGAAGAATTTGCCAAAGCAACAAGTGCTTCCCAATCCCCCGGTTGAAAGGTGACTTGTGTTGCACCGCCATTATCCAAAATTTGGATAACTCGATCAAGGATGTCCTTCATCACAGCGGTGTTACCAAGATGGTATCAATGTTGCCACCCAGTGCCAATGTACCTGTTGGGGTAGATGTAGGCGCTGCGGTAGTCCATTGGAAAGCAGGAACAATGCGAGTCAGGGTAGTTGTTGAACCAATCAACTCATGCAAACCACCGTCAACAATGGTCATTGCAGATGCAACGCCAGAGGAAGTGGTGATTGTGCCGTAGCCGGGACGTGGTGTAAACAAACCGCCTTCAATCGCAGGGTTGACAGGAGCATTGGTTTTGCTGGTTGCCAAGACTTGTGATTGGATGGTAAATGCACCAGTGTTGTCAGTCAGGTTGGCAGAACCACCAGAAACTGAGGAAATACCTGTTGCAGACAAGCAAGCCACAACTGTTGCCGCACCAGACGAACCAGCAGATGTTGAGAACGAAATGGTAGGCACAGCGGCGTAGGCAGAACCGCCTTCAGCCAATGTCAAAGCAGTAATACGACCAGAGAAATTGGTTGTGTCAATGGTGGCGGTTAAAACAGCACCAGTGGCTGATGTGTCCAAAGGATGTGGCACAACAGTGATGGTAGGAGCAGTTGTGTAACCAGCACCTTGGTTGGTCACAACAACAGTGCTGATACCGCCGCTTGACAATGCTGACACATAACCAGAAGCGCGAACTCCGCCAGCAGGAGGGTCAGAGAACAACAAGTTAACAGGACGGGTGTAGCCAGAACCTGCGGTCGTCACAGTCACGGTGGTAGAGATTGCACCGCCAACGATAACGTTGTACTTGGCAATCGTACCAACCAAAGATGATTGAGCACCTGCTGCGGAGGCAGTGGCGATCACATAGTTGGTCTGTGAAGATGTGGTTGTTGATGCAGGATAGATACCGTTGGTGTAGCCAGAGCCACCGTTGGTAACGTATGCGCCAACAGCAGTACCAGTGATGTTCTGAACACGGTAGTTGAAACCGTCAGAAGAAACAATCACAGAGTCACTGTTGGTGGGTGTCTGCATTGGTTTCCATGTTTGGGTCACAGAGTCGTAAGACTGAACGACTGTGTAAGGGCCAAGGTTAACTAAATATTGACCAGCAGGAATCTGGTAGGTTTGACCAGAGTGCAATGTCAGAGGGACTGAGGTGAACGCTGATGTGCGTGTACCTGCGCCGATAAGTTGAATGCCCATTTCTTTTCTCCTTAGATGGTCAAGCTGTTGTAGCCAGTGATACGGGTCATTGCCTTGGGCTTGGTAACCACCAACTCAGCAACGTTAACCAACGCACCAACATAACCCAACTGCCAGTTGGACAGGGTAGATTCAAAGCCAGTGAAGGCAAATGAGGCTTGTTCGTGGATGTACAGGTTGGCATAGTTGCTGTTCACCATGTACATAGTACCTTCAGGGCAATATGGGTCGGCAAACACAGGAATGCCAGCAACCATCAAAGCGCGGAAAGCAGTAGAAGGGCCATTTGAGTCAAACGCAAAACCAGAAGGCTTGTTTGCGTCAATCATGTATGTCTCTTGACCTTGGAAGTCTTGAGCCAACAATGTCCATGTACCAAAACCACAAACAGCAAATGTAGGCAGTTCAGCACCGTTCTTGACAGTACCAGAGATGTACTGAAGAACGTTTTGACGTGTGGGGTTCACTGAACCAGCGGTGTAAACCTTGGACTTCCACCATGTGTTTGATGTGCGGTTGATGTTGCCGTATGTCACCAAGTTTGTACCGTCATCAATAGCACCGGGCAAGCCAATGAATTGTTGTTGGTTGGTGTAGTTGTTGTACAGAGCAGTGGACATCAAGTCCATTGTCACGTTACCAGCATCATTCATACGCGCTTCAATCAGCGGCACAACAGCGTGGTCAAGCTGAACAATACCTTCCATGCCCAAGAACGGGATGGGGGTGATCATCAACTTCAAATTGAATTCAGAAAGGTAAGCACCTTGTTGAACTGCGGGTTGGTTGAATGCGCCTGAATAATCAGACCACTGACCATTTACAAAGGATGTGCCTTGTACTGGTACAGAGACTGACGAGACACCGCCAACTGCTGTTTGTGAATTGCCAATCAACGCTGCCAACAGTGGTGTGCTGTTGTAGAGTTGAACAACAAGTTTAGGCACAAATGCGCGGCGAGTGACATACGTCAACTCATTTGCAATACTGCCCGAGGGGATGATACCTGCACCCAAAACTGCCATGATTATTCTCCTTTAAATTCGGCGTTGAAGCTACTTTCCTTGCGCCCCTGTTCGCAAGAACCCACCTCAACGCCTACAAGAGTGGGTTTCCAAAAAATCATACCAACGTCCGTCCTGCTTTCAGGTCGCTGATAATTGAGTATGCCTCTCCTCTTGCCCACTGGTTCATACCAGCTTGTCCACCGTTCTTCATTGATTCCATCACGTTTGTAGGCAAAGTAATTGGAGTCATAGTGCTCGGTGTAGGCGTAGCGGTTTGCTTTTGCATTCTGTAAAACTCAGCCGCTGTTTCATGCGAGGGAATTTGTTTATCAATCATCAGTTGTTCAATCTGTGTAACCTCATCCTTTTTGAATCCTTTTTCGTACAAACCGCTACGATGATTAATGATGTTGTCCTCAACTTTTCGAGTCAACAACTCACGTTCTAAGGATGCAACCTTTTCAACCAAAGGTTGTGCCATTGCACGAACTTGGTCTTTAATGTCAATTTCTGGAATCGGTGTTTCAGGAGATGCGGTTTTGGCAAGACGCAAGAATGATTCCCGAGTCTTTGGGTTTTTGGTCAATGAGTCTGCCAAAGCTGCAAGCTCTTGAATTTGATCAACTGAATAATTTTCGAGTGACATAGTTTCCCCTGCTTATGTCTGTGGATTAACGGCCTTTGCCGGGCTTGACGATGCTCATCTTGTTTTTGAAAGCACCGTATGGTTCTTTGATCTTGTCCAAGCCGCCAAACTGATTTAAGCGGGGAGGATTGACCACAGGGCCATTGTCTTGACGGTTGTCCAAGGGATTACGCATACCTTTTGCGGACGGTTCGAGATACTTTGAAGTCATGATGTTTCCTTACATTGGTGGAGGAGGCATACCGCCGCCGGGAGGCATTGGCATTGGAGGAGGTGCGTTCATTGCTTTGGCTTGCGGTGAACCACCACCAGCTTGCGGTAATGTTTGCATCATCTGCATGATTTCAGCAGGAATCAAGCCTTCTGCTTTCTTCTTGCTTGCGCCAAATTTGCGTGAAAGTTGGGACAATGAACTCAGCAATGCTTGACCTTCTTCACTCTCCGAACCAAAAGACGCAAGCGAGGCTTCCAACAAATCCATTGCCATAGTGATGTTCACCATAGCGGCTTGTTGTGTGCCTTCTTGGGGTTGGGGAGTAGCCATCGGTGCGGTGACAGGTGGCGTGTTGCTTGATGCAGCGGCTTCCATAGGATTCGGGGCAGATGACCCTTGTCCTGCACCACCAGCAACAAGTTTCATTAAATCGGGGTTCATGCTGACAACACCATGTACCAGTTGCCAACAGTGCCGTTCCAGCTATGACAGATAAAGATTGCTGTCTTACCTGCGGCAACAGCAACACCTGTACCAGTAGCCACATCGTTGATGGTGTCTGTACCAGAACCAAAAACTTGTAATGAGTCTGCACTGTCGGCGTTTCTAACAATTACAGATGAACCAACTGCACCCAATGTATTTGGCACTGCGCTAATCTGGGGCAACTTTACAGAATCTGCCGCAGTTGCAACTGTTGCTACTTTGTTGAATTGTGCAGTCAGCAAAGTTGCGCTTGTTTGACCACCACCAGCATAGGCAGTGATACCAGTATCTGTATTCGCCGCCATCGTAGGGAAGGTCAACGAACCAATTTTCGGTGGAGAAGCAGGTGTTGCAGCCATTTGTTTTCCTTAATTAAGCGAAAAATACATCACAATCGTTGTTAAGTCAAGTGTAACTCAATACTTCTTCAGTCCATTCGACTTCTAAAAAGATACTTAAGCCACTTGGTACTGACGCGCCATTGAAGTTTGCCGCAAACAATTCGCCCGGACGCAACACCAATGCTTGACCGTTTCTGACCCCATAAAAGTAATCAGTAACAGATAATTGCGCGGCAGTTGATCCAACATACGCATGGTTGGCACGAATGACCGTTCCTGTACCAGTTGATGATGGATTTGCTGAATACGAAACAGGCACACCAGATGGTGCTGGATTATTTGAATCGTGATAACAAATATTATTTGTCAAAGCCGTGGTTGTGCCGCCTGAATTTGCAGTAGTTCTTTTGTAATAATAAAAATCTACAGATGTTGCGGCAGTGGCTGTTGCCCAAATACGCACAGTTTCTACTCTACAGATTTTGTTGCTTGCGGCAGGATTTGACAAAGTAAAGTAATCCGTTGCGGTAGCCGCAGGAGTAAATGCTGTCAAAATAATACTATACGTTGGCTTTCTGCCTTCCGTATTTACACTTGCACTGCCGTATGATTCAAACATAATTGTGTGTCCCTTTTGATTGTCCCCTATAAACAATCAAAAGGGCTGATTACTCAGCCCCTACGCATTACTTGCGCTTTGAACGTTTCATTTTGCGAGCCATGATGGTTCTCCAAATTAGGTTGAAAGGAAGGGTGAATTGTGAATGGTCACAAGCGGATTAACGCTTGCTTTTACGACCGCGTTTAGCTTTACGCATGGCAGGTTTTCCTTGTCCATAAATGCACCAGTTCAATTGGTCGGCTGAACTGTTTCACCGTTCCCCAGCAACTCCAATATATCAAATCTACAACACTTGTCAAGCACCCTTTTGTTGGGCTTGGGCGGCTTGCAACTTAGCCATCTCTGCCTCTTTTTTCTCAATCTCTTTGAGTTCTTGCAAGATTTCTTGTTCCATCGGGGGATGAATCAATTTGACGTACATTGACCGAGTGATTGCTTTGGCTTTCAGCAATTCGGTTGCGTCATGCTTCAAATCTTCCATGAACACAGGGCTTGAGGAGTGAGCATCCACTTTGACCATGAAGTCTTTGGTGAACTGGTTAGAAATAAATTCCTGTCCATCAGGAGTTCTCAGCGGGTCAGGGTTGTGTTGCTGATCAAGTTTCAGATACTTAGTGGCAAGGTTTTCCAAAGAATCCTCAATAACCAATGCTCTTTTCTTCGGGCGAGACGACCCGAGTCGTGCAAGCTCGGAGGCATGGCCTTTTGACCGCACACCAGTTTCTCCACGTCCTGACAACACGTTTGAGATTCCTGACATCTCAGAGAACATATGGTCGATTTCTCTGATTTCGGTAAAGGTGTCTGGTGGGACAACGGGTCTGAATTGCTCAACTTTTGCTCCCATCTCACTTGAGGACAACACGCCGCCAACCTTGGACAAAGCAAAGTTCTTTTCATCAACCAAGCCCATCCAGCCTGTCAAAGCAGTGGGTGGGTCGGCTGCTCTGTCCAACAAGTTTGAAACTTGGTTCATGCGGTGTTCCCGCATATCTTGCAACCGCATCAACCTCTCTACCTCTGAGTATCCCCAAAAATAATCAGGCGCAGGATTTGGGCAAATCTGAATGAACGGGTGTTCGCCGTGATAAAAGAAGTTTGCTCTGTCGTATATGCAAACGCCGCCAGATGCCATAGTGACAATCTGGTAATCGTTTTCCTCATCGTTCCAAACATAAAGCTCTTGCATTTCAATGACTTCCTCGCCAACCTTCGGCTTGTACATCAATGTGTTTTGCAAGGGTGCTGTGGCGTTACCAATCATGTTTTGGTTGAGTCCTGCACCCGAGAACTGAGACGTAATAATTCGCTGTACACCCGCCATCATTTGTGTCGTCTCTTGTTGGGTAGCGTTTACCCTAGACATGATGGATTTTAAGTTAGGGTGCGAATGCAAATCCCTTTCCAGTTGTGATCTGGTAGTGAAGTAAGTGTGTACAAACGCTTCTTGTTTGTCCAGTTGAGTTTGGTCTTCTCTCAACACGCCAAAGGATGACGGGTCAACCAAGTACGGTGTTGTGTCACGTCCACGCTGAATCAGCTTAATAAACATGGAGTTGTAGACCAATGCCCAGTTGACCGCCTGACCCATTACGATGTCGGCGTTTGAGTCAGACCATTTGTCGTTGAGTCTGCGAATCAGTGGGCCAGTTTTTTTGTGCTCGGCTTCGGCTTTAACACCTGCTCCCAAAACGATACTAAATCTGGTGGTATCGGCGGCAAAGAGAAATGAGGAGAGGGTGTCGATGTGTGGAAATATTTTGTTGTAGTTGGCGGGTCTGGCTTCAGGGCCAGCACCAAACAAAAAATATGAACGCAGAGTGCTGTACTGAGCAATTCGGTCGTTGCGAGAAATAAGACATTTCTCGGATACCTCTTGGTACAGTTGTTCACGTTGGTCAGGGTTGCTTGGAATAATCATGTTGGTATTTTGCTGTGGTCTGCCGCATGAACAATAACATTTTTCTTCCAATCAGGCAAAGCCTGTTTGACAGAGTTCAAGTCTACAGCACCAGATGCACCTAAATTCTGCGCGGCGGCAGTTGCACCGCCTTGATTTGGCATTGCACCCCATCCACCACCTGCATTTACGCCAAATCTTTGCTGAATGGCTTGATTCATTTGCTCCATTTGGTTGACAGCCCTTGGTTCTGGACGTTTTACAGCAGCAGTACCGTTTTGGTTGTTGATGTCGGTCAGTTTGTAGTCGTCAGCCAGCATTTGTAGTGTTTTATCAATATTGTTGGTTCTACCAGACGTTTTGATGCTTGTAGGAGTAAAAAACCGTCTTTCTACGGTCGTACAGCCCTTTGGACACACTGCTTTGGCACTTTCAAACTTGCCATGAGCCATACAGAGCCATTCTTTCTTGATTGTCATCATTCTCTCCAGAGTTTTGCGGGCATAACGTCCCGTTTAGGGTAAAAATCAGGTTTACTCAGGGTCAAAGTACCCAAATTCACCTTAAAAGACACTGGTTTCTTGGGAATTTCGTTCCTCACAAGACCTTTTTTCAGTCCTTTGATCTCAATTCTCCACTCGCCAGCTTCCCATTCATGGATAAAGTTGCTCAGTTCCCTGTGTAATTCTTTGGGAAACTTTCTGTTTCCCCTGATCATGTTCCATAAATTGCCGTGATCAGTGTCCAAATGTCGGGCAATTGTCTTGCTTGTAAGCCGTGTTGGGGACTTTACCGACTGTGCGTCAGTCAATGTTCCCTTGATTGGGATGATTTTCAGGCTTAACCATTGCCTGATTTCGGTCTGCGACATCATTGGACACCTATCGCTTTCAAATAACTGTTGACTGATTTGCCCAAAACGTCAGGCACTTCGTCATTACCGTCTGGTTTTCTCACCACCCCTTGTTGTACAAGGCGCAAGCGGATGAAATCAATCCAGCAAATAGTAGCCAAGCACATAGCCACCGCACGGTCATCTTTGCCACGCCCCGGCACGCCCAAGCTACCGTTCTCTCTGACCACGTTCTTCATCTCATCCAAGCACTCGGTTGATCTGATTGTCAGAATGCCACGTTCAAAACAGTCCTTCATGCCGTTGAACATACGTTCTTTGGTGTCAAAGGTTGTCTTCCAGTGGTATGCGCCGGGTGCTGCGCTGATGGTGTCGGTACGTTTGTACAGATAGTTCTGGATGTTGGACAGTACGTTGAACAAGCCAGTGTTTTTGGAGATGTTGGCTTCCATTGCGGCGGTGCGTTTGAGGTTAAGCATCTCAGACCACACGGCTTGACCCGGCCCGTTGATCTCAAGGTTGACCATCACGTTAGGGCCATAAGCACCAGCAAGGTAACAGAGCACCCAAGCATACTGATAAGTATTACATTCTGTCGTACAGAATTCGGCGACTTGCTCGATTTTGTCGGCATAACAACGAAGGACAACAATAGCAAAGCGATCAGCCCACTCAGAAGAACCGTAGGCAGGGTCTGCTCCAACCACATAATGAGCACCTTGTTTGGGAGTTTCCCAAATTTTAAGGGTTGCGACTGAAGACTTGCTTGCCACCAACTCAGTATCCTTGAAATGCTCACCCAACAAGAATCGGTAGTAATCAGGCGTTGTCTGTCTGGCAAGTTTGTAGCGATCAGTAATATTCTGAGAACTGAAGAATTGAGAGCCTGACATCACAAAAGCGTACTGCTCGGTTGGCGGGAATTCTTGGTACATCATGGTTTCGTCTTTGATGACCTCTGCCATCTTCCAACGCCACCAAGCAATCTGTTCAGGAGTTATGTCGTAGTCGTACAACTGTTTGACTTCCCTTGTCCAAGCCCGTTCTTCAGTGGTCAGTCGTCCATCCCAGTACGTCTTGAATATGGGAGATTCCTTCTTGACCGAATAGAACTGGTTACGCCACCAGCCGATAAAAATAGCTCGTTGCGTCCGAGCAGCTTTGGCGGTTTCCCACATATCGTGAAAGACGTTGAATCCTCGGGCGGTTGATTCCCAGAGATACAGACGCTTGGGATTGTGTTCAGCAAGGGAGGCTTCAAGGGAGGCTATACCCTCCTCATCGCCCCAAGAGGATGTCTCGGTAGCGTGCATAAACATGATAGCTTTACCACGCCCCAGACCGCCTTTCTTGCGTGTACCCGCAACTTGGTACACCATGCGGGAACGGTTTTTCAGTACAAGTTGGGTTCGGTTGTGGCTTTCGGCGGGGATTTTGAATTCTGGGGGTAAACCCTCCATGTACATACTGAGGGTAGACCGAAACATATCTCGGTTGTCCTCAGTATCCGTAACCAACGTTCCCTGTACTCCTCCATATTTGTAGTGCCAGTAGAGATCAAGGGCAAGTGAGATTGTTGTAATTCCAAGTTGACGACCTTTTAAGATAACAAAATAGTGTACGTCTTCTTCCAATCCTTTTGAGATTTCCTCAATCAAATACGTCTGCGTGCCAAGCAGTTGGTCACCCAAATAAACCAGACCGTCCTCTTTTGTCTCAACCCGCAGAGACTTACAAAAATCATAGAAGTTCTTAACAGGAAATTTCATTGGACAACCACAGGTCGAATCTCAAGCATAGGAATACCGTCATAGGTCACCACACTCATCACCAAAGCCACATCCTCTTTACCCACTTGCTTGGCAGACGCAAACATCTCCATCAACGCCCTGATAGCGCAAGTCTGGTATTCCTCTTTCTCCATCGGTACTTGTAACGTGTGCATACTATCCTCCTAAATTTGAAACGCCTTCATATTCAACTTCACCGCCCGGTCATACCTGTCCCGAATCACAATCTCTTGCCTCACCAACTTCCTCACCGTCTTAAACAAATGAACCCTCGTCCACCCCAAATCAGCCTCCGCCCTCTGCCTCCACCCCGCAGACAAAGTAGCCGAATGGTCACAGTGCTCCAACATCCACCATATCAACCTGTAATCAGGCGCACCCAACGCCTTTATCGCCCACAAAGGCGGTCTTTTACCCTGTTCCATGTCCCTGTAAGCCTTCCAAATGTTCGCTAGATGTTATCCTTTGACCAGTATATTGTAGTCAATTCCCAGTGTCAACTCTCGTAAGTCGTTGATTCATATAGAGACACACGATTTTTTTTTGGGGGAAGAAAGCGTGGAGTCCCTCGAAACATAGCCCCCGAAACCCAACGCACCGCCGCGCCGCCTTGCCGCCTGTCCGCCCGTTTGCCGATCCAATGCCAGTTTGCCCTAAGCCAATTCAGGAAATGTCTTTGTAAATCAACGTGTTAGCGTAATTGTGCGCGGTGTGTGTTGCCCATTTAGGCCTTTTGAAAGCGCGGGCTGTGTGACGTTTCCCCCTTAAGTTTTGACTAATGCGCTGACTGTAATTTGTCTTATTCCTCTTAGTGTTATTACGGACTGTGATGAATGCGCGAGTTTTAGGGTTTGTCTGTTTGTCAGGATTGCACTTTGATTGCCTTTATATAGACGCTTGAAAGGTTTTCTTATAAGCCTAGGGGCTGTGTATGCACTTTGGAGATGAGGGCGCAAAAAGCCTGAAATTGTGCAAAATGCCAAAAGTAATACCTCATGGCACTGGTTTTTTATACATTAGGGTTTTTGCCCTGTCTTTAAAATCAACGACTTGCAAGCGTTGGCACGAAACTTTCACCTATATATATGTAAGCATCGCAAAAAACGGGTTTACATTCAATCAATCAACGTATTTCAAGGGGTAAATTATGAAAGCACTATTTTTTACAATCAGTTCAGTTGCATTAATGCTGTTATCTGTTTATGCACTTAGCTTAGGTCAACTTAACATTTATCAGTTTGTAACTGTTATGTTGTTTAATGCCCTTATCGGTAGCATCGGTGTTTACGAATCAACTAAGCTTTAATCATTCAATCAAGTATTTCAAGGGGTATTTCAAATGTCAAACACAATCCAATTCAGCGATTTATTGAAACAGGCAGTTACAGTGCCGGGCATTCTAAGCAGTGCCTACAATGCTTTCCACAATTACAGTATCGGGAATCAGATGGCTGCGATGCAACAGTGCATCCAGCGCGGTATTGATCCAGCACCGATCAACACATTCAAGGGATGGCAGGAAAAAGGCCGAAACGTACAAAAGGGACAAAAGGCAATTACCCTATGTATGCCCGTGTCGTTCAAAGTCGAAGTCGAAAATAAGCAGACCGGGCAAACCGAACAACAGCAGCGTAGTGCCTTTGTTTGGAAAAACAACTGGTTTGTGTTGTCTCAAACCGAAGGGATTGACTATGCCAATGAAGTTAAGACGCCTGAATGGTGCGCTGATACGGCATTGTCTGCCTTAAGCATTGATCAAATCCCCTTTAATGACCTGAACGGTAATTGTCAAGGGTTTGCAACTGGTCAATCAATTGCAATCAATCCAGTTGCACTGTATCCACATAAAACACGTTTTCACGAAATGGCCCATGTTATCTTAGGTCACACTATAGAGCACACAATGACCGATTCTGAGACAACACCTAGGGACATTCGAGAAGTCGAAGCAGAGTCTGTAGCATATATTCTCTGCTCAATTCTAGGTTTGCCCGGACTGGATGAAAGTAGGGGTTATATCCAGCATTGGCTAAATGCAACTGATGTCAGCGAAAAGTCAGCGCAGAAAATATTCAGCACCGCCAATAAGATTTTGCAGGCAGGCAAAGCAGCAGAGTAAAAGGGCAGTTTATAGGCAGTGACAGTGCCTATATGCGGCAATTTTGCCGGGTTTGTGTTTCAAGGATAAATTATGACAACCGATCAAACAATTCAAATCTGCATAATGTTTGCACTTGCACTGTTTACAGTGTTTGCGTTTGTACTTTTCACAATTTAAAGGGGTTAAAAATGACTGAATCAACGATGCGTGAAAAATTTGAAAATGGTGAATTAACATGGGCAGATTTATTGGAAATTACTGGTTTACCTGCCTACGTACTTTATTCAATATTGGATGATTTAATTTAAGGGGTTAAAAATGGTTGATTTAAATGGCAGAAAATTTGTCGAAGTTCAAATATATGGCAAACGTTATTTGGCACAAATAATAAAAGTACATCTATTTGGCACATTGGATGTAGAGTTGTCCAATGGCAAATGTTTCAGGGTATCAGGCCTGCAAATAATTAAATAACCACACAATTCACAATTTAACCCCTGCCACTGAGCAGGGTTTTTATTGTCTCATTCAATGCCGATAATTCAGTGACTTTAAGGGTATGCCAAATGCGTTTTTGACCATGCAAACCATTAAAGCTGCCCCTATGACAATCAGCGCACAAGGGAATTGACGTAAACCAAAAACCCTGCTCGATTTCGTGACATTCGCTGATCGGTGGTGCATTGCAAACAGCGCAGGGTAAACCCTTGATTGTCTCAATGTGTTGTCTCGCGTCTCGCGCGATGGCAAGTTTGTTTTTGCTATGCAATGTCAATATTCTTTTCTGTTGCCCATGCTTCAAGCCACGATATGAATTCACTTGCTCGCGCAATGCCGAATTCTGAGGTTTGTTCGCCAAGCTGGACAATGCCCGACCCGTCCAATGATGGCACGATTCGGCTGATTTCTGTCTCGCGCGGGTGTTCGCGTGAGAATTGATCGACCAAAAACCGCTTCCAGTCTTTTGTTGACCACTTAGCCCCTAAATGGCTTGCTTCTCGCGCGATACGGTTGATCAAGGCATGGTAGTGCTTCTCTTGCTCGCGAGACTTTGACCATTCCCTAACCTCAACGACCAGCTTTTTACCCGCTTGCAGTTGGTCAACAATCTCAGGCCATACCTCGCGCATGACCTGAGTTGCTTGCTGCCTATTGTGCAATTCAATAATCACGGGCATTAATGACTTCAAAATACAATCTTCGCGCTTCTTTATGCAACCGTTTGTAATCTTTCATTGGTATGTCGTAGGTCAAATCAATCTCGCCCGTGCTGTCAAACACAAACATATCGACATCACCTAAACCGCTTTCCCAATCATCGGGTTCCATGTACTCAAACACGCAAATGACCCCACCAAAGTCA